>Ga0302325_10004476_pt1 | contig 32322 bp, 32 predicted proteins | sample Palsa_T0_2_FD_201948 | JGI IMG/M metagenome (GOLD analysis project Ga0302325, IMG submission 201948) | Peat permafrost microbial communities from Stordalen Mire near Abisko, Sweden - Palsa_T0_2 | ecosystem: Environmental > Terrestrial > Soil > Palsa > Peat permafrost | place: Sweden: Abisko... | reverse complement strand
GGGCTAAGGTCGGCACGCCCCTGCGGCGGCCCCCGAAAAACGCCTTGGGACAAACTGATTCGAGACTGTAAACCAGCTATGGTTAACAAAACCTGATTCCCAGTTGCAAGCAGCTCGCAAAGAAAATCCAGCGAGCGGCTGTAAGATATTGCAGGGGAGTGGTTTTCTAGCCACGTCGGTACTCAACTTCCAAATTAAGATTCGGCGCTAACCAAATCTTCAGAGTTGCCCGTTGTCTCGACCGATAGCCGGTTTTTCCCAAGGACAACGCAATGATTAATGGCTCGGGTAAATACAGCGTTAAGATAGCCGGCAGCCTAGTAACCATCTGCACTCTGCCGCCCCCACTTCGATCGCCCGCTGAGGCGAATAGGCGGCCGGGGCGCCTCTGACGGGGAGGGATGGAAACCGAACGCTAACGTTATCGTGGCACCATCGTCCCCTTGCAGGTACTGCGCTGGCTGTTGACCGGCGCCAGATCCCGTGACTTCGGGGGAGTAACAGTCGATGAAGTCCCGAGAGACCCTTATTCGCCTGAAGAAGTTTCAGGTCGACGAAAGGCAGCGCAAGGTCGCGCAAATCGAAACCATGATCGCCGAGTTCGAGCGTATGGCGGGCGATTTAGAGCGGGAAATTCGCGTGGAGCAGGATCGCGCCGGCATTCATGACCCCGCACATTTTGCTTATCCGACATATGCCAAGGCTGCCATGGGCCGCCGTGAGAACCTCAAGCGCTCGGCCGATGAACTACGCGGCCAGCTTGAGGGCGTGAAAGGCGGGCTTGACGATGCCTTGGATGAGCTCAAGAAGGCCGAATTGCTGGACGAGCGGGATCAAATGCGAGATCGCGAAGCCGATAATGCGGTCGAACAATCGGAAATTGAGGCCGTCGGGCTGATGCGCCTACGCGGTGGCGCCACGGCCTAGGCATACTCGGCCAGAGGCCGCCTTCTCGGCTCTGTTTCTCCCTTCGCGTAATCGCCGGGTCCGGTCTGTGCTTAGTGCGGCACAATGGTCGGCTGGCCCGCACAAAAACTAAAGCTTTCGCTCTCGACGAGCGCGGGCTTCCGCGGCGATAATCGGCTTCCGCGCAAAGGGTCCCAGGGGGGCCGGGGTAGAGTCATGTTAACGCAAGCGGAACTGGTGGGACTGCTTGCGGCCGTCGCCAAGCAGGATGTGACCGCTTTTGAGCGGCTCTATGAGGCGACCCGGGCGAAACTATACGGCGTCCTTCTCCGTATTTTAGGTAGGCCCGAATTGGCCGAGGAGGTCATGCAGGAAACTTACCTCAAGGTTTGGAGAATGGCCGGCAAGTTCGATCCGACCATTGCCACGCCGATCACTTGGATGGTGGCGCTCGCGCGCAACCGCGCGATCGATATTGTGCGCAAGAAAGGCGAAATCTCGATCGAAGACGCGCCGCAAGCGCTCGAGATCGCGGCTGACACGCCGACGCCGCTCGCGCGGCGCGAGATGACCGAAGAGCTAAGGCGGCTTCTTTCCTGCCTCGGCAAGCTCGACCCGGAAAAGCAACGCATCCTATTACTCGCGTATTACAGCGGCTGGAGTCGCGATCAGCTGGCCAAGAAGCTCGACATTCCGGTGAACACCATCAAGACGTGGTTGCGCCGCAGCTTGCTTGAAATCCGCGGATGCATGGGTGCCTGATCTCGGAGGAGGCTTTAGTGGCCATGTACGATGAAGACCAGGAGACGCTCGCCGCCGAATACGTGCTGGGCACGCTTTCGAGCGAAGAGCGTCAGCACGCCGAGGCTCTGCGCTCGTTTGATGCGAAGTTCGAGAGTTCCGTGCAGCAGTGGGAGAGGCGCCTAGGCGAACTCAACGTCATGGTGGAGGCGGTAGAGCCTTCCCCAGCCGTCTGGGACAAGGTCAAAACGCAAATCGGACCGGTCGAAGCGGATCGAAGCAAGAGCGCGCCGCCGGACCGCCCGCCGCCATTGTCTGCGGTAGCCGCGCTCGCCTCTGACCTGCCCGCGGAAACCGATGGCGAAAAATCAACGACAGGCGCAGTCGCAAGCGGCGCGGCCGCGGAAGCGCCCCCCAAACCGCGAAAAATCGAGCCGAATGCCAATATTGTCGTTCTTAGCCGCCGTGCCCGACGATGGCGCCGGGTAAGTCTCGCCGTTGGAGCATTGGCCGCGGTATTGGCGCTTTATATCGCAGTCTGGCAGGTGGCACCCGATCTGGTGCCACCGCAATTGCGCCCGCGCCAGGGCAACGTGGTCGCCCGCTCAGATACCGCGCCACGCACGCAGCAGGATCGGCTGGTCGCCGTGCTACAGCAAGGGCCAAACGCGCCGGCATTCCTGCTGACGTTCGACATGCAGCGCCGCACGCTTTTTATACGAAAGGTCTCAGCAACGGCGGAAGCTGGAAAAAGCTATGAGCTGTGGCTGATTTCCAAGAACCTCGGCGCTCCGCGATCGCTTGGGGTCATTGGCAACGATGAGTTCACCAGTCGCAATCTTGCGGGGAACTACGATGCTGACACTCTGCGGGCGGCGACCTATGCCGTCTCGCTCGAGCCGAACGGCGGTTCACCGACTGGGGCGCCGACAGGCCCCGTCCTGTTTACCGGGCGCGCAGTCGAATCTTTGCCGGCGTCACCGCCAAAAACGTAGACGACACGATTATTGGATTGCGCGAAGGTGTCCGCTCATGGTGGTCGCTTGGCCGGCCTTAACGAGAGGGACAAAACCGTTGTCAACCTCGGCAACATGAGCAAAAAGACCAACCGCAGCCACCAACGTGGCGCAAAAGAGTCCAACGACCACGACTTTCAAATGTGTGCGCCGGTCCGCGTGGTACATTGAGTGACTCACCGCATTCTCCCGAAGTTGCGCCTTGCGATCAGCTCAGCCTTAGCGGTCTAAGTTCCGTTAGTTGGGCCCGGATGCTCAGTGATGAAAGCACCCTCACTCAGCCTTGAACAATTGTGAAAACGAGTGAACATAACTTTAGTTCCCGGGCGCGACAGGCCGGAAGCGGCAAATCATTGCGGAACAACGTGAAACTGAAATTGCGTCGAATAAAGAAACACTCCGTGGAAGATGGCTGGTCTCGGCTTTTTTGGCGCGGCGCTCGTGGGGGACTGGTCATTTGTTTGACCGCCGTAGCGTCCGCGCTTGCCGCAGCGCAGGACCGGCCCGCGGCCTTTGTCGATGCCGCGGCCGTGGTGCCGGGCCTTATCGCGGAAATGCGCTACGCCGGGAGTCATAACTTCGTCGGTCGTCGCATCGACGGCTATGCCGCTCCTCGCTGCCTGCTTACTGGGCCTGCGGCCGACGCGCTGGCCGAAGTAGCGCGTGATCTTGCTCCGCGCGGGCTCGTTATCAAGGTTTTTGACTGCTACAGGCCGGCTCGCGCCGTAGCAAACTTTGTGCGTTGGGCGCGCGACCTCAACGACACCGCCGGCAAGACCGAGTTTTACCCGAACGTTGATAAGCGCACGTTGTTTCAGGATGGCTATATTTCGTCGCGGTCAGGCCACTCGCGCGGATCGACACTCGATCTGACACTGGCTCGCACCGGCGACGGCGAACTCGACATGGGCACGCCATTCGATTTTTTTAGTCCACTGTCGTCGCCTGCCGCGGTTGGCGTCAGCGCCGAAGCGAAGGCCAGTCGTGCTCTACTTGCGACGGCGATGCGACGCCGCGGCTTTCGTCCCTATATCAAGGAGTGGTGGCACTTCACGCTGGCGGCCGAGCCTTTCCCAAATACCTATTTCGATTTTCCCGTGCAGTGAAGCTGCATGGTCAAGAAAATCGGCTCGAAGCCTTGCGGATTACAGGCCGAGATAAAATTTTCTGATCAGGTCGTTGTTATTGAGTTCTTCGGCCGAACCGCCCTCGAAGGCGATTTTGCCGTGCACGATGACATAGCCGCGATTTGCGATGCGGATCGCCTGGGTAAAGTTCTGCTCCGCCATCAGCACAGTCAGATTATAGCGCTCCTTCATGCTGGCGATCGCTTCGATCATGCGGCTCACCAGAATAGGAGCGAGTCCCACCGACGGCTCATCGACGAGCAGGATTTTCGGCGCCAGCATCAGCGCGCGGCCGAGCGCGAGCATCTGCTGTTCCCCGCCGCTCATGCTTCCGGCCAATTGCGCTCGCCGTTCGGCTAGGCGGGGAAAGGTTTCAAAACATACATCGAGGTTGCGGCTAAGCTCTCGCCGCGCGGTGCGGCGGAATGCTCCGAGCAGCAAATTCTCTTCGACCGTGAGTTTCGGAAACAATCGGCGTCCCTCGGGCACAAGAGCAATTCCGAGATCGACGATTTCTTCCGTGCTGCGCGTGGTGAGATCGTGATGAGTACCATCAATTTGCGCGACGATTGATCCCGCCCGCGGACGCACCATGCCCATGATGCACTTCATGAGCGTCGATTTGCCGTTACCATTCGTGCCGAGCAGCACTACCGTTTCGCCTGCGCCAATTCGTATCGAGACGTCTTCGATCACGCGCACCGCGCCATAAGCAGCATGGACGCCGGCGATGGTGAGGCTACTGCCCAAGATAGGCCCTTTCCACTTCCGGGTCGCGCATGACTTCGTTCGGATCGCCGTCGGCGATTTTGCGCCCGGAGACCAGCACGACCAGGCGCTGGGAGAAGCTCATGACCGCACGCATGATGTGCTCGATGAGGATGATGGTGACCCCTTGCTCGTTCAAACGATTGAGCAGCGTCAGAATTTCTTCGATCTCCGAATGGGTAAGACCCGCCATCGATTCGTCGGCGATTAATAGCTTGGGCTCCGCCGCCATGGCGCGCGCCAATTCGAGCTTGCGCATTTCAACCTGCGTCAGCTCGAGCGGCAGCCGCTTGGCCTTGCGCTCAAGGCCGACCTCGCGCAAGAGATCAATACATCGCTGAGCGATCTCTGACGTGGAAAGATGTACACCGCCGCGCGCCGCCACGGCGTAGAGGAGAGGAATGCGCAAATTGTCCGCCAAGCTCAGACTGATGAATGGCCGCGGCAGCTGAAAAGTTCGCGCCAAGCCGCGGCGGGTGCGTTCATGCGCCTGGGTGCCGTCGACCGGGCGGCCATCGAATCGCACGGTCCCCGCCTCGTTATGGAGCGTGCCGCAGATACAATTGACGAGCGTACTCTTGCCGGAACCATTTGGTCCGATAAGCCCGATACGCTCGCCTCGGCCCACTGATAGCGAAATGCTTTCGAGTGCGACAAAGCCGCCGAAGCGCTTGCCCAGACGGTCGACTTCGAGCATCGCCGTCACCTCGTGCTTCCCGGAGCATCGATGCTGACATGACGGCGGCCGACGAGTTCGTCGTCCCGTTGGCGCCGGAGGTATTTGTGTACCAACCCAATGATGCCGTTGGGGGCGACGATCACAAACCCGACGAGCAGAAACCCTACGATCAAAAGATTAACCGCCGACGAGATGGTCACAGTTGCGATCTGCTGCAGCGAGCCGAGAAGCACGGCGCCGATCAGCGGACCGACCCAGCTCGTCGTCCCCCCGATCAGCGGCATGGCGATGGAGTTGACGGCATAATCGAGGCCGAACGCAGAGGAAGGCTGCAAGAAGCCGATGTAATAAGGGAGCGGTGCTCCGGCCATTCCCATCAGCGCGCCGGAAATGGTTGTGGCGATCAGCTTGAGCCGCAGCGTCGGCACACCTGAAGCTTCCGCCGCCAGCTCATCGTCGCGAATGGTGGCGAAGCCATAACCGAGCCGCGAGCGTTCAATCAGACGTGCGGCAAATATCGCGCCCACCGCCAGCAACAGCATGATCAGAAACAGGTACCGGATGTAGCTACCGAAGGGAGCGATCGCTTCGGGGCGAACGATGTAGGCGCCGCGCGAGCCGCCGACATAGTCCCAGTTAACCACCAGGGTTTGCAGGACGACCGCCAAAGCGAGCGTCGCAATGGCGAAGAACGCCCCGCGCAGCCTCAGCGTCAGATAGCCCATACCAAACCCGACGATTCCGGAAACGGCGCCGCCAAAAAGGACGAGGACCGGGATGGGTAGAGGATGGAAACGGTGGATAGCGACCGACGAGTACGCCCCGAGCGCAAAGAATGCCGCCGACCCGAAGTTTACGTAACCGCAATAGCCGCCAAGAATGTTCCACGCCGTCGCCAGCACGACGTATTGCAGAACGACATAACCGGCGAAGAAATAATAGTCGTTACCGAGCGCGAACGCGGCGGCAAAGATGATGCCGGCGATGACGAGGCAAACTAGCAGAAAGAGATCTGAGCGCACTGTCAGCGTCCCAGCAGACCGGCTGGCCGTACCGCCAGGGTGAGAAGCAGAAATCCGAAGGAAACCGCCGGCGCCCAGGAAGGACCATAGAAGGTCGAGGTGATGCTTTCGACGATGCCAATCAGCATGGCGGCAAGGAGGGTGCCCGGCAGGCTGCCCATGCCTCCCAACACGCAAATCGCAAATACCCGCCCGATATATTCCCTTCCGACCGAGGGCTCGACCGGTTGGATGATGATGAGGAATGCGCCGGCGAGCGAAGCGGTCGCGATGGAAATGCCGAATGCAATTCGCTTGATGCGGATCGGATCGACACCCATAAGTTTGAGCGCGAGCTGATCCTGCGCCACCGCCATAATCGCACGGCCGATAAACGTGCGCTTCAATAGAAGCTGCAGGGCGCCGATGAGTAAGAGTGACACCACGCAGGGCACCAAAATGCGCAGCGGAATGTCAATTGCGCCGAGGTGCAACGTCGGGCCGATATAGGCCGCTTCGACGTAGCGATAGTCGACGCCGAAATAAAGCACGAGCGAAACTTCGGTGATGAACAAAAGTCCGAAGAAGAATGCGAGTCCGCGAAGCGATTCCTGTCCGCGCTTCTCGAATGACGCATAGTAAATCTGGTAAATGCCGGCGCCGAGCGCGTAGAAAGCGGGCATGACGATGATGCTGGCGATGATCGGGTCCAGCCCCAGCCGCGCGTTGATGATGTAGGCGATGTAGGAGCCGAGGATAATAAACGCCGGGTGGGCGATATTGACGATGTCGAGAATGCCAAATGACAGCGATACGCCGGCTGTCACCGCGGCATAAAAGGCGCCAATTAATACGCCCGAGACCAAGGCGTTGATGAGAAGATCGAAAGAAAAGATCATTCCCCAGCCCTGTCCGCAGCGAGAGCAGTTGTGGTTCCGGGACGGCCCGGAGAGCCGAGCCCGGTCAGGGCCATGGCGTTTCTTCCCGCGATTATCGTGACAATATCGAAGTCGGGCCAGTGATGGCAAATAATCTCGGCGGTTAGAGAGGAAGTCCGTATGCCACAACGCCGCGCCCAGAGGCGCGCCTTGATCATCGGCGGCTCAATGAGCGGGCTTTTGGCTGCGCTCATGCTCAGGCAAAACGGCTGGCAGGTCGAGGTTTTCGAACGCGCCGAGAGCGGCCTCGCCGGTCGCGGCGCCGGGATTGTCGCGCAACCCGAAATGATCGCCTGGCTTGCCGGGCTAGGGTTGGATACGCGCGACATTGGCGTTTCTGTCACGGCACGCAAAATTTTCGACGGGGAAGGGGAGCTCGTAGCAAGCAGCGTATGTCCCCAAGTGTTAACCGCGTGGGAGCGCGTTTACCACATGTTACGGCGCGCGTTTCCCGACGCCCATTATCATTCCGGGCGCAGCTTTAGAACTCTCCGGCAGGACGCCTCGGGCATCCTTGCTTATTTTAGCGACGGTGGCACAGAACGCGCAGATCTGCTCATCGGTGCGGATGGTCTTCGGTCAAACGTGCGTCAGCAATTTCTGCCGATGGTGTCCCCGCTCTATGCAGGTTACGTGGCTTGGCGGGCGATCGTCGCAGAGGGTGGTCTTCCCGAACAAATCCATGACGACCTGTTCGACGCGTTGGCGTTTTGCTTGCCGCCCGGCGAGCAATTCCTCGGCTATCCGATCGCCGGCCCGGACGATGACCTTCGGTTCGGGCATCGCCGTTACAACATCGTGTGGTACCGCCCGGCCGAGCCGACGCGCGAACTGCCGTGGCTCCTCACCGACGATACTGGGGTTCTTCACTCGATTTCCATTCCGCCGCCGTTGATTCGGCGTGAGGCCGTCGCGGCCATGCGCGCAGCCGCCGAACGGCTGCTGGCGCCGCAATTTCGCGTGGTTGTGGACTTGATCCAAGAGCCGCTGCTGCAGCCTATTTATGACTTGGAAAGCCCGCAGCTTTGTTTCGGTCGCGTCGCCATAATCGGTGATGCCGCTTTCGTGGCACGACCCCACGTGGCGGCCGGACTGTCCAAGGCGGCCGACGATGCTGCGGCGTTGGCGACTGCTCTCGAAACCGATGACGTATCCGGCGCCTTGCTCCGCTTCGAGGCAGAGCGGTTGCCCGAAGGTCGAAAAATCGTCGAACGTGCGCGGCACCTCGGAGCTTATTTGCAGGCGACGCGAAATGCGGAAGAGCAGGAACGGTCTGTCCGGCACAGCGTCCCAAAGGCAGTCCTTACCGAGACCGCTTTATTGGATTTCTTGCACCGCTAAACCGGCGAAGCCAGGCCAAAAGCCGATCCGAACGAACGCTTCAAATCCGCGCCCCCGCCGGATCAAACGAGTGGTTACACGTGCTGGCCGCCGTTGATGTGAATTTCAGCGCCGTTGACGTAAGACGACGTCTCCGTGCACAGGACGTAAATGATCTTCGCGACCTCGTCCGGCGTGCCCAGCCGATGCATGGGAATATGCTCGATAATTTTTTCCGTTCCGGGCGAAAGCATCGCGGTGTCGATCTCGCCCGGCGCAATGGCGTTGACGCGAACACCCACTGCGCCGAAGTCTGCGGCCATCTCGCGCGTAAGCGCCGCGAGTGCCGCTTTCGAAGTCGCATAGGCGGCGCCGGCGAACGGGTGGACGCGTGAGCCGGCAATCGAGGTGACGTTGACGACCGAGCCCTTCGCCGCCTTGAGCTCGTCGAGGAGACCGCGTGCGAGCATAATGGGGGCAAAGAAATTCACTTGAAAAACTTGGTGCCAATCTTCCCGCGACGTTTCAATCGAGCCCAGACGGTTGCCACCTTGTGCTTTGGGTGAGATAGCGGCGTTATTGACGAGGGCGTGCAACTCGCCGTTCAGCCGCTGTTTGATTTCTGCGATGGCCGCGATCGTGTTTTCGGGATTGGCCAAGTCGACTTGGATGTGATCCTCGGGACCGGCTTCCCAAGGGCAGTTTTCCGGAAACGCGTGGCGCGAACATGTAATGACCCGCCATCCGGCGGCGGAGAAACGCTTCACCGTGGCGTGGCCGATGCCCCGGCTCGCCCCGGTGAGGAGAAGCGTTCGGTCCTTTTGGTTGTTCGACGCCATCCTATTCTCGAATTTCTCGTCCGCGCTTACGGGTAAAGCCGCGTCTTACGCCACGAATCCGCGGGTCCGAAGCGGGCGAACGCGATGCGATCGTGCAGCCGAAACGGCCGTTCTTGCCAGAACTCGATTTCCCGGGCCGCCACGCGATAGCCGGACCAATGCTCGGGTCGGGGCACTGTACCGATCGCATACTTTGCCGTGTAGCGCGCCACTTCCTGCTCAAAAGCCAAGCGGCCTTGAAGGGTAGAGGATTGTTTGCTCGCCCAGGCTCCGATCTGCGCTATGCGTGATCGGGTGGCAAAATAGGCGTCGGCTTCCGCCGCTGCGACCGGCTCGACTGGTCCGCGGATGCGCACCTGGCGCTGCAGCGATTTCCAGTAAAATGCCAGCGCCGCTTTTGGCGTCTCGGCAAGCTCGCGGCCCTTGACGCTGCGGACGTTGGTGTAGAAGACGAAGCCGCGCGCGTCGAAGTCCTTTAACAGAACCATCCGAACGTTTGGTGAGCCGTCGGCATCCACGGTTGCGAGCGCCATGGCATTGGGATTGACAGGTTCTGAACGCTTGGCCTCGGCGAACCAAGCCCCGAACAGTCGCAGCGGTTCGTCGGCATCCGTGAAGTCACCGGCCGTTAACCAGCCAGGGTGTTCTATCGGCTTTGTTTCGGACATTCGGTGGGGTACCCCGTTGCTCCCGCGCAACGATCACGATGCAAACCGTTATCCCTTATATAAGGGAAGCATCCGCTTAAGCCTATCTCGGCTGCCAGCGCGGCTTGCCGTCGCAATCGCGGCGGTCGGTGCCATTTCTGCTGCCGGTTGCTCTCTGCCTCTCGACTCTATGTTCGATAAGAATGACACGGCGTCCGAGCAGGTCAGCGCCACCGGATCAATCGATCGCGCTCTTCAATCCGCCGAGGCTGTGGTACCTTCCGACAGCGATCTTGCTCATGCCCGTGCGGCGGCTGCCGACGCCATTGCGCGCGAAGGAAACGACAGCAGCACTCCCTGGAATAATCCGGAAAGCGGAGCCAGCGGTAACATTACCCCACTCGGCAGGTCGTATGGCCAGGGCGACTTGCGCTGCCGTGGTTTTCTGGCGAGCTACACCCACGGTCCCGCCCAGGCTTGGTTACAAGGCGAAGCTTGCCGAATGGGCGTCGGGAAATGGGAGGTCAGAAACCTTAGGCCGCTCAGCCAAGGTTAGGCCCAGGTCACCGCCTCCGGCCTCGATGCGTTGCTGCATTGCGACACGCTAGGTAAACAACCACATTGTTGTGGACGCGGGCGGCGGCGCCAAACCACAGCCGGGAAGGAGTTTATTGGGGATGCGTGATCCCTATGAGGTCTTGGGGCTCGATCGGAAGGCAAGTTCATCCGACATCAAGAGCGCGTTTCGACGCTCTGCGAAGAAGCTGCATCCCGATGCTAACAAAAGTGATCCGAAGGCGGCTGCTCGCTTTGCCGAGTTAAACACGGCTTACGAAATCCTTGGCGATGAGGACAAGCGCAAGGCATTTGACCGCGGCGAGATCGACGCCGAGGGCAAGCCCCGATTCCGCGGCTTTGAAGGGTTCGGAGGCGGGACGGGACCGCGCCCCGGGGCTGGGTTCGGTCCGGAAGCCGAGTTCGAGACCTTCAGTTTTGGGCCGGAGGGTTTTACCCGCGCGACGCGCCGGGGCCGTGGTAACGCGGGCGCTGGTTTCGGCGGCTTCGAGGATATTCTTCGCGAAGCGTTCGGGGGTGGCGGCGGTTCGCGCCGCGGCGGCGCCCGCGCCGCGTTTGATACCGAGGATGCAACCGGGGCCGATCTGGCCGCCGCAATCACGGTGAGTCTGCCGGAAGCGGCGTATGGCACCACGCAGCGCTTGCGACTGCCCTCCGGCAAAGATGTCGAGGTCAAGATTCCTGCTGGGATGACCAACGGCCAGCAGATTCGGCTCCGCGGTCAGGGAATGGCCGGGCCGACGGGGGCCGGAGATCTCCTGATCACCGTTTCGATAGCACCGCACGCCACTTTCACCCTCGACGGCCCCGACGTTCGGGTTGACCTGCCAATAACGCTGTACGAGGCGGTACTCGGCGCCAAGGTGCGCGTGCCGACGCTCGATAGGCCGGTGGAGATTACTGTTCCGGCGGGAACCAGTAGCGGCCGGACATTCCGCCTGAAGGGCAAAGGTTTCCCTGCGAAAGCTGGCCGCGGCGACCTTTTGGCTACGGCTCGCATCGTCCTACCTGGAAAAAACGATGCCGAACTCGAAGAACTGATGCGGAAATGGCGAAGCGAAAAAGCTTACGATCCGCGTAAAGGCACGTGAGCACACGCGCCTAGTTCCGCAGTCGTCACGAGCTTGAGCGGCCCACCACCCTATGCCATAGGAAGCCCCGGCGCCGAAATCGTCGTGCGGGGTCGGAGAATGTCGGAAATCTCGGGCCTCATGCGCGGCAAGCGCGGCCTGATTATGGGGGTCGCCAACCAGCGCTCGCTCGCTTGGGGCATTGCTAAAGCATGCCACATGCACGGCGCCGAACTTGCCTTCACCTATCAGGGTGATTCACTGAAGAAACGCGTCGAGCCGCTCGCGCAAGAGGTGGGCGGCATTGTCGTTGGGCATTGCGATGTAACCGTGCCGGCAACCATCGATGCGGTGTTTGCCGCCGTGCAATCGGCCTGGGGCAGCATCGATTTTCTCGTGCATGCAATCGCGTTTTCCGACCGCGCCCAGCTCGACGGCCGCTACGTCGACACGACGCAGGACAATTTCACGCAGACCATGCTGGTCAGCTGTTATTCGTTTACTTCGGTCGCCCAGCGCGCCGAAAAAATAATGCCGAATGGCGGCTCTATGCTGACGCTGACATATTACGGCGCCGAAAAATGGATGCCGCATTACAACGTGATGGGCGTGGCCAAGGCCGCGCTTGAGGCCTCGGTGTGGTATTTGGCCGCCGACCTTGGTGTGAAGAACATCCGAGTCAACGCCATCTCTTCCGGCCCAATCAAGACGCTTGCCGCCGCCGGCATTGCCGATCTTCGCTATATTTTCAGGTGGAACGAATACAACTCGCCGCTACGCCGCAACGTTACGATCGAAGATGTAGGTCAGGCCGGCGTCTACCTGCTTTCCGATATGTCACGGGGCGTCACGGGAGAGGTCCATCATGTCGACGCCGGGTATCACATTGTCGGCATGAAACACCCGGACGCGCCCGACATCGCGGTAGGCAAAGAATGATCGGGAAGTAGGCCGAGAAAACATAAATAATTCAATATCTTAGCGCCAATTCGCATTCTCGTGAATTGCCAGCTTGTCGGGTGAAGGGAATTAATATTCACCACGATGTGGCATAAACGCTTGCGGCATCCGTCCGCTGTGATTTCACCTCCGTCATCATGTCGTTCAATACGTACGGGCATTTGTTTCGGGTGACGACCTTCGGCGAAAGCCACGGGCCCGCGATCGGTTGCGTGGTCGACGGTTGTCCGCCGCGCATTCCGCTCAGCGAAAGCGATATCCAGCCGTACCTCGATCGTCGCCGTCCGGGCCAGTCGCGCTTCACGACTCAGCGGCAGGAACCAGATGCGATCAGGATTCTGTCCGGCGTCTTTTTGGACGAGGAGGCAGGGCAACAGGTCACTACCGGTACGCCCATCGCGCTCATGATCGACAACGTCGATCAGCGAACGAAGGATTATTCCGACATCAAAGACAAATATCGGCCGGGGCATGCCGACTATGCGTACGACGTGAAGTATGGCGTGCGCGATTATCGCGGTGGAGGCCGGCAATCCGCGCGGGAAACGGCGATGCGGGTTGCCGCTGGTGCGATCGCCCGCAAAATTTTGCCGAACGTGCGTGTGCGCGGCGCGCTCGTGCAAATGGGTCCTCATCGTATTGATCGCGCTCAATGGGATTGGGAGGAGGTCGAGCGCAATGCGTTTTTCTGTCCGGATGCCGAGCGGGCGGCGTTCTTCGCGCAATATCTCGATGACGTGCGCAAGCGCGGCTCGTCCGTCGGCGCGGTCATTGAAATCGTTGCCGAAGGCGTGCCGCCGGGTCTCGGTGCCCCCATTTACGGTAAGCTCGACGCCGATATAGCGGGCGGGCTCATGAGCATCAACGCTGTCAAGGGCGTTGAGATTGGCTCCGGCTTTGCCGCGGCTGAGCTCTCCGGCGAGGAAAACGGCGACGAAATGCGCATGGGTAATGGCGGCACGCCGATATTTCTTTCCAACAATGCCGGTGGCGTGATGGGCGGTATTTCTACCGGTCAGCCGGTCGTCGCGCGTTTTGCCGTCAAGCCCACGTCTTCGATCCTTACGGCTCGCCGCACTGTTGATCGCTACGGGCACGAAACCGAGATCACCACGACAGGTCGCCACGATCCTTGCGTCGGCATTCGCGCCGTGCCGGTCGGCGAAGCTATGGTGGCGTGCGTCATCGCCGATCATTATCTGCGGCATCGCGGCCAGGTGGGGTCGTCCCCCGCTTGGCCGTTTTCACCCGCATCGAAGTGATCGCGGCTGGGAACCAATCGGACAATGAACGACGCACACCAACGTATCCGCGCGGCGGTTGACGCGTTCTCCCGTGGCGAACTCGTCATCGTCGCCGATGACGACGATCGCGAAAACGAAGGCGATTTATTCGTCGCCGCATCGCTCTGCACGCCGGAGAAGATGGCCTTTATTATCCGCCACACCTCTGGGATTGTTTGCGCGCCGCTGGCGCAGGACGAGGCGCGGCGGCTCCATCTCGATCCTATGGTGGCGCGCAACGACGCGCCCCTTGGCACCGCTTTTACCGTTTCAGTCGATGTGCGGCATGGTTTGACCACGGGCATCTCTGCAGAGGAGCGCACCAATACGGTCCGGGCGCTGGCCAACGGCAACATGGGCGCGTCCGATTTTGTCCGGCCCGGCCACGTTTTTCCGCTGGTTGCCAAGGAGGGCGGCGTACTGATGCGCTCGGGCCATACCGAGGCGTGCGTTGATCTATGCCGGCTTGCCGGCGTCCCTCCGGTTGGAGTTCTGGCGGAGCTTATGAACGACGATGGCACGGTCATGCGCGGGCCGGAGATCGCGGCCTTCGCCACTCATCACAAAATCGCGCGCGTAACTATCGCCGACTTGATCGCTTATCGCCAAGCGCGCGACAAGTTAATTGAGCGCGTGGGCGAATTTCCGGTAGATTCTGAAATCGGCACGCTGACCGGCTACGCGTTTCAGACTCCGTTCGATCCGTTTTACCACATGGCCTTCGTCTATGGTTCCATTGGCCAAGGCAAAAATGTTCTCACGAGGCTGCATCGCGCCAATCTTATCCTCGACGTTTTCGGTGGCGCGAAAGCAATCCGCCGGACGCTGGAGCGCTTCAAAGCCGAGGGCAGGGGAGTGCTGGTCGTTTTGCGCGATGGCGCGGCGGGCGTACCGGTGGTCGCGATCCCAAAATCCGATGAGACTGCCTCGGGAGAAGCGCGCACGCGGCAATGGCGTGAGGTCGGTTTGGGTGCTCAAATCCTCAAGGATCTCGGCGTGGTCTCGATCAGGCTGCTGAGCTCCTCCCGTCATATGACCTATGTAGGTTTGTCCGGCTTCGGCATCGAAATCGTAGGAACGGAGCCGGTCGAGGTATAAGTTCACCCAGCCGAAGCGTTTCGGCGAATGAGAGGGGCGGCAATGAACAAAATCTGGCGCTGGCCGGGCCCAGCTCTGGGCCTTCTCGCTCTCTGCTTCACGCTTTCAGGCTGCGGCTACAATACTATCCCGACTTTGGAGGAGCAGGCCAAAGCGCGCTGGGCGGATGTCGAGAATCAATATCAGCGCCGCGCCGATCTCATTCCCAATCTCGTCGCTACCGTGCAAGGCTATGCGGCGCAGGAGAAGAACGTCCTCACCGCGGTTATCGAAGCGCGTGCCAAGGCGACACAGGTCAAGGTCGACGCTTCGCAACTCACCGACCCGGACAAGGTGAAGGCGTTCCAGGACGCGCAAAATCAACTCACCGGCGCGCTTGGCCGTTTGCTCGCGGTATCGGAGAATTATCCGGATCTAAAATCTAATGCTAACTTCCTGGCGCTGCAGTCACAGCTTGAGGGTACCGAAAATCGGATCGCGGTAGCGCGGCGCGATTACATCGAGGCGGTTCGCGCCTACAATACGGCGCTACGAACGTTTCCAACCGTCCTTTGGGCGAAGACCGCTTTCTCAGGCAACAAGCCGATGGCCGAGTTCACAGCCAGCGAAGGTTCTGAAAAGCCGCCGCAAGTGAAATTCTGAGCATTTAAGCCTACCGGCGAGGCAACGCGGATATGCGGATATGAAGGCCGGATCGTTTCTGGGCTTTGCTTCCGGCAATGGCGGCCTGGCGCGGGCCGCGGCGTTCGCGCTGACCTTCCTCTTCTGCTTGTCGTCGCTCGCGCTTGCCTTCGACTTCCCCGCGTTGAGCGGCCGGGTGGTCGATCAGGCCGGCGTCATGACGGCTGAAAGCCGTAGCGATGTTGAGGCAAAGCTCAAAGATCTCGAGGATAAATCCGGCATTCAGCTCGTCGTCGCTACCGTCAAATCGCTGCAGGGAAGCGACATCGAGACTTACGCCAATCAGCTGTTTCGTTATTGGAAGCTCGGCGAAGCCAAGAAGAACAACGGCGTGCTCCTTCTGGTCGGGCCTTCCGAGCATAAGGTGCGCATCGAGGTGGGCTATGGCCTCGAAGGCACGCTCACCGATGCGCTGTCCTCGGTCATCATCGCCAGCGCGATAATCCCGCGCTTGAAGACCGGCGATTTTTCCGGCGGCATTGAACGCGGCGTTGACGGCATCATCAGCGTACTAAGCGGCGACAAGAGCGAGTGGCAGCAGAAGGCCAGAGTCCGCTCCGAAGGTTCGGCCAGCGACTTCAACAAATTATTTCCGCTCCTGTTTTTCGTGCTGTTGATCTTCTTCATCTGGTATCTGATCCGGCACGCCAACGGTCCGGGCGGTCCTGGCGGCGGCCGCGGCGGCCGTGGCGGATATGGCGGCCCAGTTTTCCTTCCGTACGACGGCGGTTCCTGGGGGGGGTCTTCCGGCGGCGGGCTTGGAGGAGGCTTTGGCGGCGGATTCTCCGGCGGCGGGGGATCGTCAGGTGGCGGCGGCGCTTCGGGGAGCTGGTAATGGCGCTCACCGCTGATGACCACGCTGCAATTGCCACCGCGATCGCCGCGGCTGAGAAAAGGACCAGCGCCCAATTCGTGTGCGTGCTGGCGCGCGCATCTTCCGATTACGCGCACGTCCCAATCATATGGGCGAGCGTGTTGGCGTTGTTGACGCCCTGGCCACTCATCGAATTCACGGAATGGAGCGTGCAGCGGATTTTTTTGCTGCAGCTTGTCGTGTTCATCGTGTTCGCGCTGGTCTTTTCTTGGATGCCGCTGCGGCTGGCGTTGGTTCCGCGCGCGGTGCGGCGCGCGCGCGCGCATCGCGCGGCGCTGGAGCAATTCGTCTTGCGACGCGTCGCCCATACCAAGAATCGGACCGGTGTGATGATCTTCGTGTCGCTGGCGGAACGGTACGCGCGAATTATGGCCGACGAAGGTATCGCGCAGAAAGTCCACGCAGCAGATTGGCAGGCGGCGGTCGATGCGCTGGTCAGCCATATGCGTGAAGGCCGTATTGCCGCGGGCTTTACGGCCGCCATCGAGCGCTGCGCCACGGTTGCGGCGGCGCATGCCCCGCTCGGCGGCTCGGCGAACGAGTTGCCAAATCGCCTCTACGTGACGTAGCGCGTCTTCTTCCTTTGCCCATCCCGGCGGGAGGCGCGCACGTCGGTGCAATGAAGAGGAGCGTTATGCTGGTCGGCGTGCCCAAGGAGATCAAGGACAACGAATATCGCGTCGGGCTCGTGCCTTCGACGGTGCGCGAATTGACCGACAAGGGCCATCGCGTCCTCGTTGAGACCGGCGCAGGATCTGGTGCAGGTCTGGCTGACAGCGATTACAAACTTGCTGGGGCCGAAATTGTAGCCGACGCCGACGCCGTCTACGGACGTGCCGAGCTGGTTGTGAAAGTGAAGGAACCGCTCGCGGTGGAGCGCAAAAAGCTCCGCCGCGGGCAGGTACTGTTTGCCTACCTGCATCTTGCGCCCGACCGCGCGCAGACCGAGGACCTGCTGCGAGCGGGAGTCACCGCGATTGCCTATGAGACGGTGACCGACGCGCATGGCACGCTGCCGCTGCTCACACCGATGTCGGAAGTGGCCGGGCGCATGGCGCCTCATGTCGGAGCGCACTGCCTTGAAAAGGAAAACGGCGGTCGCGGCGTGCTCCTTGCCGGTGTTCCCGGCGTGGCGTCGGCGAGCGTCGTCATTCTCGGCGGCGGCGTCGCCGGCGGTAACGCCGCTTTGATTGCCTCCGGCATGGGCGCCGAAGTCACGGTGCTCGACCGCAATCCCGAGGCTTTGCGCCGCCTGGCCGCGCAGTTCGGCAACCGCGTGCGCACGCTGTTCTCCACCCGCGATGTAGTCGAGACGGTGTGCCGGCGCGCCGATCTCGTTATCGCCACGGTCCTCGTTCCCGGCGCGACGGCTCCGAAGCTCATATCGGCAAAGACGGTCAAGGCCATGAAGCCCGGTTCGGTGATTGTCGATGTCGCCATAGACCAGGGCGGATGCGCCGAGACCTCGCGGCCGACTACGCACTCGCACCCGACTTACGTTGTCGACGATGTCGTTCACTACTGCGTGACCAACATGCCGGGCGCCGTCGCGCGCACCTCGACGTTCGCGCTCAGCAACGCGACCACGTCGTTCGTCCTCGCGCTCGCCGATAAGGGCTGGAAGCAAGCGCTGACCGACGACCCGCATCTGCGCAATGGCCTCAACGTACACGACGGTCACGTCATCTACCATGCCGTCGCCGACGCGCTGAAGCTGTCTTACGTTGCGGCCGAGCAGGCTCTGCGAGTCTGAAAAGCCTTTTCCGCTTATCTCTGCGGGGTGAATACGCGCGAGTAGGTAAGGTCGCGCGCTTTTCAACTGTTCGCGAGCAGCGACCTGATCTGCCCGGCGGCCGTATCGCCAGCACGCCAGATCGCCTAGAAACAAGCGGGCGCGGCAACTCCGGTGATGCAAGCGAAGAGGTTCCGATGCTCGTCCATGATTCTCTAAAAATTCAGCGGCGCGCACTCTTGCGCGCCGGCGGCGCGCTGATCCTCGGCACGGCATTGTCGGGTACGCGGGCGCTGGCGCAGACAAAGCTCAAGATCGGCGTCATCGGGTCCGGCCATATTGGCGGCACCATCGGCACGTTATGGGTCAAGTCCGGCCATCCGGTGTTGTTCTCGTCGCGGCATCCGGAAGAGCTAAAGGAGCTCGTTGCTGGGCTGGGCGAACTGGCCAAATCCGGGACCGTCGATGAGGCAATCACCTTTAGCGATGTTCTCTTCATCGCCGTTCCCTATGGCGCGCTGCCGCAGATCGGCCAGGACTACGGCGCGAAGCTCAAGGGCAAGATTGTGCTCGACGCCTGCAACGCGGTCGCCGCCCGCGACGGTGCGCCTATCGCCGACGAGGTTGAGAAAGAGGGGATCGGTGTCGTTTCGCAGAAATATCTCTCGGCCGCGCGGATTGTTCGCGCCTTCAACACGCTGAGTTACAAAATCTTCGCCAGCGAAGCCAACCGTCCCGATCCGAAGCTTGCTATTCCGATCGCCGGCGATGACGCGGAGGCCGTGCAGGTCGCCGAAGGACTTATTCGCGACGCCGGCTTTGATCCGGTCGTGGTGGGGAAACTCGCCGACGCGCGCCGCTTCCAGCGCGGCGGTCCCGGATATGGCCAGCAAGCGACGGCGGCCGAACTCAGGCAAACGCTTTCGCTCGCTCCATGACCGCCTTGCGGCGATGGGTCGAGTGGGCGGTACCGGCGGCTCCGCAGGAGCGCGCCGCCGCACTCTGGTCGTTTGCTTACTTTTTCGCGCTGCTCGCGGGCTATTACGTGTTGCGGCCGCTGCGTGATCAGATGGGCATTGCGGGCGGCGTTAAGGCGCTGCCCTGGCTGTTCACCGCCACCTTCGTCACGCTGCTTGTCACACAGCCCGTTTATGGCGCTCTGGTGGCAAAGCTGCCGCGCCACCTCTTTATTGCCATCGTCTATCACTTCTTTGTCGCGAACCTGGCGCTGTTCTGGCTCTTGCTTATGCTCGGAATCGCGCCAGTGATTGTGGCCCGCGTATTCTTTGTCTGGGTTAGTGTATTCAGTCTGTTTGCAGTCGCAGTGTTCTGGTCGTTTATGGCGGACCTGTTCACCGCCGAGCAGGGCAAGCGGCTATTCGGTTTTATCGGAGCCGGCGGTACTGCCGGCGGCCTTTTGGGTCCGGTGATAACCATCGGGCTGTCAGTGCCATTGGGTCCCGTAAATCTTTTGATTGTCGCTGCTGTGCTGCTCGAACTTGCGGTGGTGTGCGTTTATCGCCTCGATCGCGCGGCAATGGGGTCGGCCGGCGCCCGGCCCGAGCCGCGGCGAGTCGGCGGCAGCGCTTTCGCAGCCTTGCCGGAACTTTTCCGCTCGCCCTATCTGCTTGGCGTCGCGGGCTGGGTGAGCCTGTTGTCGTTTTGCGCCACCATTACCTATTTCGAGCAAGCGAACATCGTGTCCGCGAATGTGCATGGCGCGGGTGAGCAAACCCGCATCTTTGCCGGCATCGATCTGGCGGTCGGGTTACTCAGCTTGGTAACGCAGCTTTTTGCTACCGGGCAGGTGCTTCGGCGCCTTGGCACTGGGTTCGCCGCGGCCGCGCTTCCGGCAGTCTATGTCGTGGGCTTCGCCGCGCTGTTTTCTGCGCCTACGCTCGCGGTCGTCATTGGGCTTCAGGTGGTGCAGCGCTGGATGAATTTTGCCGTCGCCAATCCGGCAAGACAGGTGTTCTTCACCGTTCTCGATCGCGAAGAGAAGTATAAGGCTAAAAACCTGATCGATGTCGTCATTTATCGCGGTTCCGACGCGCTTTACGGCTGGGTGTTTGATAGCTTGCAGGCGTTGGGACTGAAGCTCGGCGGTATTGCGCTCGTCGCCTTGCCGTTCGCTGCGGGCTGGCTCGCGTTGTCGACCGCTTTGGGCCGGGTGCAGGAAAGTCGCGCCGCGACATTAGTCCCGACCGACGGCGCGGTGGTGCAGGGAGAAAGCCCATGAGCAAAATTGACCGCCGCACATTTACGACGCTTGCCGGCGCGACCCTTCTTGCGCCCCGAGCTCACGCGCAATCGCCTGAAATTCTTACCCGGGCCGTTCCATCAAGCGGCGAACGCCTTCCGCCGGTTGGGCTCGGCACCGCGCAAGTCTTTGATGTCGGCGATGAGACGACAAAGCAAAAAGCCGATGCGGTGCTGCAAGCGTTGATCGCAGGCGGAGGACGCCTGGTTGATACCGCTTCCGTCTACGGCGAAGCCGAAGTTGTCATCGGCGACGTTGCTGCGCGCGCCCATTCGCGAGAAAAGCTTTTCCTTGCGACCAAGCTTGAAGCGCCCGACCCAGCCGAGCTCAAGCGGTCGCTCGCGCGCTTACAGACTGAAAAGTTCGATCTTTTGCAGTTGCACAATGTACGCAATCCTGAGCAGTCGCTTACACAATTCAAGGAATGGAAGGCGCAAGGCATCTGCCGCTACGTCGGCGTCACCTCGACACGCCACGCCGACTTCGCCGCCATCGAGGCCGTATTGGCGCGCGAGAAGCCCGATTTCGTTCAGATCGATTATTCGCTCGATGACCGCGAAGCCGAGAAACGCATCTTGCCCCTGGCGGCCGAGGTAAAGGCCGGCGTGCTAACCGCTTTGCCGTTCGGCCGTGCACGGCTGTTCCGAGCCGTTCGCGGCAAAGAACTTCCGGACTGGGCCAGAGGATTTGCCGGTAGCTGGGCTCAATTCTTTCTCAAATATTTGCTGGCCGACCCGCGGGTAACGGCAGTGATCCCCGGCACGGCCGACGCCGCACATATGACAGACAACCTCGGCGCGATGCGGGGGCCGCTGCCGAATGAGGAGCAGCGCCGGCAGATGGCGGCGTTCGCCGACGCGCTGTAACGAACTCAACCGCGCGAAGCGCCGGGCGCTCCCCAATCTACCGCGTGTTCGTAACCTACGCACGCTTGCGGAATTAAAACAATAATCTGCGCCGGCTGCTCGGCGTAGGACCACCTTTCTTTTTATCGAAATGCTCTTGGCGTCGCAAAAGTTCCCTTCTATTTCAGAGGGGTAGCGACGACAGGAATGCAATGTCCGACGTGTCCCTTAACACAGAATCTCCCGCGCATTTTCCGCCGTTCGGTCGGGTCATCGCGACAGAGCCGGCGACTCAGCGGATTTCCCCGCTGCTCGCGGCGAAGCTTGCCGAAGAATTCGCCGGACTAGATTTGTTCGGACGGGTCGCGGCCATTCGCTGGCTCGTCTCCGGTCGGATCGTTTTCACCACCAGTTTTGGGCTTGAGGCTCAAGCCCTTGCTCACGCGATATTCTCGCAAGGGCTTGCGATTGACGTTGCCACGCTCGACACCGGACGGCTTTTTCCGGAGACATATGACGTGTGGGCTCGGACCGAGCGCCGCTATGGTGTCCGCATTTCCGTCTTTACGCCGGAGACCAACGGTGTCGAACGATTAGTCGCTAAACAGGGCGTTGACGGTTTTCGCTCTTCGGTTGCGGCTCGGCTGGAGTGTTGTTCCGTGCGTAAGGTCACGCCGCTTGCGCGAATTCTCGATGGCAGTGCGGCTTGGATCACCGGCATGCGCGCTGACCAGTCGGCCGAGCGTGCGCAGCTCTCGCCGGCGTCGTTCGACCAACAGCGCCGGCTGATTAAGGCCAGTCCACTATTCGATTGGACGCGCGAACAAACTTTGGAGTTCGTCGAGGCGCATCACGTTCCCTGCAACGCTCTCCACGACCGCGGCTTTCTTTCAATCGGTTGCGCTCCGTGCACTCGCGCCGTGGGGCCTGACGAATCGGAACGCTCGGGGCGCTGGTGGTGGGAAACGACGGGCAAGAAGGAGTGCGGCCTGCACACCGCCAAGGCAGCCGTTACGCGCGCAGGCTTGCCGCAAGCTTGAATGCCGCCATCTTGCGTCGGCTAACGTTCCGACGCTTCCGTCCAAGCCGCCTTGTTGCGAGCCGGCCGCGACCGTCTAGGGCCTGCAAATCAGCGAGCGTGACGCGGTCGAGTACGTCAGAGATCGCGTCGCGAACCGTAGTCATCATCTGCCGGACCACGCAGGCCTTTACATCGCGACAGTCGCGGCAGGGCTGAAAGGCGGTGCGGCTGGCACAGGCGATGGGTGCAAGCGGGCCATCGATCACCCGAATGACCCAACCGATTTTGATCTCGCTGGGCGCCCGCGCCAGCATATAACCGCCGCCGGGGCCCTTCCGGCTATGCACAATCCCGGCATTGCGTAATTCGCCAAGGATGGCATCGAGAAATTTCTTGGGAATGTTGCTTGCCGCGGCGATCTCGCTCGCCTGAGCAGTCGCGCCAGGTTCTTGCGCGGCGAGATGAGCAAGCGCCTTGAGGCTATACTTTCCCTTGGCGGTAAGCATGCAATGGGTCTCGCGTGATCGAATAACCTATAATTACCATCGGACATACCAAATTCGGGCTATTCGTCCCAGCTTATGAAGGCCGGAGACCGGTCGGGATGCGATTGACGGGCCCGGCCAAGTTCGGGTTAGTGTGCGGCCCGGCGCAAGATTCCCAGAGAACGTTATATGCCCTGGCTTTCGTGCAATTCGCGGCGAATCCACTATGAATTAGCCGGGCCTATCGACGGTCCAGCCTGCGTCCTGGTTAACGGCCTCACGCAATACGTCAAGCTTTGGCATCCGCTCCGCGATGCGCTCGTTGCCAGAGGTTTCCACGTCGCGAGCTTCGATATGCTCGGGCAGGGCCAATCGGACAAGCCGTCCCTTTTCATCGAACAGACCGACCAGGTGAACGTGCTTGGGGAGATCATCGCCAAGCTTGGCGACCGGCCGATCTTCGTCGCCGGAATAAGCTTCGGCGGGGTGATTGCACTGCGTTATGCCATCGACCATGGCGACCGCATCGCCGGGTTGGTGCCAATGAGCAGCTTTGCCGAAGTCCCGACGCAGCTTTACCGGCTCGGCGCCGCCATGCGCACGGGGCTGACGCTCGGCGGTACGGCTTATTTGCAAGATCTGCTGTTCCCAATGAACTTCTCGAGCGAGTGGCTCGAGGATAAAAGTTATTTGATCGAGCTTGCCACGCATCGCGGATGGCTCATCAACGATGTTTATGCGCTGGCCAATCTGATGGAGTCTTTCCTCGACTTTGAGCCGCTTACCCCGCGACTGCCGTCGATCAACACGCCGACGATGATCTTGACCGGCGAGTACGATTTTCTTACGCCGCGCGCGCTGCAGGATTCGTTGCGCGTGAATATTCCGAACAGTGCGATGGTGATCTTGCCGCGCGCCTATCACGCGTTCACGCTGGAGAAGCCAGAATTGACCGCTTATCTTGTAGCGCGTTTCGCCGAAGACGTTATCGCCGGCCGCTGGCCGGGTAACCGGACCATTTGGGTTGGACCCGAGCAAGTCGGCGGCGATCTCACTCCATTTCCCGCCGAGTTCGATCACTTGCGCGCTATTCCAGTACCAAAGGCGAAATCTGAACCCGCACAAAGCGAACACGCGGCGGCTTCATGAGCCCGTTTCTCGGTCCACTCGATCCTGACGGTTGTGTGCCGGCTCCTCAGCAGACGAGACTGTCGGCTTTTCTCCTCTCGGCACACGGTGCCCAGACACGGCAACTTGCTGTAGCGCTGCCGTGGAGCTTGAAGAATGGCTGGCAGGTAGAACTGCATTCCCAATATTGCCGGGAGATCGAAATCCTTTCGTTGATCGGCCGCTCGACGAAATGGGTGCCCGATCCGACGTTGGCATTCTTGATCTGGCAGTGGGAAGCCGCCTGGCTACCACGGGCCGCGGACGGAGTGGCCGATCAATCGTTAGCCTTGTTGATTGATCTGGCGGCTTTCGGCCACGCGGTGCATTCGGTTATTCGACCAGCGGCGCTGTTGCCCGAATTCGAGCAGCACAACAACGCTTTTGCGCTGGCAATGAAACGTGTCGAGTTCGAAAGCGGACGATTAATGCACGCGCAAATCGTCTTTCTCAAGAGCCAGGAACTCGTGCCGGTACGCGGTGCCGTCTCCGCCGCCGTGGAGCGCCGCCACGTTCAAGTTCGTGAACTCTGGGATACAATGCTGCGGGGCCTGGAAATAGAGACGAGCGGCCGGCATAATCTCGCGCCGGCGTACCAGTTGAAATCGAGTATGGCCGCCGTGCCTACAAAGATCATTGAATCTGAAAAGCAATAGCCAATACCAATTGATCGATCCACTTGATAGGCTTTGAACAAGCGAGCTTCGGGGGCATCGCATGATTACCGTGCCTGAATTATCCGCGGAGGCCCTGGGGTCGTATCTTTCTTCCGACCTCGACCTCCGGTTCGGCTCGACGGAAGCCGAGCTGACCGAGCTTATTCCGTCGGTAGCGCGCCTTGCCCTGGAATGCATCGGCAACAGCGACTCGCTTTACCACAATGTCGAGCACACGATGCTTGTGACGCTCGTCGGCTACGACATCATGAAAGGGCGCTCGCTTCTTATGCCGACATCGGCCAGCGATTACGCTCATCTCCTTGTCGCCTGCCTGTTCCACGACATCGGATACGTGCGCGGCATTCTCACCGGTGACGACGAAGCCGGATACGTCACCGACGACAAAGGCGGCAAGGTAAAACTCGAGCGCGGCGCGTCCGATGCCGCGTTGACGCCATATCATGTCGACCGTTCAAAGCTCTTCGCTATCGATCGCTTGGCGAGGATGGATCTCATCGACGCCGCAAGAGTGGCACGCGCCATCGAATATACCCGCTTTCCTTCCTCGACCGAACCGGATGAACAGGATGGCGAGGAAGGCTCTCTGGTGCGCGCCGCGGACCTCATCGGCCAGCTCGGCGACCCGCACTATCTGCGCAAGGCAAACGCGTTATATTACGAGTTCGAAGAAATCGGCATGAATCGCCAGCTAGGCTACCAGTCGCCGGCCGATCTGACGGATTTGTATCCTCAGTTTTATTACAACAGCGTTTCGCCCTATATTCAGACGGCGATACGATATCTGAATGTAACGTCCAGCGGGCGCCAATGGGTCTCGACATTGTACGCTAATGTTTTCCGGGCCGAACGCGAGCTTAGTCTTTCCGGACCCGAGCGCTGATCTCCAAGGGACGTTCGTCCCGTTCAAATGATAGCCGCGATCTGTCGGTCGGGAGTGGTTGGTACCGGTGCTTCGTGCCAGAGGGTTGCCGGCCAAGCGCTTTTGCGAGACACTACGTCACCAATGTCGGCGAGGTGTCGCCATGAAAGTCATTCCGCTTGGCCCAGGGTTTGCCGCAGAATTGCGTGACGTCACGCTTGCTGAAATTGCGACAGACGACGACGCCTATTGTGAAGCGCGCGCAGCGTTCGAGCGGCATTCAGTTTTGGTCTTTCGCGGTCAGGAAGTATCCGACGAGTTACAGGTGGCATTCTCGCGCCGATTCGGACCGCTCGAGGTGACGCATGTCGCCTCTCAAGGCGCCGGAACGAACCTTGTCATTCTCAGTACCATCGGTAAGGACGGCAAAGTGGTACCGGCGGACGACAGGCTTGCGCTGCGAAACAAGGCAAACCAGCTGTGGCACTCCGACAGCACCTTCAAAAGCGTGCCGGCGCTAGCCTCGGTCCTATCGGCGCGGATCATCCCGGAGCATGGCGGCGAAACCGAATTCGTTTCGACTCGCGTCGCCTGGGACCGACTCGATCCGCAGTTGCGCGGCCGATTGGAGAATGCGTTTGCCTGGCATGATTATGCTTATTCGCGCGGCAAAATCGGCGCCAACATCGTTGCGGCCGAAGAGCGCGCGGCACTGCCGCCGCACTGCTGGCGTATGGCATGGAAGAATCCGATCAATGGCCGTACTGCGCTCTATATCGCCTCGCACGCCTGTGCGATCGAGGGGATGGAGCAGGCCGCGGCCCAGACCTTGCTCGCGGACTTGATGGAAGCTGCCACCGCGCCAGGGTCGAGTTACGTGCACACCTGGCGGCAGGGCGATGTCGTTATGTGGGATAATCGAGCGACCCTACATCGGGGGCGGCCGTGGCCGGCGCACGAGGCGCGGCTGATGGTGCGAACCACCATAGCGGCGACCGTGGCTGACGGTCTGGAGAGCATGCGCCCGCCACCACGCCGCGCGGCGGAGTGACGTGTCTCGCCCGTTACTCGTGGCCGTCTACTTTTCAAATAAGGCCACGATCTCCACGTGGGCGGCGTAACGGAATTGATCGACTGGAGTAACGTCGATCAACCGATAACCGGCGTTCACCAACGCGGATGCGTCGCGGGCGAATGTTGCCGGATTGCATGAAACCGCTATGATTCGCGCCACTCCACTCAATGCGAGCTCGCGCGATTGGCGCTCGGCGCCTTGTCGCGGCGGATCGAACACCACGACATCGTATGGCTTCAGCTCCGGTCCAGTGAGTGGCCTCCGGAAAAGGTCGCGCCGCTCGACCGTCACAGGCTTAAGCCCGCTTGTCGCGGACGCCGCGCGATCCAGCGCCGCAAGTGCCTGCTCGTCGTGGTCGATGGCATGTACCCGAATCCGCTCGGCAAGCCGCAATGCGAATGGACCGACGCCGGCGAACAGATCGGCGGCGCGGTCGCCGTTGGCGCAATAAGCGAGCACGAGCCGCGCCAAAGCTGCCTCGCCCTCGGTGGTCGCTTGCAAGAAGGAGGCGGGCGGCAGCTGCACGTTCGCCTTGCCCATGCGCAAACTTGGAGCGCGCCTCAGCGCGACGACTTCTCCGTGTCGCGTAAGTCGGGCCAGGTCGCGCTTATTGGCAATACGCGCGAGCAATGACACGAGCACGGCCGAGAGCGACCCTGAGCCGCGCACGTCAAAGTCGAGGCCAGCATCCGTTGCGGTAACATGGAGATCGAGCGGCTTCGCGGTCGGCTCCAGCGCCTCGGCGATCTCCCAGGCGACCTTAATGGCGCCGTCGAGACTTTTCGCGAGTACCGGACAGCGGTCAATCGCCACCACGCGGTGGGCGCGTGCGGCGGAAAAGCCGACTTCGAGCACCTGGTGTGTGCCGCGCCGCGCGTGCAACACGGCCCGGCGGCGGCCAGCGCCGTGCGCGTCGACAAGATCGGCGACCGGAGCATGGAGACCAACCCGCTCCAGCGCCTCAACAACAAGGTTGCGCTTCCACGTTCGGTAGCATTCCGTATCCCAATGTTGCACGGCGCAGCCCCCACACACGCCGAAGTGCGGGCAGGCTGGCGAAATGCGCTTCGGGCTTCCGGATATGATCCGCACAAGACGCAGCCGGCCGACATGACCAGCGACATCCTCGACGTCCACGGTTTCGCCCGGCAGTGCGCCAGGAACATAAACCGTGCGGCCGGAGGCAACGCCGACACCGTCGCCCAAGTGGCCGAGACGATCGATCAACAGCCGCTCAGCCACGCTCGGCCTCGATCAGATATTCGACGTTACCATCTCCGCCGAGAATCGGGGAAGGGATGGGCTCTCTGACCAACCAGCCCTGGCCGCGCAATGAGGCGACGATTTCCTGGCACGCCAAGGCGCGCGCCGGTTCGCTGCGTACGATCCCTTTCTTCGCGTCCCGGCGCGCGACCTCATATTGGGGTTTGATCAGCGCGATAATTGTCGCGGCCGATTGCAGGAGCTTGGCAATCGCCGGGAACACTAGCTTCAGCGAAATGAAGCTCACGTCCACTGTCGCCAGATCTGGCGTCTCAACGAGCCTCGACGGCTCAAGCGAACGAATGTCGGTTTTTTCCAGCGACACAATTTCGCTACGGTCGCGGAGTGAAGCGTGCAGCTGCCCATGTCCGACGTCGACTGAATAAACGCGCTTGGCACCGCGCAGTAGCAGGACTTCGCTGAAACCGCCGGTCGATGCCCCGACATCGAGGCACACGCGGCCGGTCACGTCGATGCGGTAGTGATCCAGGGCCGCGGCAAGTTTAATGCCACCGCGCGATACGTAAGGATGGGGGCGCTTCGCGACTACCGCGGCATTCGCCGAAATCTCTTCGGAAGCCTTGCGCACCAAAATGCCGTCGGCAGTGACTAGGCCGGCGGTAATCGCTGCTTGTGCCAGCGCGCGGCTTTCAAAAAGGCCGCGCGAGACCAGAAGGCGATCGGCGCGTTGGCGGCTCGTCATATCCGCTATGTATGCTCGCGCAGCGAAGCGGTTGGTTTGTCGCCGCGAAAGCGGAAACCCAGTGCGAAATGAGAGACTGGATTCCCGCTTGGGCGGAAATGAGCGCGTTAAAAACGAATAGCGCGATGTCGTTATTGCCGCACGAGCTTGACGACGTCGCCGCGCAGATTTTGCCCCAGAGCTTCGAACGCCTTGGCGACAATGCCTTTAGCGTCGAGGCCGGCTTTGGCATACATCGCGTTCGGCGAATCCTGGTCGATGAAGACGTCGGGCAGGATCAGGGACCGAACTTTCAGTCCGCGATCGAGCACGCCGTGGTCGGCGAGAGCCTGCAGCGCGAACGAACCGAAGCCGCCGATCGAGCCTTCCTCGACCGTGAGTAAGACCTCATGCTCGCGGGCGAGCCGCAGCAGTAGATCGACGTCGAGCGGCTTGGCAAAGCGCGCGTCCGCGACGGTTGTCGACAGACCCTGCGCGGCCAATTCGTCCGCCGCCTTGAGACACTCGCCAAGCCGAGCGCCGAAGGAGAGGAGTGCAATCTTTGTGCCCTCGCGCACGATGCGGCCCTTGCCGATTTCGAGCGGATGTCCCTCTTCCGGCATCTTCAGGCCAAGTCCTTCGCCGCGGGGATAGCGCAAAGCCGATGGGCGATCGTCGATCGCGGCTGCGGTGGCGACCATGTGCATCAATTCGGCCTCGTCAGCCGCGGCCATGACGACAAATCCAGGTAAACAGCCCAGATACGCCACGTCGAACGAGCCAGCATGGGTCGGGCCGTCAGCGCCAACCAGACCCGCACGGTCCATGGCGAATCGCACCGGGAGGCGCTGGATAGCGACGTCGTGTACGACTTGGTCATAGGCGCGTTGCAAGAAGGTCGAGTAGATGGTGGCAAAAGGCTTGTAGCCCTCGGTCGCCAAGCCGGCGCAGAACGTCACACCGTGCTGTTCAGCAATGCCGACGTCGAAACAGCGGTCCGGAAACTCTTTGGCGAAAAGGTCCAAGCCGGTGCCCGATGGCATCGCGGCGGTGATCGCGACGATTTTGGGATCTTTACGCGCTTCCTTGATCAGGCTCTCGGCGTACACTTTAGTGTAAGCCGGCGCTGCGGCTTTCGATTTTTGTTGAGCTCCGGTTGCAACGTCGAATTTGACGACGCCATGATATTTATCAGCGGATTTTTCCGCCGGTGCATAACCTTTGCCCTTTTGGGTGACGACATGCACCAAGAACGGACCATTCTTCGCGTCGCGAACGTTCTTGAGGACCGGGAGCAAATGATCGATGTTATGGCCATCGATCGGTCCGACGTAAAAGAAACCCAGTTCGTCGAACAGCGTGCCGCCGGTCACCAGACCGCGTGCGTATTCCTCGATGGCGAACGCGCGCTTTTGTAGCATTCTGCTCGGCAGGACGCGTTGCGCGGCGCGGCGGAAGAATTTGCGCACGCTGTGATAGGCTCGGCCCGAGACCAAGCGGGCGAGATAAGCTGAAAGCGCTCCGACCGGAGGCGCGATCGACATGTCATTGTCATTGAGGATGACAATAAGGCGGGAGTTAAGCGCTCCAGCATTGTTCATGGCCTCGTAGGCCATTCCCGCAGACATGGCGCCATCGCCGATCACCGCGATGACGTTGTTCTGCTTTCCTTCGAGGTCTCGCGCCACCGCCATTCCAAGCCCGGCCGAGATCGATGTCGAAGAGTGCGCGGCGCCGAAAGGATCGTATTCGCTTTCGGCGCGCTTGGTGAAACCCGACAGGCCACCACCCTGGCGCAGCGTACGTATCCGGTCGCGCCGGCCCGTCAAAATCTTGTGCGGATAGGCCTGGTGGCCGACGTCCCAAATAAGGCGGTCGGCAGGCGTGTCGAAAACGTAGTGCAGGGCGACAGTCAGCTCAATCACGCCAAGTCCGGCGCCGAGGTGACCGCCGGTCACCGCCACGGCATCGAGCGTTTCCTGCCGCAACTCATCCGCAACCTGGCGCAGTTGGCCTTCTTCAAGCTTCCGAAGGTCGCTCGGAATTTTGACGAGATCGAGCAGCGGTGTTTTGGACGGAACGGTCACGCGAATGCTCCTTTTACTAGTCTTATTGACTGCTACCAGCCTGATGGCTGCATCAGCCTAAACGGTAACTTATGAGGGCCAGCCCCAGAGATTCCGCAATAGCGCAAAACCCTTGATCTCTACACCATTTCGCAGCGGCGTACCATTCCGGGCGAAACGCCGTTTAGGACGCATTCGTTTCAGAGGAACCGGCCAAGGCCTCCCATGTTGTGTCCCAGCCCCTTATGTTGGGCTCTGGCGGAGGCTTTTGCTATGCCCCGGGAGCCACAGGGGCGATTTTTTGGCATCCATGTGTTCCGGTCGTTAACCTCCAAGGAATGCGGGCCAATTGGGAGTTGATGCCGGGTGGCTCTCGAGATTTACCGCAAAAAGCGCCGTTTTGCCGTGACCCCCGAGCCGCGCGGTCGTAAAGCCGTTGCCGGGGGACATCAATACGTTATCCAGAAGCACGCGGCTCGGCGTCTTCACTATGATTTGCGGCTTGAACTCGACGGCGTGATGAAGAGCTGGGCCGTCACACGCGGGCCAAGTCTCGATCCCAACCAAAAGCGCCTCGCGGTGCATGTCGAGGACCATCCCATCGAATACAACTCATTCGAGGGCACCATCCCGGAAGGCGAGTATGGCGGCGGCACCGTCATGGTCTGGGACCGTGGCACTTGGACACCGGACGGTGATCCGCATAAAGCCTACGCCAAAGGCCACCTGGTCTTTGATCTTGCCGGAGAAAAATTGCACGGGCGCTGGCATCTCGTGCGCATGCGCGGGCGAGACAGCGACCGCCATGAAAATTGGCTGCTCATCAAGGCTCGGGACGATGAAGCACGCGGACCGCGCGATCCGGACATTTTGCAGCAAGAGTCACGCTCGGCCGTGACTGGCCGGTCAATTGAAGAGATCGCGGCGGGAAAAGGCGGGAAAAAACGCGTTTGGCGTTCTAATCGCGCGGCTAAAACCGAGCCAAACTCGCATCGCACCTTTAAGGACAAAATCGGAAAAATCGCCGCAAGGTCGCCATCTCGCGCACGAGCAAAGACAAATCGCCGTGCAGCGGGCGCAAACCAGAAAAAGGAGCCAAAGAAGCGAAGATCGGCATTACCGGAGTTTGTGCCACTTAGTCTTGCCACACTCTACGATCAGCCGCCGGCCGGCGGCGAATGGCTGCATGAAATCAAATTCGATGGCTACCGCATGGAGGCACGGCTCGATGATGGAGACGTGCGATTGCTGACACGGAAGCGTCAGGATTGGACGCATCGCTTCGAGCCGATCGCCGAAGCTGTCAGCCGCCTTCCTGCCGCCGCAGCGCTCCTTGACGGAGAAATTGTTGTTGAAAACGCTCGTGGGATCAGCGATTTCTCGCTACTGCAAACCGATCTGAAGGATGGGCGAACCGATCGTTTTGTCTATTACGTCTTTGATCTCTTGCACCTCGATGGCCGCGATTTGCTCAATGAGCCCCTGCTTGCGCGCAAGGCCGCATTAGCCGGCTTGGCCAAAGCGGACGGCCAAAATAAAATTATCCGCTTCGCCGACAACTTCGATGAGGCCGGGCCGGTTATCCTTCGCCACGCTTGCGAGATGGGACTTGAGGGTATCATCTCGAAGCGCCGCGATGCGGCTTACCGGCCTGGCCGATCAG
>Ga0302325_10004475_pt1 | contig 32325 bp, 34 predicted proteins | sample Palsa_T0_2_FD_201948 | JGI IMG/M metagenome (GOLD analysis project Ga0302325, IMG submission 201948) | Peat permafrost microbial communities from Stordalen Mire near Abisko, Sweden - Palsa_T0_2 | ecosystem: Environmental > Terrestrial > Soil > Palsa > Peat permafrost | place: Sweden: Abisko... | reverse complement strand
CACGCGGCATAAGGAAGTCGCAATTCGCATGGCGCTCGGGGCGGGCGGGAAGCGGCTCGTTCGTCAATTGCTAACCGAGAGCCTGGTGCTGACGGGGGCCGGGGCAACTTTGGGACTGGCTCTGGCCATTGCAGCGACACGCGCCGTGGCGCACCTCGATGCCTTCAACATTCCGCTATTGAGCAGAGTGCATGTAAACGCAGTGGTGCTGGGCTTCACGGTGATGGCGGCTCTCGCGACCGGCCTGGTGCTGGGCATAGCGCCGGCATTGCAGACCACCGCAGTTTCACTGAGTGCGTCATTGGGCCAGCGCGGAGCCGGCGGAGGCAAGGGACAGATGTGGGCGCGGGCGGCGCTGGTGGTTTCCGAGATCGCCTTCGCGTGCGTGCTGCTGGTGGGTGCCGGGCTGTTGATCCGGAGCTTCCTGCGCGTGCTGCAGGTGGACCCCGGATTCCGGCCCGAGAACGCGGCGGCGTGGCGCGTCGATCCAGGATCTCAGTACAAAACGCAAGCCCAACAGAATGCTTACTTCGACGAATTGCTGCAGCGCGTGAGGACCATCTCCGGCGTGCAGGCTGCCGGTTTAACGGACGTTTTGCCTCTCGGTCACAACCGCGCGTGGGGCGCGGGAGCGAAGGGCCAGACTTACAAGGACGATGAGTATCCTTCCGCGTTCGTGCGTGTGGTCAGCGACGGCTATGTGAAGGCCATGGGCATGGCTCTGAAGAAGGGCCGCGATTTTACGGAACGAGATACCGTGACCGGCGCGACACCTGTCATGATGATCAACGAGACGCTGGCACGGCGGCTGTGGCCTGGCCAAGACCCAATCGGCAAGTCGATTGTCGGGGATTGCGTGAATGGAGACCGGCAGGTGGTGGGCGTGGTGGGAGATGTGCGTCACGTGGCGCTGGAGGAGAATTCGGGCTCCGAAATGTACATGCCAATCCGGCAATGCCAGGACTGGGGTTCGGTCGATGTGGTGGTACGATCCACGCTGCCGCTGCCGGTGCTTTCCGAACGGGTGGAAGCGGCGCTGCGCCCGCTGATCCCGAGCTTGCCCAAAGACAGCATGCGGCCGCTGACACGTTTGGTCGATCATGCCATCTCTCCGCGGCGATTCATTGTGCTGCTGCTGACCGGTTTTGCCACGTTCGCCCTGGTGCTGGTGTCGCTGGGAATCTACGGCGTAGTTTCGTACTCGGTGACGCGGCGAACGCAGGAGATCGGCATTCGCATGGCGCTGGGCGCACAGGGGGCGCGAGTGCAGCGGCAGATCGTGATGGAGACGCTGGGGCGGGCAACGATCGGGCTGGCGATTGGAACGGTGGCGGCGGCGGTGGCGGCGCACGCGATCAGCGGGTTGCTGTTCGGCGTGACTTATGGTGACCCGTACACTTTCCTGGCGGCAGCGGCGGTGATGCTGGCAGTGGCAGGGCTGGCGGGTTACTTGCCGGCGCGCAGAGCTTCGCGGATTGATCCGCTGGTGGCGTTGCGGGTGGAATAGCGGCGCTGGGACCAGGTTCAGTTTGCGAATCCTGAGCCTTGGGTCTCGAAGACGACTCCACGGCCGTCGCATCCTCCCATGCGAGTCGTTGCCCACACAGATTGCGCGCCGGGTTTGCAGTGAGACCAGCGCAAGTTAACTATTATAGTAGGCCCAAAACCCTTAACGATATTGCCTGTTAATGCTGTTCAATGCCGACTGTCTTGGCGGCCAGGAAGGGTCGGTGGAACATCTCCCAAAGGAGCATTCAATTTGGTTTTGAGCGCCATCAAAACGCCGTCATAATGCCCGCGGCCTGCAACGTTGCCGCGCTATACGTCGCGCAACTATCGCCAACTCAGCCCGTAGCGAGCGCGCAGATAACCTTGCGGCAGAACTAAGCAAACACGACAGTGCAATGCTCGATCAACAGTTCAACGCCAACGGCCTGCGATGTGGGTAGCGGGGTTTCTGTGAAGGCAGGAGACATACTAGACTACTCGATCAACATATCTGCACCTGGCCCGGCCGGAGTTGCTTATTATCAGGCTAGTCTACACTGCCTATAGAGCGTCATCTGGCCGCGTGGGCGGAATGGAATGCGCAGTTCGGGACAGCGATTACAAGCGAACTGGAAGGGGGCGCGGCGTCATTGCCGAGCTTGCGTCCTCGAACCGCGTAACCCGGTGGGCGTACTCGCAGACCGAAGGGGCGGGCGGGTTGACTTGTTGCGAGCTGACGAGATGGTACCGCTGGCGGCAACGTGGCGGGACCTGATCCAACCGTTCTCTGAAATGTAAGCCTGCGGGGCCGCCCTGCCGGCCCAGCCATTGAATCGGCTTGCCTTATCGCTCCTAACCTTTGAAAAAAGCTTTCAAAAGCTTACATTTTTCAGGCGAAGGACTTGACTCTACGCGGACGCTGCTGGAGCGGTCCAAAATATCGTAGTACAGATTGATTCTTCTGACGAATCGGAGCGAAAGGCGGTACGTGTGCGGGCTGCCACGCATGTTTCCGATGATACACCCTCTTCCTTAGCGCGATCTCTTGTTTTAAAGTAGATGCAATCTGGCCGCGATTCTGCTTTGTCCTCCACAGAGGAAAATAAGATGCAAGATCAGATTAAGAAGTTCGCGATCATTGGAGCCGGCCACCTCCTGCTGAAGCGATTCCTGCTGGCGGTGGGAGTGGTCGCGTGCGCATTGGTGTCCCTTCCGGTAATGGCCGACACGATTTTTCCTTCCGACAGCCAGAACCTCAACGAGGCTGGCGTTGCGGAATTGCTTCAAGCGGTCTGTCCGGGTCACGTCAATGGGAGCGATTGCCCTTGCCCGGAATCCAGCGCGTTCTCGGATCTCACGATGAGCGTGAACGCCATAACTGGCGGACATTTCCTTTCGCCGAGCAGCGAGGATGCAGTGGTATCGACGGATGGTTGCGAGGGTACCCTGAAAGAGAACGGCGGCACGACCCTTTTGACCCGGCGTTCGCGAAAATGGAGCGTGGTGTGGTACCGGGGGGGCCTCATTACGTCGCGGTGTCACAAGATCCGGCTGGGGGACAGGCGGGAGATCCTGGTGTGCATTGACGAGTTCGATTTCCGTGGAGCCAATTCTATAACGCTTTACACGGAAGACCTCCGGAATCCGTTCGCCAATGGGGATCGCCTCACCCCCGCCGGCTCAGCGACAGAGTTCTTCTGGCTTGTAGACAACCGGCGTTGCTGCGGTCCCAGTTGGGAGCCACCGTCTGTTGGCGAGCCGCTGACCTGGGGATCCATCGAAAAAGTGGCATTTAGAGTCGGTCCACCGGCAATTTCTGTAACTGCGACCTTCGGCAAGGGAGTATGGACGGCTGAGGAGCGAGAGGCCCGCGAGGGTGATGCTGATGCCTTTGAGAAGCTCCTCCCGCCCCCCAAAGCTCTACCATATTGACTTCATCTGGGACGGCCACGATTATAAGCCTGCGCCGGCCAGCGTCGCGACGGCGAAAATCTTCGCCGAGTGATGATGAGCACCGCGGCCTGTTCTCTCCACTACCCCTTTTAACGTTTTGAGCAGAGCTTTAGCCGTCCCGGCTGTTCGCAGGCCCATAGATCAGGCTCCCGTGGTGCCGATCTCACCGGATTTTCGACTGTAACGGGCAGTGCTCCGAGAGAGTTGGTAGGGGACCACTAGTCAGGACGTCCCAATATCTGAAGATTGTGGAACAGGGCCGGGCTGGGCGGTTCCTCCAACCGTTTCAGTTTTCTTACGACATGGCTGCCCGTGCAGTTTTGGAACAGCAATGCGGCGGTCCGTTGGACACGGCATCAGCAGCCCCCGTCGGCGACGGCATGGAGTCGCTTACTGCGACTGGGTGGACGAAAACAAAGACTGGGCGAACAAGCCCGCCGGATCGCCAGCTATGCCTGTCAGGAGGGTGGATGACACCCTTGAGAAGATTGGCCGAGCGCGCGTTGACGGGAACCTGTATGGAACAACTGGGTCTGGCGGAGCCAGCAACGAGGGCACTGTCTTCAAGTTCTCTCCAGCGGGGACGCTGACGATCGTTAGCTTTGCCGGACCGCCTGCCGCCGCTGGCCCTGCCGATGGGCTGCTACTAGCTACCGACGGGAGCTTCTATGGGACAACCGTGGAGGGGGGATTAATACCTGGGGCGCAGTGTTCAAATTCGACTCGAACGGTACGCTGACGACCCTGCAAAGCTTTGACGGGACCAACGGCGCGTATCCCTATGCCGGCCTAGTTGAAGGGACTGACGGGAGCTAGTATGGGACAACCACATTTGCCGGTCCCACCCTTGGCACAGTCTTCAAAATCACCGGCACGCTCTTTAGGTTGTCAGTGGGGCTTGGCCCGTTCGTAGAGACACTGCCCCACGTAGGCCAGGTTGGAGCGGTTATCCAGATCCTGGGAACGGATCTGATCGGCACGACCAGCGTCAGCTTTAACGGCACGCCAGCCGTGTTAACCATCGACTCGCCCACCCTGATCACGACCACTGTCCCGGCCGGAGCCACCACCGGTTATATCCAGGTGACGACACCAAGCCGTACGCTTTTCAGCGGCGGCCCCTTCCTGGTTCATCAGTGGTTTCCCGCCTCTCGCGACCCCTGCGCTACTCCGTAAAGGATCGAAGCTCTACGAAATTTTCCGCAAATCATGTCAGCTCTCGACGACTCGGCGAGGCAGGCGCGTAGCCGACAACACGGACCCGACCAGCGTTAGGGAAACCGGCAGTGTTCCGAAAATGCTGATCCTGGCTGCCGCCACCGAACGTTGAACGGGAATCATCGAGCAACCCGGAGAGTTTAAATGCGCGAGCTGTTCCGAAAACTTGGATTATTGGAACAGTGGTATGCCGCCTGAAAGGCGACGCTGTCGCCAGCGACCGTGGTTGGTAGGAACTTCTCAACAGAGCGCGCGCCAATGAGCGAACACCAAGCGATATTCGTAGATAACGCCGTTCCTCGCTCGGCTTTACGGCAGCACCCGAACGGTCACGTTGCCCAAAAGCGTGCCACTGGGCGTTACCACCTGGACCGTGCCGGTGGTCGCGCCGGTTGGAACGGTGGTGGTGATTTCGGAACCCGAATGTCTGCGGCCCGTAGTCGTCCGGGATGACGTTGTTGGGAATGGCGATCTCCATCAGGCCCATCGAGGCGTTCGGCGCTTTGACCTCGATTTCGTCCTTGCGCGAGAAAAACGAATCGTTCTTGACCGTGTTTCCTGACAGATATGCCAAAGGTTTGTTGCCATATTTGGTGAAGCTGCCGCCGCCGATGAATAAAGACGTGGTCCCGCCCGCGTGCTTGAACTTAGTGATGCCGTTGCCGTCCAGAATAAGCAGCGGCACGGTCGGCAGCCATTTGATCGAGGCGAGGTCATTGGCGAGGCCGTAATTGAATTGGTTGGTCCGCTGCCGCAAGGCCGCATCGATCGTCGAGATGTGCTTGCCGAGGAGCGCGTTTGAATTGCAGCAGATTCGTTTGCACCAACCCGATGAGGTCGGCGATCTGGTCGCGCGCGCGTTCGTCGATTTGATCGATGCGCTGGCGGGCGACATCATTCAACTTCTGGATCGCCATTTCGATGATGCTGCGCAGATGCTTAAGCTCTTTTGCAGAACGTCGTCGAGAGCCCCCGCCGCCTCGCCGATCAGGCCCTTGGGGGCGATGTCGATAGGATTGAGTTGCGCCAGCAGCGCCCTTGCATGGCCGATCAAGTCGGCCCGCGCTTCGTCCGGCCGCCAGCAGAGCAAAATGAAAATTAGAAAGAAAGCCTTGACTGCACACATACGGGCCTCCCTGGTTGTCGCTTTTCCCGTTCAGGTTACTACGTCCGACACAGGCCAGTCCCGTCCCGCCCGGTGCGAAAATAGCTTATGGGCCGCTACGTTCTTCCCTAGGGCGCGAAGGGCATCGAGGGCGACGATTTCGCCATCGAGTTTCGCGGCGACAAGATCGTATTCGTGGCGAAGTCCGCGGGCGGGGGAGAACATTATACGTTCCACGCAGGGCCAGATTCCGGCGTAATCGACGTGCATGAGACAGATCCATCTTCGGATAGCGGCGAACAGCACCGCACGCTGTTTGCGATCCGCCACGACGATCTTCCCGCCCTGCTCGGCGAAGCCGCCGCGATCCTTCCCGAATTTCTAGGACTGCTGCGCCCCTTGCGGCTCGGCTGGATGAAGCATCGGAATATAGGGATCGCCCGCGGAGTCGACCCCGTCAGCGACGAGGACATCGCCGCCGTGACCAGAAAACACAAACGCCGCCTTACCCTCGACGCAGGTCTCTACGAGCGGAATATCTTCGTGCCTGAGTTTCTGGAAGATCTCTACGACTTTCCGGACGGCAACTTCGCTCTGTTCCATCGCAACCGCCAGATCGGCATCGGCTTTAAGAAGACGGATGCCAACGGCAATGTGCGCCTGTTCTGGATCAAGCGCCGCGACCTGCTGCGTTTCGGAAATGCTTGGCAGGCGAAGCTGAGCAACGCCCTTTCCGCTGCGGCGATTTCCGCCGGAGCGCTACGCCGAGTTTCTAAGCCGCTGAAGGCTGGTCTCTGCGCTGCTTAGCGCATTGACAAACAACCCTATCAGCACGATCCCCAGCACTGATTCGAGAGACACAACCATCCGCGCGGCGTTGCTAAGCGGAACAATATCAGCGAAGCCAAGCGTGGTGATGGTCGTGGCGCTGAAATAGAGCATCCGCCAGAACTGTCCCGGAATCCGGGATGGAGCGACTCCGCCAAAGCGCACTCACGTTGATGGCAACGTCCTCGATTGCGAAGCGATTGATGCGACCCACATTCTTGTTCTTGGTATTTAACTCCCTATTAGTCGGCAACCGGAGACAGGCGTGAAACACCGTCACTGCCCCGGTTTCGATGTCGCGGGCTTGGTGGCCGCGACGCGAGTCTCCCTCCCGCTCACGAACACCTTCATGGAGTTCTCGGTTTCGCCCGACTCGTCGGTGTATTCGTAGGAGTCCGCTGAAACAACCCTCATGATGTACCGGGTGTGATACATCTTCCCGCCAAAAATGCTCTCCCCAAGCCAAGTCCATACGTCGCCGCTCACCGTACCAGTCTTGTTTTCTACTCCTCCTGAACTGTCGACTGCGTGGTATCGGTATGTCTTGGAGGTCGGATCGTAGTAGACGAAGGAAGCCTCCGAGTATTTCCTTCCGGGTCTATAGAGTGCTGCCTCGCAAATCACAGCGAAGCCGCCTGCCGTCCATCTGCAGTCGTCAGTGCCACTGAATTTCGTCCCTGGCGAGTTCGGCCCCATTGCCCCGGCTTTCACTTCGTCTTCGACCGTGAACTTGCCGACCATTACTGCCAGCTTCTTCACTTCCGGGCCAGGCGTTGTCTGAGACTGAGCGCGAGCCACGATCACGCTCGAAGCGCATGCCACCACAAATGAGAGCAACGTTGTGAGATAACGCATTGGACTCTCCTTTCAGGGATGCCATGCATGCTAGCACTAAACGTTGGGACCGAGGTCGAATCCTCGAAGTCCGGTACGGCGGTCCCACCCGAATACTGGTCGACGCACTGTCCGTTTCGCACCTGCAGTTCTTCGCCCCGGAGGATCCCTGGTTATTCTTCGGCCGCGACCGCGATACCGCCGAGTCGCTCACCGCGATTAAGCGGGAACGTACGTCAACCTAATCACGTCCTCGGCAACGAGATCGCTGGTCACAAGACGGAGCGGCGGCCGAGGGCCGGAGAAGAATGGCTTGCCACGACCAAGTACGATGGGGTGGAGGTAAAGTCGATACTCATCAATAAGACCAAGGTTGGTTAGGCTTCCTGCCAAGTCTGGTCCGGCAACTCCAATCTCCCCAACTGGCTGAGCCTTCAGCCCACGTATCACCGCCTCGATGTCATCCTCGACAAGTGTGGCGTTGGGTCCGACCGACTTCAACGAGCGCGACACAACCCACTTCGGCTGGCTCCGCCACGCCGCCGCGAAGTCGTGTTCCTCCGCGACCCAGTCCGCACGGTCTTCGTCCCAATAACGCATTACCTCATACATGCGGCGACCGTACACAATGCCCGTCAGGTCGCGCACTTGCTCTATGAAGTGACGAAAGAGCGCCAGGCTTGGCCTAAATTCCAGATGGTCGACGTAGCCATCCAAGGACTGGTTCATTCCATATACGAGCTTTGCCATGGTACAAAATCTCCCCCCAGTTCTTCAGAATAGCTTGAGCCGACGTTCCGCAGACGTTTCACGATGAATGATCTTCCACCTGTCGAACGCAGAATCGCCGCTCGGAGATTGGCGCCCGCCTTGGCTGTGGGCAAGCCCGTCAGAGGGAGAACGGTTGCTATCTAACTGAACGCAGGACTCTCGCTTGAGGTGTTCATCTACTTCAGGCTTTGCAGCCTCGCCCAGATCAACCTGAACGCACGCGGGGTGTACTTTACGGTGCAGAAGGCGCTCCCGCTGCTCGCCGACAACCCATCGATCATCCTCTCCGGATCTGCGGCATGGCAGATGGGCATTCCGGGCTACGGCGCATATTCGGCGACGAAGGCAGCTTTGGTCTCCTTCGTCCGGAGTTGGACCGCTGAGCTGGCCAGCCGCGGCATCCTAGCAACGTGATCAGCCCTGGACCGACGGAGACGCCCATGATCCATGTCGGCTCTAAAGGATCTCCGGAGGGCACGGCGACGAAAAGTGAAGCGTGGTAGATGACCTCGCCGGTCTGCCGGTCGTGAATCGGAATTTTGTCGCCAGCGTAGTCCACAAACATCTTTTCGCCCGCGCGGTGGTCGTGCCGCAAGACCACATCGAGCGTGCGCGCCCAGTCGTGGTAAAGTTCGCAGAACCGGCTGTAGCTGTAACCGTCCGCCGGATTCCCTTCGCGATACTCTTCCCACAACAGTTGCAGCGTGAGGTTGCGGTGGGCCTGCAGTTGTCTGCGGATGGCGGGAAAATCCGGCTGGGCCGCCTGACGCGTCTTCGCGCCTGGCCGGGGCTTTCTGGAAAGAGCGCCTTCCAACTGCGGCTCATTCCATTCCGCGGGCAGCGGCCAGTTCACGCCGGCCTCCGCCGCAGCTTTCAGGTATTCATGGACGGTACTCTGAGCAATCGAGCAGCTCCGCGCGATTTTGCCGTTGGGTGAGCCCCAGGGAAAGGAGCCGAACAACTTCTTTGAACTTACGCATACTGAGCCTTTCTTGCGGCAATGAATTACCTCCACCTCCAGTGAAGGCCTTTGCCGCGCCTTTTGCCCAGCGTGCTTAAGCTTAACGCTTCTTCATAAAACCGCTACGACGTGCCGATCACCGTTCCGATCCCTACCCGATTTGTGATCGGCATCGCGTCGGAATCGTGATCGGCATCAGCTCGTAACCCTGATCGACATCGCTTCGGAATGCTGATCGGCATCGTCCGGAATCCACAATTTGCGCTGCACGAAGTTCGTCGCCTCGCAGAGCAATCAACCACAATCCAATTATGGTAGATATGAAGCCCTGGCTGGCGATGATTCGTCCTTTGACACCGTGAGTAACATTGATTGTTGGCTCGAAGTAACCCAGCGGGGCAGAACTTTTGAATATCTACCCGCGAACATTTATACAACCCAAAGTGGGGCACAAATCCGGCGCGTCTTACTGTTAAATCGCAAGCGATTTCCTCAGGATACGGTCGCGAGCGATGAAGCTTGGACTAGAGTGCTCCAAGAGATCTATGCGAAGAGCAGAGATTACAACATCACTGTCAAGATCCATTTTCACGGACGACTATGAGCAATCTCTCCGGACGTACGTCGACGACAACCGCAACTACCTGACGTTCCGGTGTGGGACGTTGGTGCGCATTACGGCGAACATTCCATCACGCTGCGCCTGCACGTTGCGGCGCGTTCGTCGACGAGGGGCGCATGGTCGTCGGCGATGGAGGCGAATATCGTTAGGTGTTTGCGCGCAGGCGGAGCGCACTTGTGCCTGTGTGGATCGAGAGGAGTTGGATGGACGCCGTGGCGTCAATACCCGTAACGCGGGAGCGTCAGTGCCCCGCGACTTTGGACAGCAGTGGGATCTGATACATTGTTTGGCACACCCCTTGGGATTCATATGGATAGTGCGCCGATCCAGTCGGAGTTACCTCGAAGGCCGCTTAGGCCGCAAGAACTTGAGCGACTGAAACAGCGTGCGCTTGAGGAACCGGTTCCCGATCTGTCTACCACGGATCGCCGTGGCGTCTCATTGCGCGGTATGAATCTCTGCGGTGCCAACCTGCGAAATGCGGACCTGACAGGCGCTGATCTTGAAGACGCAAATGTTGATGGCGCCGATTTTCGTGAGGCCATCATCACAGCTGACAAGGTTTGCGCGGCTCGTAACTGGCCAATGGCCCATTTCATTGTCGCGATTCTGAACGAATTGGGTCTTCCATCGAACCACAGCGCGCGCATCGAGAGTGGTAATTTCGATGGATACGACTTCGGAACAGCCAGGCTCAACGGTTTACTGCGGCGTAACCATCGCTAACAGCACCGACGCGCAACTGTTCAGCACTGACCAACAAACGACACTCCCGTTCATTCAAACGAGGATGGAGCTTTCGGCCTTCTATATTACTGCTCGACTGGTTCTGTTCATCGTTCTTGTACCAGCAGTTTTCGCTTCAGGTTCTATGGGAGGCTTTGGCATCGCTTCCGGCCATTTCACTGATGGACAGTCTCTCCACCAGCGAGCCACCCCATTCTTTACACAATTCTTGCGCATGAAGAAGGAATCTCTGGTCTGGCTAGGCTCCAAGTGCTCGCATGGATACTGGGGTGGTGGGTAGTGCCGATTGTGCTCTTCCTCATGCAGTTTCCCATCCACCTTCGCCATCGCCTCGAACCAATCCATCTGGCCTTCCTGGCCCCAGTCATAGCTTTGCGGCACGAACACTTCCCGTCGGCCCAGTCCCAATTCTTGCTTCCGCTGCCGCACATAGCGCCGCACGGTTGGTTCCCCGATCGGATGGTCGGGGTCCTCTTCCCGCAGCCGCGTCCAGATGCGGTGTGCCGTGTGTCGCTGCTTCCGCGGCGCCTGCCGGTCGCCTTCCAGCATCCGCTCGATCGCCTCTTTCACCGGATCCAGTTTCGGCTGTTCCTGTGCGTGCTTCTTCGGCTCTGGCGGGATCGAACTGGCGATCGCCTGGCGGATCATGCGCCGCTGCACCCCATGCTTTTTCGCCAGTCCTTTGATCGTCTCTCCGGCCGCGTACCCCCGCCAGATCTCTTCGAATAGTTCCACTTTGCTCCTCCTGTTCATCCCGGAATCTTCCCATCCGGGAGCTGTTCAGGTGGGCCAAATTAAACGATCGAAGTGGGCCAAATTAGAGGAGCGAACTCAGGAGATCACGCGCTGGCGCCGCGGCTGCCGACCGTGTGCATAGTGGTTACAACTGAGTGCTCGTCGTCTACGTTCACAGGGATGGGCGGTATCCAATGCAGGATGAGCTCGCGCTCAGGCTGGTCTCTATGTTCCTTCCAAAAGCTATGCCAGTGCGCCCGCCGGATATGAGGGCGCGGGCTGGCGTGGGTACCCCCTTGCGTCTCTGAACTAGCCCTCTTCACCTGGGGCCTTTGTCCGCAATTGCTGTTAGCTGCTCGCGGCCTTAGACCCTTCAGACTGGCTAAGCGCGCCGCGCCAAGCTGGGCCACGCTTTTATTGATTTAATTCCAACATATTTTCTGAAAAATCCAAGACCTGTAAGCAAAAAGGGCTATTAAATTTTTACAGGAATTTTGATAAAGTTGCTGTGACCACCTACCCTGTTTGTCGCCGGAAATACGCGGAATCCATCCGCCGGCGTGTCGCTGCGGGACCGATGCGCAGAGGATTGCGCATCGATATTGGTAGCATGCCGTCTGGCCCCAGAGAGGCTGGGAGTTCCGGTGAAGACGACGGCGCGCGGGCCGAAAAACAGCGGCATGCTCCGGCTGCGGCCCGAGGGGAGAAAACGCACAGCGGCACCAATGCGCGGTTACATCGCGCTGTCAGACTGCGATAGAATAATTGACGTTTCCTGGAGGATCGCGTGCTTCCAACGTTGGCGAAGACCACAGCCCTGATCGCCGCGTGTGCCGCGGTTTTGTTCTTGTCTTCATCGGCGCAGACTCCGCAGACTGGCGAGGGGACAACCCGCATGGTCATCGAGCGTTTCAACGCAGCGTTTAATCGGCATGACACGGAAGCCGTAGCCGCTCTGCTGACCGACGACACCGTGTTCGAGGATACATCTCCCGCGCCAGATGGGAAGCGGTTAGAGGGCAAGACCGCGGTGGTCGAGTTCTGGCGGGGATGGTTTGCGCGCAATCCAGACGCACGATTCGAGACCGAGGAAATGATTGTGAGCGGTAATCGTGCGGTCGTGCGATGGGTGTATCACAAAGTGCGCAACGGGCAGCCGTGGCACCTCCGTGGTGTGGATGTCTTCGCCGTCCGCGAAGGGAAAGTGGCCGCAAAACTCGCTTACGTAAAGGGATGAGCGGTTAAAAAGGCATCCTTACGCAGTGCTCTCCCCTACTCCTGGCGGCCCGAGTCCGCTATTCGGCACGGTGTCGAAGTTGATGGTTTGTACTCCTTGGGCATCGATAGGTACTGGTTTACGGCGCATCAAGGCTCTACTTTTTCGAATTCGGGGCTGGGGGTAGAAAGTGACCTTTGGTCTGGCGAGCCAGAAACCCCTGGCTATGCCGGCGGCACTCGACGGACGGCAGCACCATCACCATCTCCAGCAGCGCAATTTCGTGCGCCACCGCCATCACCTCGCAGATTTCGCCGTCGGTGGATACTTCGGCATCACTGCCCCGATCGCGGGTGCCCGTTCCGATCCGGCCGCTGCTGCCCACCGAATCTTTCGTAGAAAATCCCTTGAATACTTCAATTCCAGGCGCCCGCCGCCCATGGTCCGTCTCCGCCGCCAGCACGGCGGAAGGGGATGCGCGCCGCGCGGAAGGCGCCCGCATCGATGATTTGCGCGGCGCCAGCTGGCGTGCTGCTCGACCATCGGCCCGTCGAGCCGTGTCGTGAGGCGCTGACGTCTTGGGCGCGCGATGCAGGCGGCCCGTTCCGGCGCCGCCACGCGTTGTCCGTCGCCCGCGACCGCCGACGTGCGGATGGGCGACACGAATCGGCGACGAGACGCTGTCCGAGATCAGGGCCTTCATCCGCAACCACGGCCGCTCCAAGTTCAGCCGTGCGATCCCGCCTGCGCGAATGTTAGGGCTTACTCTTTGGCGGTTTGTATCCGGCTGTCGCCGCCTTCTTCATCGCCTCGACCCCCTCGTCTGGGCTCAATAAAGGAGTGGTGTTTATTGCTCTTACGGCGCCTCCCGCCGATGCCGCCAGCGAAAACGCGGCGGCGCTGACGTTGTCCGGCATGTTCAAGACGGCCACCAAGTCGTAATCGCCAAAGCAGAACCACCCGGTGTCGAGTTTGCCGCTCAGCTTTTCCACGGCAGGGCGCACGGCTTCGAGGGGGCTGTGCGGACTCTTGAGGAGGGAGGCCCATGCCTCGGGAGTATAAGCAACTTGCAAGAGGTACTGTCGCATTGAGAGAATCCTTTCGGTTCCCCATGATAGCGGAGCACAAGGTAAGAAGCGTTAATTCTTCACGTTCGATTCGTTTGTCAAATCAGTTAGTCTTTTTGCAGAGTAGAATAAAACGTTGGCGCCGGGAGGAGTCGATGAAATTGGCTACACATTCAAATAGCGGGTTGCTCTTCTTAGTCAGCCTGCTGCTGGCGGCTACTCTGTCCGCACAGGAGACCCCAGCCGCAACCGCCGATGCGGACGAAACTGGCGGCGTTCCCAGTATAGACGCGGGGGCGTCCGTAACGGTCGAACCGGGTTGCACGGGCAACCGCTTTAACCTTGAGCCGCGTGCGAACGCGCTGCCACAGAATACTGAGTCGGTCGATTTTCTGCTCAACCGTGTCAGCCCCGGGGTGGATCTGGTGGTAGGCGCCGGTAACGATCAGCGCTCGACCATAGGCGGATTTGACGCATATTACGTTCATCGCCAGGGAGCGGCTTGCGGCGCAGACTTCGAAGGAACAATATCCAGCGCTACGATCGATCCCATTGTCGTGGCCGATCCTGCACGAGATTCCTTCTTTCTCGCGGACCTGGCTCTCAGTTTGTCGCCGTTGGTTGAGGTGGGGCGCACCACAGCTTCGAACCTTCTGAGTTCCACGGCCTGCCCCAGCGGAACTCAGCTCAATGGCAGCAATCCGAATTGTTGGCCAGTGGTTGGCGTAGCAGATTTTACTAACCCTGGCGTCCGCGAGTCGACTCTCCTGTATCCATATATGGCCGTTGATCCGAGAACATCGGGAACTGGTTCGGGCGATGTTTACGTAGTGGCGGAATTCGAGAATGTGACTAATTTTCCAGCCGTCGCCAGTGTGGAGATCATCGCCTGTACGAATTCGCAACTCACCTGCGGCGCGCCTGCCGTGGTGAGCGGCGCCGACCCCTTCAGTTCCTATCCTCACGTTCAGGTACGCCAGGACGGCACGATCACCATCTCCTATTGGACCTATACGCAACCGTTTGGAACGCAGCCAAACCCCATCGATATCAAGTTTGTGACCTGCGCGCCACAAGGCGCTCCCAAAGCTCCCTCCTGTTCGACACCCGCAGTAGTAGCGTCCAGCAGCGTGCCGGCTGGATTTGCTCCAGGCGATAGTGGATTTCGCGTCTCCCTTTTCCCCAAGCATGCCGACCGCCTCGAAGCCGATGGGACCACCTACACCACGTTCCTGCTGTATGATCGCTGCCAGTCCATCATAGGCTCGCCTTCGATCGCTACACCCGTTTGTTCGGCAGTCGACGTCGTGTATACCTTCTCCACAGATGATGGGGCTACCTGGTCCTCACCACAAGCTGTCGAATCAGCGGCTGGCCACCAGTTCTTTGGTGCAATTCGCGGCGATACCTCCACCGGGACAATCAATATCGCCTACTACTCGACTCAGGACGATCCTTTCTTTCAGCGCGCTAAGGTTCGCCTCCGCCAGATCGCGGCCGGTTCCACCGCGCTGGGTCCAGCTAACATCCTCACGATCGCTGTCACTGACCCGGATGCGGGCATACAAGATCTGATCTACGAGCCGTCAGAGGGCTTCATTAATTTTGGCGATCGGTTTGGGTTGGCCGCCGCCGGCACCGGAACAGCCGGTCAGAGCAAAGCCTACGTGCACTATACCTGGAACAATGTCTTTGGTACGTACCACGGCACCTCTCAGTCAGACCAAAATAATACTTTGCTTGGTGTGACGTACTGAGGACTGAGCGAGGGAAATGATGCGCTCGCAAATGAAAATTCCACAACGCATTGGCATTCTGATAATTCTTACCGTTTTGGGCGCGGGTGCGGCACTGGACGCGGCGCCCTCGGTGGCTTGTGGAGCCTTCGGCGCCAAGTTCAATCTGGAGCCGAACACTCCTGCTGTTCCCCAGCAGCTCGAGGCCGTGGACTTTATCCCCAATCGCGTTGGAGCGAACGAAGACCTGGCAGTGACAGGCTCTTACGATTTTCGCGGAGCTGGCCTGGGATCTCCTGCTCCCCCGGGAGTCACCTGGGACGGGAGTGTGAGCGGCTATTACGTTCATCGTTCGACCACGCCGGATTGCAGTCCACAGTTCGAGGGAGGCCTGCCACCCATCGTCTCGGGGAGCACTACGTATCTTGGCAACGGCGGAGTAAGCGTGGCGGCCGATCCGCAGCGGGACGCCTTCTTCGTGGCTGATTTGCGATTCGGGTCCACGAACGATGTCTCTGCCGTTGGTCTCTTTCGCGCTTCCTCGATGACCCTCCTGAACACGAGCCTGTGTCCCAGCGGTACGCATACAGCGGCCCAAGCCAAGTCTTGTTGGGAGGCGACACCGGCGGTGGTCCTCGATCCTAACCCGCCGGGCATCCTGAACGCAACGCTGGATTTTCCGAGTGTAGTGGTGGACGAGCGGCCCAGCAAGACGGGAGTGGGCGCAGGCGACGTGTACGTCACATTCGGGGATTTTAATGTGACTACGGGAGGAATCGTTCTCATTGCGTGCACCAATGGTACGCTTTCCTGCAGCACTCCCCTGGTGATCAGCAAGGGTTCTCCGGAGTTCGGTTCGGTCGACGCGCACGTCCAGGTGCGGACAGACGGCAACATTACCGTCACTTACGTAGACCAGAACAGCCCGCCCTCGAATACCATCCACTTTGTGATGTGTACGCCAAGCGGCGCGCCCAAGGCGCCCGTGTGCAGCGCGCCGGTGATAGTGGCAAATGAGAATCAGGCGCTCGGCCCCACGATCTTCGGCGGCAGCCTCAGCGGTTTGAACATACCGGTCTTTACCGCTGCCCGGCACGCCGACCGGCTGGAGTCAGACGGGAAGACTGTGACTACCTTTGTTATTTGGGACCGCTGCAACGTTCCGTTCCAAACTCCTCCCACGGGATCCTACTCTACTTGCCTGAATGCGCAAGTAGTCATGAGTTTGTCCACGGATGGCGGCACAACCTGGTCGGCGCCGGTGCCGGTAAACACCAGTCCCGGCCATCAATTTTTTCCATGGATCTGCACTGACACCTCGACAGGTACGGTGAATATCGTTTATTACAATACCTCGCCAGACTCATTTCACAAGCGCATGATTGTCTCTCTCAACCAAATCCCTGCCGGGAGTACTGCGGTGGGTGGGACAGTCGGTGTTACCACCACGCCTGCACCATGGGATGCCGATCCGACGCAGAATCCGCTTGCGATTGGGTTTGACTACCATTTCGGAATGAAATCGCGAGGTACGGGAACAGCCGGCCAGAGTCGTGTGTATGCATCCTTCACCTCCACGGCAGATCGCCGGGCTGTTTATAGCGGGTCGCAGCTGCCCGAGCAAAACAATAATCTGCAAAAAGTCACATATTGAAAACTGCCACAGAGTCGGGATCGACCAGCCTTGTATTTTCCGTTCTCTGAGATGAGTTTCGGAACGGCCGCGGCGAAGCGAATCCTTTACGCCAGGACCGTTCCGGAAGATGGTGATGAACGGAACGGAGGCTTGCCCGGCCTCGACCTCAGGCGGCGGCCCTTTGCTTCCGCACTTTGCGTCCCCGCGCCGAACTTTCTCGCTCTGGCTGGCAGTTTGTTGGCGGCGACGAAGGCGGACGAGTGTCATCCGCTCATTGGACGTGTCCGCAATGAAGTCATCGCAGAGTCTTGCGATCGACACATGCCAACGTCGCCCAGGTAGGTGCATGCTCGCGCTTCGACGGTCGCGTGGCCATCAACGAGTCGACGTTCCCGCCGTTCGATCCGGTTCGCGAGGCGCGCCCGGACGGATAGCGCTTATATGAAACGCAGGTGCGAAGACGGCGATGTCGATACGCCTGCGCCCGCGCGTTGCGCCCCGTTCGTCGATGAGCGGCGCATCGCTGCCGGCGACGGAAGCGGACGTGTGCGGACATGAAGGGCTGGTCCATTGTCCTCTGGCAGCATGGCGCTGAGGATGAAAAGCAGGTGGTGGCTGATGGGCTCTTGGTGCACGCGCCTCGGTCGGTCGAGCGCCCGCCAACGGGGCAAGGTTGCCGCGTTCGATCCGGTTCGCGAGGCTGGAGCTGGCGACTCGCTCTTCAAACCGGGCTCATCGCCCGCATTCCATTTGCCGCGCGCCCGCGCGTTGCGGCGCGTTCGTCGATGAGCGGCGTATCGTGGCCGGCGACGCTTGCGGACGCCAAACGCTCATCCAGTTCCATCGGGCAGTGCGGCTCCGCCGACACTACGCGCTTCAGTCGGTCGAGCGGCCGCAAATGCGTCGAGGTTTCCGCCGTTCGATCCGACTCGCTAGGCTGGAACGCGAACTGTCGACGGGCTTCTCACACTGGCGTGCGCATCGCCACCTGCCGTTGCGCTACGCCCGTACGTTGCGTCGCGTTCGCCGATGAACGGCGCGGCGATGCGGCGACGCAGGGGGACGGGTGCGTCATCGACGAGCCTGCGCGTCCCTGGTCGCGTCGTTCGCCGGCAGCGTTTCAGGCGTGGAACGTTGGAGGCCACGCTCCAGCCGGGCACTTCGGCGTGCTCATCGCCGCCTTCTGCGCTGCGCCCGCGCGTTGCGGCGCGTTCGCCGATGAGCGGGCGCATCGTGGAGGGCGACGAAGGCGGGGGCCGTACTGACGAGCGTGCGCGTCCCTGTTCGCGCCGTTCGCCGCGGGGCTCGCGGAATCGTCATCTCCTCGAAGGCCGTATCCGGGGAATTTGCGTGCGACCGGCACTTCAGCGGGTCGCCGACTACATGTCCACCGGATCTGACTTGGAAATCGAAGCTCGGCGTCGACGGGCAGATGCAGGTGAAAGTTGATAGATTCCGTTTTGTGAGAGCGACAAGCTTTCTGTCGTTGGCATCATTATTTCTCTGTCCCGAAATAGCGCTTGCACAGTCGGTCGATAAGGACCCTGTGGCGATCGTCGAGCTCGGCGGAGCCGCTGGTCGGAGTCTCAATAACGGCGGAACTAGCTTCGGCGCGGACGTCGCTGTTGAAGTCACGCCCATAGAGAACTGGCTGGAGCTTGAAGCTGGCGTCACACCATTATTCAGCCGCCATCATTCGACAGAATGGGATACTGACCTGCTGTTTAAGAAGCCATGGACGCTTTCCAAGAAAGCGGAGTTAATGGCCGGAGTTGGCCCGGAGTGGGTTCATACCAGGGAGCCTGGCATCAGAGCGAACTCAATAGCGGGCGAAGCCGTGTTGGATTTCATGTTCTGGCCCAGCAGAAAACATAAATTCGGCTGGTTCCTCGAACCGGGCTACGATTACAATTTCGCCCGAGGGCATGAACGATCCTTCGGCATCAGCGGCGGTCTGCTAATTGCATTCCCGTGACATTGCTCGAACTCGAAGAACAGAAACTCGCCACATTTCCTCTCGCTCCAGTTTGACGGAACTTCTGCCGCATAATGTGGCATGAAACGCGGTGCGAGAAACGCCGATTGGCGGTATGCTGTTGTGGCTCCGGCTCATGGCCACCTTCGGGTGCGATCCTCTGTCCCCAAGCCTTAGGGTTCTGGGAAGTTCGCCGGATGGATCCCCATGAACGCAAAAGGATTCCGGAAGCGGTTTCGCAATCGCGGCGCTAAATAGCCGTGCCCGAATCGAACAGGTGGTCGAATTCGACTGCGTAAGTTTGGAAAAGCGGCTTATCCAGACCCTGGATCAGCAAACACGGCGTTTCCGACGTGAAGCGGGTCCAAAGGTAATGCACGACGAGCATCCGATCGTCGAAGCGAAGGACCGATACGGGAAGCGGCAGCTTCCGAGCATGGAGATTCGAAACTGCTGGATCCGACTTCCAGGTAGCAATCGAATCGGACACGAACTTCATCTGCCCCCCATCGCCGCCTTGGTTTGAACTTCCTGTGGTTTGCTCGACAACGCGAACCGGACTTTGTCAGTTGGTCTGCTGGTGGATCAGACGAAACTTCATGGTTGAGCGGCCAGGAGAGACTGGAACTGACGGGCGTCACCGCCCTGGACGAAGAAAGCTGTTCGGATCGTGTCCGTCGGGCAAGGAGACCCGGCAAGCGTTCAAGCCTTCTTCCCGGAGCCAGCCTGAGAGTATTCGTGCCGCCCGTGGGTCGCTGGCGTTGCTGTCGGCATCAAAGGTGACATTGGCGGGAGTGGTATTGACAGCCCAATTCCAGCCGTTTCAGTTTCATGCGTTCCGCGGGGACTTGGGCAAGGTCGTACTGGTTTGCCTGTTCGTCAGCCAAGATGAACAGATCAACTTCCGGGAAACCATTGATGATTCCCTACGCATTGCAACGCACCAGTTCGTTGCTTTGTGATATCGTCCTCCTTCATTGGAGGCCAGATGCACACAGTCTATAAGAGCCACTTACTCGTTGCTTCTCTCCTGCTCGTTGCTTCTCTCCTGTGCTTCGTAGCCGTAGGTAGCGCGCAAACCCCGGGGTACTGCAGCTGGCAGCGGAAGATGGGCCAGTCGAAAGGCGTTATTCTTTTCCAGTAGAGATTTTACTCGGGAGGTGAAGGTCCCGCCCTCGTGTTCGGATCTTGGGAAAGGCCAACGTCGCGAGCGGGTCCCCCACGGTCACGATTACTGTTTATCTCACTTTCCGCCGCGCAGTACAACCTCGAATCGGATTGGGCCGATGCGGGCACGAAAGTCATTGTGCGCCGTTGCCCGATTTGCGTGCTGGATTCCATCGTCGGTCATGGGCGCCGTCGCAACGCCCCGTTCGCTCATCATGGCGACCGAGTCTCGATAACTGAGTTAAAGCTCAAATACCAGCGGACGCACAGAACCACGATCTCCCGATCGAAGTGCCGACCCTTGAACAGTTCTTGGACCGGTACGAGTCGTGGCATCCGTCCATCATCGCCGAATCCGGCCGCGTTTGCACCAGAGCCCCATTTTCCTCCTGGTCGCCTGCTGCACGCAGGAGGACGTAGGCACTGCGGTCCCGATCGCCGAATTTCAGAACATAATCCGGAGCCCGAGTTGCAGACGCCTCCCGAAATCATTCGAATAGATATCCGTGGATTTTCCGAACTGGCTGCTGCCGACGGTCATATTCGGATCGTTCCAGTTCATGTTGTTCAGGGCGTTGAATGCGTCCATGTGCAATTGGAAGCGGATTCGCTCGGTGATGCTGAAGTCCTTGTTCAGCGTGCCGTCCACATTGAAGTAATGCGGCCCTCGAATGGCGGAGTAAAACCATGGGTTGGTGGCCCGGGTATATGCCGGCAGCAGGGAGAATACCGAAGTATTGAACCAGCCGTCAGGTCCGGGGTTAGAGATCTGGGGGTTGCCGTTCACCAGCATGCCGGGAAACTGCAGCAGGTCGCCAGAGTGGAATGTCACCACACCGGCCAGGTTCCAGCCGCCCACCAAGGCATCCACCAACCGGGGCGCGCTAGACATATATGTCCGCCCTTTGCCAATAGGAAGCGCCCACGTGCCGGAAGCCACGAGCCGATGCCGCGGTGTGCCCGAGTCCTCCCAAGTCCATTGCTTCAGATAATTGGCGACGCCATCATAGAATGTCTGGTTGGTCTGAATGTGATAGTTGTAGCCGATTAGCATCGTGTAACCATTGCTCCAGGACTTACTTGCCTTTATCTGCAAGGAGTTATACTTCATTGCGCCGCCGTTAATCCCGTCAATCACGGTCAAATTGCCCCATGCTGGATACGGCCTTGCCAACTGGGTAACCGGAATGGTGGCTTCGTTAAACAGCGGACCGGGAGTCGGATTGGGGATTGCGACGCCGTAAAACGGATTGGCAATCGTTGCGTTGGTCGCCGCTCCGTACTGCAATGCAATCTGGGGATCGATCTGGTTGATGTTGTAATCGATATTGTTGACCTGACTCGTATGGTTAAAGAAGTATGTCACATCGGCCACGATATGCTGCGGCAGTTGTCTTTGAAGCGAGAGGTTCAGCCGGTTACTGAAGGAGTGGGGGCGATTCGGGTTGAAGTACGTCAAGTCGCCTCCAATCCCGGTATAGGCGCCGTACTCTTTCCCCGAACTGGCGACTATCGGGAAGGTGGACGGAAATGGATTGGACAGCGTCATTTGGGGCACGCCCAGAACGGAGGGCGGCGCGTCCGTATAGTTGGAGTAGCCCGTAGTGGGCGGCCCGAACTGATCTTGGGCGTTCTCATCCATGCTCCAAGGGCTTGTATAGCGGCCGTATCCCGCACGCAGCGACATCTTATCGCTCAGCCGGTAAGCAAAGCCGGCGCGAGGCGACCAGGCGCCCATATCCGAATGCCACATTTCCGGATTACTGCTGCTGGTGAACTGAAATGCGCCGTCCAGATTCCAGGGGCCGGTGTAGAACTGCTTGACCGCTCCCGGCATCTGTACTCCCTGCAGTTCCGGGATCGCCGCCGTAAGATTCAGCGGCGCCGTGGCACGGTTTTGCGACTCGATGAACGGCTGTTCCCACTCCCAGCGCAGACCCAGGTTCAAGGTAAGGTTTTTCGAGAGTTTCCAGTCGTCGTTGATGTAAGCTCCATAGAACCGGCTGGAAAAGGTCGGCGTAATCAGGCTCGGCATGGAGGTTTCATTGCTGTCCCACGAGCTCGAACTGGCGCCGACCGGTACGACGGCCCCGAGCAGAAACGAAGCGTAGGGGTTGCCCGCCACTGCTATGTTCGGGTTGACATAGGTGGCGTTGGTGATGTCCCCGTTGAACCCGAAGCCCGGATTGGATTCCTGGAGCAGACTCGGTGCGTGCGTCTCCAGAGTCTCGAAGCCGGCTTTCAGGTAGTGAGAGCCCTCCTGCCGCGCGACCCTGATGTTCAGGCCGTTGCCGCTCGGGAGTTGGTTCCAGAATCCCCCGCCTGGTCCCATGTCCAGCCAACGCCCGCCGTCCCCACTGATGGACATGCGCGCGTCCAGCTTGGTGATTGTCGGATCCGCGTATAACGCCTGATAGAAATTCGTATTCGGATACAGGGAGGCAAAGGTCCAGGCCGGAGCCTGCACCCCAAACGACGATTGATCGGTAAAGTTGTGATAATCCACGCTGCCGCTGATGACCGTTCTGGGGTCGAGGGTATAGGTGACCGTGCCCGAATACGTATTGCCGTCACGGTTGCTGCCCCGGTCATTATCGAAAAGCGCCGAACCAGTGGGATTCGAGGACGTCACGGGAGTCCGGAAGAGTTGCGCGCGGAAGCTCACGTTGAGCTTGTCGCTCACATGATAGTCCACGCGGTCGGCGAAATTCTTGTACGGATAGTTGATCGGCAGGTTGGCAATGTAGTTCCAGAGGTGATCGTAGCCTTGGCCCGGCGCATTGGGTTGCCAGAGGGCCGACATGTACTTCGCCGCGATGGGATCGATCCGCGAAGCGGGGATGATATTGCCGGGGAACGGTGTGCGTGTGATGGTTTGGCCGTTCGCCGAAGTCTGCGTAGTCCAGGGGTCGTAGATAAGGTTCGTCGCGCCCGCGCCGTTGATCGACTGGGAGAAATTTCCCTGGCGTTCGAGATCGGTCGGAAGCGTAGCCGTGTAGGGAGTCTGCGCCTGCTCCCATTTCCACCCCTCATAGGAAACGAAGTTGAACAACCGGTTCTTCAGGATGGGGTTTCCGAGCGTGCCCCCGTAGATCTGCTGCCGGTCCTCGTCGAGGGTCCGGAATATCCGGTCCGCCACGGCGTTAGCCCAAGGGTAGCGCCCATTATAATAAGCACTTCCATGCCATTGGTTAGTGCCGGATTTGGTGACGATCGAAACTGAGGAACCGGAACTATGCCCGAATTCAGCGTCCACCGTGTTTTGTGAAACAGTGATCTCCTGGACCATATCGGGGGTAGGGACATAGCCGGTCTTCACGCTGATTCCCACACGGCTGCCATCCACTTGCAGGTCGTTGGAGTAGGCGGATCCTCCGCCGATGCTTAGGTTGTTAGGTCCCCAACTGTTAAAAGGATTGTATTCGGTGCTGCTGTCCTGCATGACCACCGAGGGATCCAAGGCAGCCAGCACGAACGGGCTACGCCATAGTTGCGGTATGTTCTCGGACATGTTCGAGTCAACCGAAGTTTCCAGCTTGCTCGTGGTGAATTGTACCTGGCTTGCCTCCGCCGCAACCGTGACGGTTTCGCGAACATTGCCCGTCTTAAGAACGGCGTCCACCGTGATGTCCGCATGGGCCGCTACCGGCACGTTCTCTTCCACGAACGTGGCAAACCCGGCGGTTTCAATGGCAAGGCTGTAGGAACCGGGCTCAACCAAGTCAAAGATATAGTGGCCGCTTTCGTTGGTCGTCCGCACCGTGGAAATACCGTTATTGATGTTATGCAGCGTGACAGTTGAGCCCGCTACCACGGCATCCGTAGCGTCTCTTACGGTGCCCTGGACCCTGCCGCGATATTCTTGAGCGCTCAAGCCCGCCGCAAAGAATGTCAATAGAAAGAGCGCTGCGATAACGCTCCTGGTTGCCGCTCCGAAGCAGCCGACAAACGCCGCAAGCACACCTCGGCGCAAGGATCCGATCCCTCCAGTTCGATGTCCCTCCGGAATTTTGGCTTGCGAAGCAGCGTTTGGGAACTGCGCAAGCAGAGCGTCTGTGCCGAACGGCGGACTGAATTTCAAGTTTGTCATGACTTTCGATACATTCCTTTCGTAGTTTTGGTCGCAACCCGCATTTGGTCGCGAAGTCTTACCACTGTCGCCAGGCCGGCGTCAGGAGGTCGGCCCTAAGTTGAAGCACACTGAAAATCTCGAGACGGCGTCACTAATGGGCCGATCTCCACATGATGATGTTCCCTCCAGAACTGCAGCGTCACTCGGAGGAACGTCCCGCGCGCCTTCTCCGGATCCCGGGTTCGCAAGCCTTCGAGAATCTCCCGGTGTTGTGCGATCGCCGCGAGCAGGTAGGGACGCAGACCGGCCGACGGCCGTCCAAGCAGAGCGAACGCGAATAGTCCGAATGTAATTCGCTCCAGTGTCTGGAACAGGCAGTCGTTGCCGGTCAACCGCCAGATGACCTTGTGGAAGTCCATGTCGCTCTTGTGATACAAGGTCAGGTCTGGCGCGTGCGCGGCGGCGGTGAGCCGATCCAGGCACTGATCGAGATCCCGCACCGCGTCCACGGTAACGTTTGGCGCCGCGCGCTCCATCGCGAGCGACTCCAGAGCCATGCGGACATCGTGCGTCCGCCGGTACTCTTCGGCGCTCCATTCGGTCACGTAGGTCCCCCTCTTCTGGGATTTGCGGACGAAGCCTTGAGCCTCGAGTTCGCGTAACGCCTCGCGTAGGGTTGGCTGGCCGATACCAAAGTGCGCGGCCAACTTTTGTTCCACGAGCCGCTGCCCCGGCCGCACCCGGTCGGAGAGAATCGCGTCCCTCAACTTCCCGGCGACCGTCTCGGGCAAGGACGGAACCCGCGCCATGGCATCGATGTCAAACGGCTCGAAACTGGCTGCGCTTTTGTGAGCCGACAATCTATCATTTCTAATCATTCGAAGCCGCTCTATGCATATTGCGCTCCCGCGATGGGCTCGTAAAGGATAGGCAGGTTTCGTAACGGACTGGTACGTTATTGAAAACAATAACCGTCGCTTGACGCACGCGATTAAACGGTTATGTGATAGTATTTGAGGCGCTACTCATGCCCGACTCCAAGGAAAGAGTTGTGGCCCTGGCCCAGAGTACATTTAGCCAGGCCATGCCGCGCCGGTCCGGCGGCTTACACGCACACGACGACATTCGCCGCGAACTCGAGACCGTTCTCGACAGTCCCGAATTTCGCGGCAGCCATCGCAGCCAGGCGCTGCTCCGCTACCTGGTGGAGAACGCGCTGCAGAATGGGGTCGAGCGATTGAAGGAGCGGACCATCGGCGTCGAGTTGTTTCATCGGGAGGTCAGTTACGATACCGGGCAGGATGCGATCGTCCGCGTCGCCGCCAACGATATCCGCAAACGGCTCGCGGCTCATTACCAGCATTCAGACGCCGCGCGCGCCGGCTCGAATGTCCGTATTTCGCTGATGCCCGGCTCCTACGCTCCAGATTTCGAGATCCCCAAAAAGGTTGTGCCGGATCCGGCTAGGGAGAGTCTGCCGTCGGTGCTGGTTCGGCCGCGGGGAGTTGGAAAGCGCCATCGCGGCTGGACGCCATGGGCCATCATCGCCGCGCTTACCGCGCTCTGCGGGCTCCTCGCCATTCAAAACATCAAGCTGCGCCCGGCGGCAGTGCGGCCCTCTCCGCTCGCCATTCTGCCTTGGTCCCTGATTGCGGCGCCCGGCGCCACCGTCACTCTTGTCGCCGCCGATGTGAACTTCGCTTTCTATAAATCCCTCGTCCATGCCGACCAATCGTTGCCCGTCTACACCAGCCAGCGCTGGCTCGACGATATCGCTGCACGCGTTCCGTCTCTCCCCGACCTGAGCCGGATACCTTTCACCAGCATTGCGGACGCCTCTATATCGGCGCGGATCGGAAGCGTACTTCAAAGCGGAGGAAGTTCCATCTCGGTCCGCTCGGGACGGATGATGCAAGTCGCGGATTTCAAAACGGACCGGTCTGTCATCTTGCTGGGCAGCGCCTACCCCAATCCATGGGTCGGATTGCTGAACGACCATCTCAACTTCCGTATCGAATACGATCCGCTTCTGGATAAGCAGGTCTGCAGGAACGCGTCGCCGCGTCCCGGGGAGTCCTCGGTGTACGTGGGGACCGCGCGTACGCCTATGCCCGGCGTGGGTTACGCCACTATCTCACTGGTTCCCAATCTTTCCCACAACGGCTTCGTTCTGATTATTGCCGGAACGAATATGGAGGGGACCGAAGCTGCCGGCGAGTTCGTGACCGACCTGCCCCGGCTGGCGAGCGCGTTGCGCAGCCGCGGGATCGATCCGACCGCGAAAGTGGAGCAGGTCGAGCTTCTCATGCGCCTGGATCACATGAACACCCAGTCCAGCCGGTCCGAGATTATCGCGCACCGCGTCACTCGCTGAGGCCCCGGAGGTCAGGGCCGGGCGCACGGAGAGAACAATATTTCATTGAGCCCTCCGGCACAAGAACATTGCGGATCGGGAGACGCTTCGGACGCCAACCGGGCCAGGGCACAGCGAGCGGCAGGATCTTGCGAACCGAGCGCGATGGCGGTCTGGAGCTTCTGCGCCGCCTCGTGCCGGCCGGTCTTCTCCAGCAGTAGCCCGTGAACTACATAGGGCCGGTCCCATTCCGGCCACAAGGATTCAATCTCCTTCAACGCCTTCTCCGCGGCGCTGTGCTGGTCTGTCAGGGCCAACACCATCGCCCGTGTGAGCAGCAAGTTCGGGTCGCTCCCCGCGGTCTTTGCCAGGAATTCAAGCGCCAGCTCTTTCCGGTCGTGTCGAACCAACAGAAGGGCCGCTTCTCTGGCGATCTGGGGGCGCGAAATCGGGAGTTCCAGTCCCTGCTCGAGTACATTTTCAGACTCACCAGGTTGGCCGGCCGCGTCCAGGATCTTCGCCTTCAACAGCAAATAGTCGCCGGACCGCTGTTGGCCGGGTACCCGTTCCAGAATGTTCAGCGCCTCGGCCGGCCCTTCCAGAAAGAAGACTGCGGTCGCCAAGTCCAGGTTGGCGGCCGGATTTCCGGGTGCCGCGCGCTCCAGGAAATCCCGGGCCAACGGGTATCGCTCGAAACTCAGCAGGAAGCTACCGGCCTGCTGCCAGGTCCGGCTCTCCGCATTCCGCGTGAGCAGTACGCGAAACTCGGCTTCCGCCTCATCGACGCGGCCCTCGGCCAGCAGCAGGCTGGCCAGGCGCAGTTGCAATTCCGGGTCGTCCTGATGAGCTTCCGCACCCTTCCTGAGCCGCTCGATTTCGCGACTGCTACGCTCCGCCGCCGGAAGGCTCGCGGACTCGATCATGGCAGGCTCCTTCCACGGCCCGCGAACCCGCCGCGGGTGCGTGCTCTGGAATTTATCCAGAAGCTGCCGCCCGTCCTCCTCGTGCCCCGATTCCATCAAGGCACGGCCCAGGTGCATCAGGATCTCGCCGTTCTCGGGCAGTATCGCAGCCGCCTGCCTTAAGACCTTTGCGGCGTCCGCAGCCCGATCGAGCGAGATGTAGGCCGCTCCCAGTTGATCCAGCGCGCGGGCATCCCGCGGGTTGATCTCGATGGCCTTCTGAAAGTGGGGGAGCGCCTCCGCCGTCCGGCCCTGCCGGTTGAGCAACCACGCCAGATCGACCTGCGCGGCCGCGAGCCTCGGATCGAGGCGCACTGCCGTCGTCAAAGCATCGAGGGCCTGTTGCGCATGATCGCGCCATGTAAGCTGTGCCAGGTCGTGGTAGCCCAACGGATCGCCGGGATGCTTATGGATGTACCACGTCAACTCTTTCAAACCTTCCGCCTGCCTGGTTTCGGTGAACCCGCAGACCAACCCCCGGTCGCGCCGCGCGCTGTCGTCGTCCGGCTTTAAGCGAAGATATTCGTCGTAAGCCAGAGCGGCGTCCCCGTAGTATTCTCCGGCTTGGGCCGCGTGTGCCATCGCCAGCGAAATTTCCGGGCGCTCCGGAGGCAGTTTTTTGGCCTGAGCCAAAACATAAATCGCCCGGGCGTAGTCCTCGAGCGCGGCGTTGACGGCCGCCAGTTCCATCAGCGCGTCGACGTTGTCGGGCTGAAGTTTCGCTGCCACTTCCAGTGCGCGCAGGGCCCGGTCGTAAAGCTTCGCGCGAGCCGCGGCACGTCCCAGGTTGAGCAAAACGTCGAAATCATCCGGGTGTTGAACCAGCACGGCGTTGAATGCCGCCGTCGCCCGTTCATACGCGCCGATCCGGGCGCAGGTCATTCCGTAGAGGTACTCCAGGCGCGGGTCGGCCTCCGCCTCTTTCTGCACGCCGTCCAACATCGCCATTGCCGCCGCGGTCTTGCCCGCCCAGTGCAGCGCCTCGGCCCGAAGCATGCGGGTGGCCGGCTGGGAGTCGTCCACCAGCGACAGGTATTCGAGTGCCCGGGCACCCTGGCGCCGATCCGTCGCGATGCGCGCGAGTTGCAGGTTGGCATTGACGTGCCGCGGGTTCGCCTTCACCAGGCGCTCGAAATAAGTGCGGGCCTTTTCCGCATCCCCGCACAGGAGGTAGTGATTGCCCAGGTTATTTGAGAGCGCCGGCGAGGGCGGCCCTTGCGCCAGAGCCTGTTGGTAGAACCGCTCCGCCTCGCCGCATTTCTGTTCCGCGTCCAGTCGTGCCGCCTGCCGCAGCGGGCTCTCCTGGGCTCCCGCGTATGACGCCCACACGAAAACTAGGAACCACGCAGCGGCCACGCGTTTTTCGGCCATTGGTCGCCTGTATTATACACTGGAGTTGCTATGAAGCGTTCCGTAGCGGCATTTGCCTCCCTGGCCGCCGCCGCAGCGCTCTGGTTGTCTCCTGGACCCGGCGTGCGCGCTTCGGCACGCCGCCCGCACTTCACCGACATTGCTCCACGATCGGCAATATCGTACATCACCAATAACAATTACACCGGCCGGAAATACTTCCAGCAGCCCATGTGCGGGGGCATCGGCATACTGGATTTCGACAACGACGGGCGCATGGACATCTTCTTCAGCAACGGCGCCCAGTTGCCGGAGTTGAAAAAGACCGGGCCCTCGTTTTACAACTGCCTGCTGCGCAACAAGGGCGATGGAACCTTCGAAGACGTCACGGCCAAAGCCGGCGTCGCGGGCGAGCACCTGGGCTTCAGCTACGGCGTCGCGGTGGGCGACTATGACAACGACGGCTTTCCCGACATCTTCATTGCCAACACCGGGAAGAATACGTTGTATCACAACAACGGCAACGGCACGTTCACCGATGTGACTGAAAAGTCCGGACTGGACGCTAAGCCCGCGAAAACCCTGAGCGTTCAGGCGGCTTGGTTCGATTACGACAATGACGGTCTTCTGGACTTGGTGGTCTCCAACTACACGCTCTGGACTCCAGACGAGGACCGCCGCTGTACCGTGCGCGGCGTGGAAGCCTACTGCCATCCACAGACATACCCCGCCGTGCCGCAGCGGCTCTACCATAACCTCGGCGGAGGGAAGTTCGAAGACGTGACGGAGAAATCCGGCTTTGCCAAGTCGCCCGGCAAAGGGATGGGGATTGCAATCGCTGACTTCAACGGCGACGGCTGGATGGACGTCTTCATCGCCAACGACACCGAGCGTAACTTGCTCTTCTTGAACCAAGGAAATGGCACATTCAAAGAGGTGGGGCTGGAGTATGGCGTCGCCTATAACGATAGCGGCGCAACTGTTTCCGCCATGGGTGCCGATGCTAAGGACTATGACAACGACGGCCTTGTCGATATCTTTTACAACAACCTCATGGGCCAGACTTGGGCCTTGTTTCACAACCAGCACGCCAGGTCCTTCCGGTACTCTTCCCCGGCGGCGAATATCGTCCAGTTGAGCGAACACTTCTCCGGCTGGAGCAACGGCTTCGTCGATTACGACAATGACGGTTTGAAGGACCTTTTCTCCGCCAATGGTGATGTCGATAACCTGACACCTTCCTCGCCCCAGCACGACACCATGTTCGAAAACCGGGACGGCAGCGAGTTTATCGACGTTTCTCCGGATATGGGAAAGGACTTCCTGCGGATCGGCTATCAACGCGGCTCGGCTTTTGCCGATCTCAACAACGACGGCTTTATGGACCTCGTGGTCACATCGCTGAACCAGAAGCCGCGGATTCTGGTCAACTCCGCCGACAACGGCAACCACTGGCTGCTGCTGAAACTCGTCGGCAGCAAAGCAAATCGTGATGCCGTCGGTGCCAAGGTTAAGCTCACCACGCCCTCGGGCCGCACGCTCTACAACCACGTGACCGGCTCCGTCGGTTTCATGTCCACCAGCGACCTCAGGCTGCATTTCGGATTGGGACGGGAGACCGCGGCTGCCACGATCGACATACAGTGGCCGGGCGGCACCGTTCAGAAACTGAGAGGCATCGCCGCCGATCGCATTCTGCGAATCGAGGAGCCTCGCTGGCCTTAACCTATAGTCCCGTCCGAGCCCTCGCACACCGGCAGGTCCACGCGAGCGATTCAGGGCTCCTCATTTTCCGCCGCGGCCAAGGCCGTTTTCCTCAGGCGCGCGTGCTGCACTCAGAAGACGCGGCTGCGCGTGCCGGCCTGCTGTAACGCAGGGTGCCGTGTGAATGCCAGTGCCAAAACCACCACTACAGCGATCCGCAGGAAAACGGGAAACTTGCGCGCCCACAGCCTGCTTACTCGCCTTGCTAGCGTACCCCCTGGCGGTTGAACCGATGCTGACGGTTCCCATCCAGTTGCGCTGCTCGTCCATCGGTTATCTGGTTGTGGTGCTGCTGGTCACGATCGGCGCCGTCTCCAACCGCGCCTGGACTTTCGAGGATGAGCCGTGCACTCGACAGCACAGCCTCGTACCTGATAAGGCTATTGCGAGCCGGACCTTTCTGTGGATCGTGCTCGCAGCCTGTGCCTCCGCGCTATGGCTAGCTATAGCTATAGCCAACTACCTCAGCCGGGAGCGAACTGCGCCCTCAGCGGCCAAACCATCGATAGGCTTGCAGTCCAGTCCCGCAGACAGGTTTTGGTCGTTTCTTTTGAGGGCGCCCCAGAACCGACCTGCACCCTTCACTGCCCGAGCGGGCTGGATGAACGTTTTGCGTCCGCACTCGTCGGGCGTCTGAACACACGAACAACCAGGTCGGGGCGAGCCAACAGTTGTTTCAGAAATCGGAATCCGGCGATGAGCGACGCGGCGGCAACCGCCAAACCGCCGAGGGCCCTGAAAAAAAGACCAGACATCTCCCCCATTTCCCCTGCTACCAACCAATGTGGCGGTCAAACCAGCGCAGGGCCACAGAGAAGGTCCAGCGCGATGTTGTTGAAAGCCGAAACCGGGATCACTCCCGGACCTTCCGGACAACGAATCTCGTGTTGCTCGTCAAAGTTCCGCTCGGACCGGCCACCATGACGAAGCCGGTAATCGCACCGGCTGGAACGATAGCCTGGATTAACGTCTCGGATTCCACAGTAAACCACGCTGCCCTGCCGTTGAAGCTGACGTTGGTCGCGCCCGTCAGATTGTTTCCCAGGATCTGGATGGTTTCTCCCACCGTGCCGCCCGCCGGCACGGTCTCAATGAATGGGCCAAGACCCGTGGAGAGAACGTAAGCCGTTCCGCAGCTCACGAAACACATGTTGGTCCCGCCTTCAGAGGCTGCCCCGTAAAAAGTCCCGTTGGTGTTCTGCGTAAGCCCTGCGAGAGAATCCTCCCCATCCGTCCCATCGAAAGTATGCAGAGTTGTTAGCGTGCCGCCTGCTGTTACCTTGAAGATAGTTCCACAGCCGGCTTCCAACGTCAGCATATAACAACTGTTGACTCCGCCTCCATTGGTCGTCCCATAAAGGCTTCCATCGGTGCCTTCGACTACACCGTTCGGATAGTAGCCGTCGGGACAATTTGTAGTCTGCTGCGCACAAAAGCTGTAGATCGGAGTCAAGTCGCCAGCCGTGGTAATTTTGAAAACGACGCCGCCGAGGTTTCCGCCCGGTCTTCTCCCGTCATAGGTCCCCCCGGCTCCGGTTGTACCGTAGATGTTCCCGTCGGGAGCCTGTACCAGCTCACCGGTCGGATAAAAACCGTCCAGGCAGCTCTCCTGTAAGCATAGCCTGTACACCCATCGCAGTTGACCGGTTGGCCTTACGCTAAAAACCGTGCCGGCGTTAGTGGGCCCGCCAAACTGGCAGGTCCCGTAGAGATTTCCGTCCGCGCCTTGAATCACCGGGGCCCCGGGGCTCGAACCGTCATTACA
>Ga0302325_10004474_pt1 | contig 32332 bp, 25 predicted proteins | sample Palsa_T0_2_FD_201948 | JGI IMG/M metagenome (GOLD analysis project Ga0302325, IMG submission 201948) | Peat permafrost microbial communities from Stordalen Mire near Abisko, Sweden - Palsa_T0_2 | ecosystem: Environmental > Terrestrial > Soil > Palsa > Peat permafrost | place: Sweden: Abisko... | reverse complement strand
GCTCGAATCTCCACGCGCGGCCATCGTGGCGCTGGTCGGGGTCACTCTTTTCTGGGTCGGCGCCCACCGATGGAAACTGGTTGCATTCGAAGCGGGTGTGACAGCGGGCTGTCTGACCGTGGCCTTCGCCCTATTCATTGTCGGAAAGAGCGAATTTACCCAAACGGCGTCCTATGCGACCTACGAACGGATCGTTTCGCTCGTCGATTGGTACGGATCGCGGAGCTATGACAATCCTGATAGCGGCAGTGTCGGCTACAATAACCGGTTTCGCGTGGTGTGGTGGCAGGCGGTGGCGACGGAGACTCTTGAGCAAGCCCCGATCTTCGGACTGGGCTTTGGAGCCGATCTGGCCGACCGCTTCCTGGCGGAATATGACCGGGTCGACGCCGAAGACTTCACCGCCCGAAGCCCGCACAGCATGATCATGTCGGTCTTCGGCCGCATGGGCACTTTGGGCCTGGCTCTTTGGATTCTCGTTACCATCGGATTGGTCCGCCAAACACTCCAAGCATTCGCCCAGCGAAATTTCGAGGCGATGGGTTGGTGGAGCGTTGCCTGGACATTTTGGATCAGTGGCTGTTTTGGCGTCGTGCTGGAAGGACCCATGGGGGCGGTGCTCTTTTGGTCGGCAGCCGGATGCGCCAACGCATTGACGACGCCGCTGGAGGCCGCGCCCTGACCCTCCAAATTTATGGGCGCCCTACTAGCCATATATGATCGGATTTCGCCGAAGTTCAGGAGGCGGCGCATGGAGTCATTTCGCACCCGCATCGCACCGCGCAAAGAGGATCGTCTGCTCGATGTCGGGGGAACGCCCGAATATTGGCGGGCTCACGACAAAATAGCGCAGATAACGCTCTTAAACCGATTCAGTGCTGGGCCTGCCGGGGCTTCCGAATTCGAGCAGGTCGACGGCGACGGGTGCGCGTTGCCCTTCCAGGACGGGGCATTTGACATCGTATTTTCAAATAGCGTGATTGAACACGTCGGGACTTGGTCCCGCCAACAAGCCTTTGCCAAAGAAGTCAGGAGAGTCGGACGCCGGCTTTGGATCCAAACGCCGGCACGCGAGTTCTTCATAGAGCCCCATTTGATCGCCCCCCTTATTCATTGGCTTCCTGTCCGCGCTCAACGACATCTGATCCGGCATTGGACACTATGGGGGTGGCTGGAGCGCCCGTCACGGCGGCAAATCGAAGCGTTTCTCGATGAAGTAAGGCTGATCACCTACGGAGAAATGCAGGCGCTCTTTCCGGACTGTTTCATATTACGTGAGCGGATTTTAGGCATCACAAAAAGCTACGTTGCCGTTCGGGCGGCGCAATCGACAGCCTCAATCTGACCCAGCGGCGCCGAGCCCGCTCGATTGGCCGGTCGATCGCGGTGTAGATGAGCGCGCTGAGGGCGGCAACGGCAAGCCAAGCGACCACCAGGGACGGAATGCGCCGAAGCGGCGATAGCTCCGAATAGAGAATTCCGTGCAGCGCCATGACAGGCCACTGCATGAGATAGAGCACATAGGTGAAGTCACCCAAGGTGCGGTCGAAGCGCCCCGAAGGATTCCCCAGGCTCGCGAGCGTGAATGGAGCGCTGACCAAAGCGAGGACCGCCTGGAACAGAGGGCGGGCTAAGGGTCCTCCGAGAGACTCTCCGTGCTTGCCGTTTTCGACCAGCGGCCGGAGCGCCGAAACAGAGAGCGCGGCGACGACGCAGAGCAGCGCCAAGCATCCGCCGGCAACCGCCAGACGTCTCGACGGCAGCACTCGGTTGCGAGCGCACCACCAACCGATATAGAAATAGAGACCATAGCAGCCAAGATTCCGATGGCCGGTCGGACCGATTCGGAGGAAGGCCACAAAGCCCGCGACGATGACCCACCAAAGGACCCTCCCAAGGAGCGGATGCCCCCCAGGCCTGCAGGTCGCCAGGGCAAGCAGGGGGACCACGAGATAGAACTGCAATTCAACATCCAGGGACCAGGCAGCGTGCAGCGCGCCGAGGGCGTGCGGAAGATCGGCATAGCCGAGAATGAACGTATTCGAGATCGCCGCCCACACCGAATACGCCGCCGGGAAGGAAACGAGACGGCCAAATGCGGGATCCGCCGCGCGCTGCGTAAAAGCGGAGAAGATGTTGGCAAGCCAGAAGACCGGGAGCAGCCGGACAAGCCGGGAGACAAAAAAAGTTTGAATCGGAGCCCGAGTCAGAGAGTACCGCTCACACCACATCCGGCAGAGCCAATAGCCGCTTAAAATGAAGAATGAGTAGACCGCCCATGCACCCAGGTCGACGCGGCAGGAATGGGAGATAAGGACAACCAGGGCCAGGAAGAGGCGATAGAGACCCGGGCCTGGCGAAAGAAGGTTCCGCACCCCCAGTCCACTAAAGAGCCGCTGCGCGTTCCACACGCAAAAACGACGCTCGACGCCCGGCATCCAGCAAGCCCAGCATCCCCGCAAAGACCACTCATGAGCCGTTTCCTATCCGTCGACGTTCTGGATGTGTTCCGGACCACGACACGGGAACGGTGGGACCCCTGGACGCCACTCGCGGCCCTCGGATTGAGCGCCTTTGGAATCGCGTTCATCTACTCCGCCCAATACCAGGCGCGCGGAGCTGATCTGCTGCAGCAGTATTGGTTTAAGCAGCTGGTCTACCTTTGTTTGGGGTATGCTGTGTACGTGGCGGTTTCATTGATCGACTACCGATTCTGGCTCAATATCGCCCACGGATTCTACCTCGCCTGCCTCGCTCCGCTCGTATTGGTCCTGTTGCACGGCGTCGGCTTCCAGGCAGGAGGGTCCCAGCGGTGGATCAACTTCTACTTCTTCTCGTTCCAACCCTCCGAGACAGCCAAGATTGGCGTTCTTCTGATCACCGCCAGTATACTCGTGCGCAATGAGATAGGAACGGTGCGCCAGTCGTTGGGGGTGCTGGGCAAATTGGCCCTTGCTGTGGGTGCCCCCATGCTCTTGATATTGTTACAGCCGGACCTCAAGTCGGCGATCGTGCTTCCCCCGATGGTGTTTTCGATGCTCTATGTCTCCCGACTTGCCGGCCGGTTCTTCGCCGGGGCATTGGCGGCTTTCCTTCTCGTCATTGGGATCGTGGCCTGGGATACCGCCCGTTACGTGGAGTTTGTGGACGCGCGGGGATCGGCATCCGGCAATGACCGCGCGTCGTATGAAAAGCGCTATCAGAACGCGCGGGGCGAATACCAGAAACACAGCTGGATCCCGCTTCACGACTACCAGCGCGACCGCATTCTTTCGTTCTGGGACCCCAATAAATACGACCCGATGGGCATAGGCTGGAATCAACGCCAGTCGACGATCTCGGTCGGTTCGGGCGGTCTCTACGGGCAGGGCTGGACGCAGGGTACCCAGGCGCGGCTTGGCTACCTCCCCAGGTCGGTGGCCCACAACGATTTCATCTTCTCGGTCATCGCCGAGGAAAAAGGATTTCTGGGAAGCCTTACGGTTCTCATCCTGTTTGGTTTGGTGCTGTTCAACGGCATTCGCATCGCAGGTCTCGCAAAAGACCGTTTCGGCACGCTGCTCGCCCTGGGCGTCACCGTGTTGTTCACCGTGCATGTGTTTGTGAATATCGCCATGACCATCGGGATCGTGCCCATTACGGGCATACCGCTTCCCTTCATCAGCTACGGTGGCTCCTTCGTGCTCAGTTGCTGCTTGCTGCAAGGACTGGTCCAGAGCGTCTATCGATTCAGGAAGGATTTCGCATGACCCTGCGTCCGACCCGCGATAACGACCGCTCTGCCGGAATTTCCTGCGCCGCAACCTCCGCGCTCGGGTGCCCCGTGATCACAAACGCAAGAACGCACCATGAGCGATACATCGCACCCCACCCCGGACGCCGGCACCGACGTCACGCAAAAATATGACACCGAGCTCGCAAATCCACCTGGACAAGCCGAGGCGGTCTCTGTCAATCCGGCCGACCTAAAGGCGGCAGCCAAGGAGCGAGCGCAGCAGCGACCGATCCTCCAGAAGATCATCGCCGCCTTCAAGAAGGAGAAGGGCTCCTACCGCGAGCTCATCATCAATTCGGAGCCGCTTGAGAAACGCGTGGCGCTTCTGGTGGACGGACGGCTTGAGAAGTTCGAAATCGAGCGCGAGTCCGACAACCGAATGGTCGGCGGCATCTACAAGGGCCGCATCAAGAATCTGGACCCGGGCCTGAAGGCGGCCTTCGTCGACATCGGGTACACCAAGAACGCCTTCCTCCATTACTGGGATATGCTTCCGGCGGCCGCGGATTCCTCGATCGAGGTTGTTCGGGTCAACAAGAAGAAGAACGCCCAGCCCAAGGGTGAAGTCACCGTCAAGGACATCCCGAGCATGTACCCGGCCGGCAGCGATATCGTGATCCAAGTCACCAAGGGGCCGATCGGCACGAAGGGCCCGCGCACCACGACCAACCTCTCCATCCCCGGACGTTACCTCATTCTGACGCCCTTCAGCGATGGGTGCGGCATTTCACGGAAGATCGAGGATCCGCATGAACGCAAACGCCTCAAGCAGCTCATCAACGAATTGACGATCCCCGAAGGGATGGGAGTCATCGTTCGCACCGCCGGCGAAGGCAAGAAAGCGCGCTATTTTGTTCGCGACCTGCACCTGCTGCTCAAGAAATGGGAGGAAATCGCCAGGAAAATGCAGAACGACCGGGCTCCGGCGTGCCTGTACATGGAGCCCGACCTGGTCGAGCGCACCGTCCGAGATTTCCTTACCGAGGATATTGACCGCGTGCTGATCGACCGCGAAGACGACTACAGCCGAACCCAGGAACTGGTGGGCCTCATCTCCAAGCGTTCGCGCTCAAAAATCGCCCACTACACCGATAGCATCCCAATATTCGAAAGGTTCAATATTGAGCGGCAGATCGAGCAAACCGGCCTGCGCAAGGTGCCCCTGCCGAGTGGGGGCGAGATCGTCATCGACGAGACGGAGGCGCTCATCGCGATCGATGTGAACACCGGCTCCCACAAGAACCGTTCCGGCGACGAGAAGAACACGCTCTATGCCGTCAACCTCGAGGCGGCTCAGGAGATCGCCCGCCAGATCAGGCTGCGCAATTTGGGGGGGCTGATCATCATGGACTTCATCGACATGAAGGAAAGGCGGCACCGCAACGCGGTGTACGAGAAGATGGTCGAGTTGATGGCAACCGACAAAGCGAAGAACCATATCCTTCCCATCTCCCAGCTGGGAATCATGCAGATGACCCGCCAGCGCCAGCAAGAGTCGCTCTCGGCGAACCTTTACACGGACTGCCCCTATTGCCGCGGCCGCGGCATCGTGAAATCGGACACAACGATGTCGGTCGAACTCCAGCGGCGCCTCTCGTCGGTGGTTCGAAGGCTGCAGACCCGCAAGGACGGCCGGGAGTATTCCCTGCGAGTCCTGGTTCACCCCAGCGTGCTCGAGCGCCTCCGGAGCGAAGATGCGGATCTCTTGGTGCGCATGGAGCACAGCTTCGGCGTCAAGCTGGCCTTCCGCGCCGATCCGAATTATCACATCGAAAACTTCAAGATCATCAATGCGCTGACGGGCGAGGAATATCGGTGACCGCGCCCGCCCGTTTTCCACCTCACTCCACCGACGCCACAACGTAGCGCAGAGGCTTGGGCCGCCCGGGAAGGAAAATTTCGTCCCCTCTGCGCCGGCCCGCAAGCTGGCGGCCAAGCGGCGAGGATCCCGTGACCACGGTGGCGGAGGACATCCCGTCGCGCGCCTCAAGGCCGCCCGAGTGCGGCCCCAAGAGATAGTGGACCTGACCCGCGCCGCCTTCGAGCACCACGAGCGCCCCCAGGGCAATTGTCTCCTCCGGGCCGAATGGCCGCACCACCAAGGACCGCCATGCCGCGATCGCATCGGCCAGCTCCCCAGCCATGCGCGCCTGCCCGGCGGCCAGATAAGCCGCGCTCTGGCTGCGCATATCGTATCTGTCCTCGGCCTTGCTTTCTTCGTCGGTCGCCTCTTCGCGCGATGTATAGGCTGCTTCGGTCTGAAGCGCGCATTCCGATTCGAGCTGGGAGAGTATCGACTTGAGAAGGACGTTCTTGTCCACACGCCCATGGAGGGACTTTGGGACGCCCATGGCAACCATCCCGCGCTCCGGGGCACTTTTTGTGTCGTTTCCTCGGCCGCGATCGCCCGATACTGCTAGGCATGATGATCTTCGGTTGCGCGCCCACTTCTTCCCGCCTAGCCGTCTGGTTGCTTGCCGGCTGCATGATGGCGATCCCCGGCGGACTCTGCGCGCAGCCCGGCTCCAAAGTGGCGGAGGATTCAAAGGCCGGCGAGGCCAAGGCGGCTGCCGCCAAATCCGCGCCCGACGAAAAAAAATCGAAGGAGGATTCGGCCGATGAGACGCCGCCCCTCTCCATCACGGCCCATTCGATCACGGTGGGTGGCCGCTTGATCCATTACCACGCCACCGCCGGGTACATGCTTCTGCAGGAAGAGGAGGGCAAGCCGCTCGTCCCCGGACTTCCACCGGTCCCAGGGGCCGCCCCGGCTCCCAGCGAGAAGCCGGATGCCGACGACAAAAAACCCAAGGACGGGCTCAAGCCGAAAGCCAAGGTCTTCTTCGTCGCCTATACCCTCGACGAGGTGAAGGATCCCGCCACCCGGCCGCTGACCTTTGCCTTCAACGGCGGTCCCGGCTCTGCATCGATCTGGCTGCACATGGGTTCGATGGCGCCCCGGCGGGCGAATCTGACCGACGAGGGCGAGGCTCCTCCCCCGCCCTACGGTGTCATCGACAACGAATCGACGTGGCTCGACAGGACCGATCTAGTCTTCATCGATCCGGTGTCGACCGGCTACAGCCGAACGATGCCGAAGGAGGATCCGCACCAATACCATGGGCTCAAGGAGGACATTGCGAGCGTGGGAGACTTCATCCGCCTCTACACCACGCGCAATGAGCGGTGGCTCTCGCCAAAGATCGTGCTGGGTGAGAGCTACGGCACCACGCGCGCCGCGGGCCTGTCCGACTACCTTCAAGGCCGATACGGCATCTACCTCAACGGCATCATTCTGGTCTCGTCGGTCCTCAGCTACCAAACGCTCGAATTCACGCCGCAGAACAACGATCCGTACATCGGCTTCCTGCCCACCTATGCCACCGCGGCATGGTACCACCGCAAACTCTCCCCCGATCTCCAGGCCAGAAGCGTTTCGGATGTCGCCGAGGAAGCGCGCGCCTTCGTCACGCGGGACTATGCGCCCGCTCTGGAGCAGGGCGACCGCCTGCCTGCCGCGGACCGTCAGCGGATCGCAGCCGCACTTAGCCGCCTGACGAGCCTGCCGGCGGACTATATCCTTCAGCGGAAGCTGCGCATTACCGACGGCGCTTTCTTCGGGCATCTGCTCCTCTCCGAAGGCCGGGTTCTGGGCCGGTACGATGCCCGTTTCACCGGCCTGCGCTACGAGCCGGGGACAGACATTCCGGAGGATGGCTCGCTGGAGTACGATCCGAGTGACGAAGCGGTCAATGGACCGCTGACGGCCGCTTTCAACGATTACGTTCGCCGCGAGTTGAACTACAAGACGGACATCCCCTACGAAGGAGTGGCGGACGTGCAGCCGTGGAATTTTGGCGACGCCGGCGCGGGCTTCCCCAACACCGCCGAGGACCTGCGGCACGCTATGACACGCAATCCGTATCTGAAGGTATGGGTCACCTGCAGCTACTTCGACCTCGCAACCCCCTTCTTCGCCGCGGAAAGCATCGTCGCCGCGATGAACCTCGAGCCCGCGGTGCGCGCCAACCTGCGCTTCACCTACTACGAATCCGGCCACATGCTCTACATCCACAACCCATCGCGCGTGAAGTTTAAGAGCGATTTTGAGAGCTTCCTTCAGGACGCGACCCACCAGGCGCCTGTCCACTCGGCTGCGCGGTGACGGCGGGCGCGGCGGGCGATTCCTTGGCGCCGGCGGTTCCCGGTCCGGCGGCCTTTCGGGCTCCCTTGTGCCGGCGACGGGCGCCCTCGTCCGAGCCTGACGCCTTCTGATAGAGGACGAGGGAGCGTCCGGTCAGCGTCTGCTCCGTGCCGCCGGGGTTCCCTTCAGCGGACGGCATCATCGGCGGCAGGGAGGCACCCACCGGCTCGGCGGGAAAGGATTCGTCCCGGGCGGTGTCGAAGACCACCCGCCAGCTCACCTCCTCCTCCCCAGGCAGATGGATGACGACGTCCTCGTGATGCGCGTTGAAAAAGAGCAGATAGGTATCGTCGCGGATGCGCTCTCCATAGACGTCGGTGACGCTCAGCGAGTCGCCACCCAGCATCAGGCCGATCACCTTGGCGAACTGAGCCTGCCATTCCTCGTCGCTCATTTCCTCGCCGCTCGCGTTGATCCACGTGAGGTCCTTAATGTCGGCTCCGCGGAGCACACGGCCCTGAAAGAATTTCGGCTGGCGGAAAATCGGATGCCGCTTGCGCAGTTGCACCAGCTGCCGCGAGAAGTGGAAGAGCTGCCGGGCCTCGTCGTCCCAATTCCAGTCAAGCCAGCTGATCTCATTGTCCTGGCAGTAGGCGTTGTTGTTTCCTTCCTGGGTACCGCCGAATTCGTCGCCGCCGCGGATCATCGGAACACCCTGGGAAAGGAGAAGGGTGGCTAGAAAATTCCGCATCATGCGCCGCCGCAAGGCGCGTACCTCATCCGGAGCATCGGGGCCTTCATGGCCGCAGTTCCAGTTGTTGTTGTTATTGTCTCCGTCCTTGTTGTCTTCGCCGTTGGCCTGATTGCGCTTGTCGGTGTACGAAACCAGATCCCGCAGGACAAAGCCGTCGTGCGAGGTCACAAAGTTGATGCTGGCCATGGGCTTCTTGCCGGTAGCCTCGTAGAGATCCGCACTTCCGCAGAGGCGATACGCAAAATCGCTGGTGACGCCGCTGTCACCCTTCCAGTACCGCCGAACGACATCGCGGTACCGGCCGTTCCACTCGGCCCAAAGAACGGGGAAGTTGCCCACCTGATATCCGCCGTCGCCGACATCCCAGGGTTCGGCGATCAGCTTGACCTGCGAAATGATGGGGTCTTGGTGGATGACATCGAAGAAGGCCGAAAGCCGGCTGACAGCGTGGAGTTCACGAGCGAGCGTCGCCGCCAGATCGAAGCGGAATCCATCCACGTGCATCTCCAACACCCAGTAGCGCAAACTGTCCATCAGCAGCTGCAGCACGCGCGGATGAGGGATGTTGAAGGTGTTGCCCGTCCCTGTGTAGTCGAAGTAGTAACGCTTGTTTTCGGCAACCAGCCGGTAATACGAGCTATTGTCCACCCCGCGAAAAGAGAGTGTGGGCCCGAACTGATTGCCCTCGACGGTGTGGTTGAAGACGACATCGAGGATCACCTCGAGGCCTTCCGCGTGCAGCCGTTTGACCATCTCCTTGAATTCGCGGACCTGGCCGCCGCCGTCATTGGAACTCGAATACCCTGCTTCGGGAGCGAAGAACCCGATCGTATTGTGCCCCCAATAGTCGCTGAGATTCTTGTCGAGCAGATGCTTGCTGTCGACGTGCTGGTGCACGGGGAGCAATTCGACCGCCGTGACCCCCAGTTTCTTAAGGTATTCGATCGACGGTGGCGAGGCGAGACCGGCATAAGTGCCCCTCAGCTTCTCCGGGACCGCTTCCAGTCGCTTGGAAAAACCCTTCACATGGAGTTCGTAAATCACCGACTCGGCGAGCGGCGTGCCAGGAGGACGGTCGCCCTGCCAGTCGAAGGCGGGGTCGATCACCACGCTCTTGGGCATGGCGCCCGCACTGTCGCGCTCGTCCCGGGAGAGGTCTCCGTCGGGGTGGCCGATCGTGTATCCGAACATCTCCTCTCCCCACTTGATGTGACCCGAAATGGCCTTCGCATAAGGATCAATCAACAATTTGGCAGGATTAAACCGGTGGCCGTCCTCGGGCGCATAGGGGCCGCCCACCCGGTAGCCGTACAGCTGACCGGGCTTCGCGTCGGGCAGGAACACATGCCACACATGGTCGTCCCACTCCCGCATCTTTACCTTGCGCGACGGCTCTGAATCATCCGCCTGCTCGAAAAGGCACAGTTCAACGGAGGATGCGTGCTCGGAAAAGAGCGCGAAATTGACGCCGTTGTCGCGGTATGTTGCCCCCAAAGGATACGGGGAACCCTTCCAGATTCGTGAGGTATGCACGGGTCCGGAAATGGTAAGCTCGTTCCGCCAGGGGTTCCCCAACGGGCACCCCACAGACCAAAAATGTCCCGGTCGAAGCACATCCTTCGGCCGGGCCGACCTAGATTCTCGGGCGGTTACCCCGCCGCGGCAGACCTCAACGCATCGTGGTTCACGCTCTTCGCGAGAATCGTGAGCTTTCGATCCGTGGTGGATTCTTCCTGGAGCGTGCTCGTGAGCAGATTGACGATCTCCGTCTCATTGAGGGCCTCGGCAAGAGCGCGGGCGGTTCCGTAGGCGGCGATTTCGTAATGCTCCACCCGCTGGGCGGCCCCAATGAGGTTGGCGTCCCGAACCGATTCCGGCCCCTTTTCCTCAATCGCCTCTTCGCCTTCCGCGATGAGGCCCTTCATCGCCTTGCAGGTCTTTCCGCCCGGCGTTTCGTCCAGAAGTTCGAAGGCCCGCTCCAGTCGCGTGACATGGCCCTCGGTTTGCTGCAGGTGCTCTTTGAAGCCTTGCTTCAATTCCGGGGTCATGGCGGCCTTCGCCATCTTTGGCAGCGCTTTGGTGAGTTGGGTCTCGGCGTCAAGGAGATCCTTGAGTTCGTCGATCAGCAGTTCGCGCAGTGAATTGATCTTAGACATTTTTTTCCGGATTATGGGTTTCTGGTCTTTATCGGCGCCGATGCCCTCATCCGAGGCGGCGCTCATCCACAGACCCCACCCTTCCGTCAAAGTCGTTGCACGAAGCATCGGGGGTCCTCCCGAATGCCGCATGGGAGGCCCGCAGGGCGGCGCCTAGGGCTTTGCTGACGCGGCCGCCTTCTGCTCCAGGCCCAGTTTCTTCCGCTTGCGGTAGAGGGTCGCCTGGTCGATTCCGAGGATCTCCGCAGCTTGGACCAGGCTCGTGGTCTGATCCAGAATGTGCCGGATGTGCGCCTCCTCAAGCTGTTCGAGAGAAACCAGTGACCCGACCGTGGGTGAAGCGGGAGAGGTTCCGGCCGGCCCGGGGGCCCGCAGTTCAGCCGGCAAATCCGCCGCGACGACCTTTGTCCCCGAGGCCAGGATAACAGCCCGCTCGATGGCATTGCGCAGTTCTCGCAAATTGCCGGGCCAAGGATGTTGAAGAATGATCGTGGATGCGTCGTCGGCGAAGCCGGTCACCGAACGCCCGCATTGGTTGGCGAAATACTTCAGATAGTGCTGGGCGAATCTAAGGAGGTCGCCTGGGCGGGCGCGGAGCGGCGGCATCTCTACCGGTATGACATTGAGCCTATAGTAGAGGTCCTCGCGGAAAGCCCCCTCGGCCACCCGGGCCTTAAGGTCACGGTTGGTCGCGGCGACAATGCGCACATCGGACCGCCTCGCGATATTCTCACCGACGCGCTCGTACTCGCGCTCCTGGAGAAGGCGCAAAAGCTTGGGTTGTATCTCGAGCGGAAGATCGCCGATTTCGTCCAGGAAGAGCGTTCCTCCCTCCGCGGCCTTCACTTTGCCCCAGTGGTCCTTGATGGCGCCCGTGAAGGCGCCGCGGACGTAGCCAAAGAGCGTGCTCTCGAGCAGTTCCTTGGAGAGCGTCGGACAACTGACGGTGACGAAGGGCGACGCCGCCAAGTGGCTGTGTGTGTGCATGGCGCGGGCCGCCACGCTCTTTCCGGTTCCGGTTTCGCCGAGTATGAGGACGGAGGCCGGCGTCTTGGCTGCACGCATGAGAACGTCCATCACCGAACGCATTGCCGGTGTCTCAAAATCAAAGAGCGGTTCGAGCGTCTGCGCCTTGTTTTCGCTGACCTCCTGTTCGAGCCGTTCGATCTGGCGCCCCATGTGGCTGAACTTCTGCAAGCGGGCCAGAACGGCGTGAAACTGTTCCCGGGTGAAAGGCTTCTCGAGAAAATCAACCGCCCCGAGGTGGATGGCCTGAACGGCGCTCTTTACTGTGCCCTGCGCCGAGAACATCACCACGGGAAGATTTGGCCGAACCTTCAGGAGCTGGGGGAGGACCATGAGTCCGTTATCCCGACCCAAATTAAGATCCAACAAGGCGGCATCGAAGTTCTCCTCGCGAAGCCGGGTCAGCGCGACCTCCGCATTCGCAGCGGTCTCCACGTTGTGGCCCTCATCCTCGATCAACAGGCAGGTTGCTTCGCGGAATACCCGGTCGTCATCGATGACAATGAAATTCATGAGGCGCGTGTCAGCCGGTCGGCGCTGTCGCCACCGGCATGGTCACGATGAACGTGGCACCCTTGCCCGCGGAGCTTTCACAACGGAGTTCACCCTCCATTGCGTCCATGAGTTTCTTTACAATGCTTAGTCCCAGTCCGGTGGAGGGCTCACTCCCGGTCGGCCTGGCACTCAGCCGCCGGTAGCGCCGGAACATGAGGGCCTTGTCCTCTTCTGTAAAACCGGGGCCTTCGTCCTGGATTCGGCATTCGCCGGACCATGCGGGACCTATCGTGACCCAGACATTTCGTCCGGGCGGAGAAAATTTCAAAGCGTTGGAAATGAGATTGTCGAATACTTGGCCAAGGGCTCCCCGATCAGCCATCACGAGCGCTCCGTCGTCAGCACTTTCGAAGTTCAATAGGATTTCCTTGCGCTGGGCGGCGTCGGAATATTGCCGGACTGCCGCACCCGCGATCTCGTTGTACGACACAGACTCCATTTTGAGTGGCAGACCGCGATCCGTGCTCGCGTTGGCGAGGAACTCCTTAACAAACGAGAACATCTGGTCGGTGGCATAGAGGATGTTGCTGGACATCCGCTCCAGGTGCTCGTTCCCCTGGTCATTCGCGCGACGGTGGAGCAACTGGGCGCTCATTTGCATCCCCCCGAGGTGATTCTTGAGATCGTGAGCCAGAATCCCAATGAGTTCGTCCTTGTCCTCGGCCAGCCGTCTCAGCGAGTCGCGCGCGGCTTTGAGAGCCAAGTGGGTCCGGACGCGTGAAATGAGCTCGGCCTGATGAAATGGCTTGGTGACGTAGTCGACGCCGCCAAGCGCAAGCGCCCGAACGATGAAGTCCTTGTCGTCCGCCGACGATAGGAAGATGATCGGAATGTCGTTCCATGCCGGCTCTTCGCGGATGCGCCGACAAACCTCGAACCCGTCGATATCCGGCATGAATACGTCCAGAAGAACCAGATCGGGCGGCCTGGCGGCGATGCGGTGCAAAGCCTGATTGCCTCCCGTCGCTGGAATGATCTCGTAGCCCAGCTGTTCGAGCATCGCGCCGAGGACTTGGACGTTGGCCTCGTGGTCGTCGACCACAAGAATCCGCGGAACGAGCGCGGCGGGTGTCATCAAAAGGTTGCGGGGCATCGGTTCCTCTCCGCCATGCGCGCAATCATAAGGACGCCATCACGACCATTGGCAAAGCGGTTGTCGAGGGCCTCCCGCGCACAGCCGTCCGGTCCGGCCTGACTGCCATTACCTAAGTCATTAATTGGCAATCTATCATGGCATTCTGGGGCGTCCCAAAATGCACTGCCCAGCAATCCCAAGAAACCATGATGGAAGGAACTCAGGAGCCGCCTCCCACGCCCACCAAAGAGCCCATCCCACCCAATCCAAAACTGGGCATCTTCCGGGGCCGCCCTTCGCGCGGGGCAGCCGGAGCGCACGCTTCCATGGGACTCTCTCCCACGTAGATTCCATCGGATTGGTTTTCCTGAAGGATGCGAAGAATGGTCGCCAACTCCCAGTCGTCTTCGGACTGGATGCAGATCACGATGCGATTGTCCATCAGGGCCTGCTCGACATTCAGACTCTGCTGCGCCCCGAGCCCCAGCCCTCCAAGGCAGCTCGCTAGTGGCCTCCCCTCGGCCTTCAACTCCGAAAGGGCATAACGCAACAGACCGGAAAGGCAGACCGATTCCCCATGGCCGATGCTCACCCGCATCGAACCCTCCATCCACGAACGCGCGCTATTGGGTTGCAGCCGGCGAGGATAAAATACGGACATCAGATCGATCGGGAGGCCGGCCTGCTTCAGACGGACCAAGAGGATGTCGGAATGCAGCCTCGAGAGTGCGGTGGCGAAGACGGAGACCAGGGTTGTGCGGGACATGGGATACTTTAGTTGGGGACGAGGTGGGGAGGTGGGCGTGGGGACAAAAGCGGGTTAAAGCGTCCCAGTTAGCGCGTGGTGTTCCAATCCGCGGCCGACCAATCTAAGATATTTTGCCCCAATGTTTTATAATTCTTATACTCTGCCGCTCTAAATCCCGGGCTCCCCCGCTCCCTGCAATCCGCAAGGGTCCGGGCTCGCTTCATTGCAGGCTGCAATGGAGACATGTCACTCCTGCGGAAAGGCTTGAGAATTAATTGAATTCCGCGCCCCGCCGACGCACCGGGCCGTCAAACCGCTGTCTGTCGGTGCCGCGCGACCTGACTGCGGGGTCGCGAGATGAATCCCGCGCCATGCCCGCTGCCGTTTCCGCTCCTCCCTTTTCTCCTCCACCGTCCGCTCCGCACCTTCCACGAAGAACGGTCCGCGTCTTGGTGGTCGAAGATCGCGAAACCGATTTCGATTTTGTGCGCATGCTGCTTTCCAGGAGCCCGATCCACCACTACGAGCTCGATCGAGCCTCGAACTACGAGGAAGGCCTGGAGGCCGCCAGCCGGTGCGGATACGACATCGGTATCTTTGACTTCAATCTCGGCGGCCTCACGGGTGTGGACCTCCTGCAGGAATTGGGGGCTCGAGGCGTTCGCCTGCCGGTCATCCTCCTGACAGGGGACGACGATCCCTCCGTGGACCGCGCGGCCTCGGAATCGGGGGCGGCGGATTTTCTCTGCAAGAGCACCGTGGACGCGGCCCGTCTCGAAAGGTCCGTTCGCTATGCCCTGAAGCATGCCGAGGTGCTCGCGGAATTGCGGATCGCCTCACGCCTTCTGGTGAATATCAGCGAGGAGGAGAAGCGCCGCATCGGGGGCGAACTCCATGACGGCCTCGGACAACATCTCACTGGTGTCGCCTGTCTGGCAGCGGCGCTCCGGGACCAATTGCGCTCCGAATCCTCCGCCCATGCGGACCGTGCAAACCAGATCGCCGGCCTCGTCAATTCCGCGATCGAGATTGCGCGCATGTGCGCCCGCGGCCTCTGCCCGGTCAAGATGGAACAAAGCGGGCTCCAGGCGGCGCTTGAGGACTTGGCCCACCATGTCCGTCAAGTCCACCGCATCGACTGCCGTTTTGAAAACGATGGGCTCCCGATCGAACCGGACCCGGAGTCCGCTCTTCACTTGTACAGGATCGCCCAAGAAGCGGTCACCAATGCCACGAGGCACGGCGGCGCCGGCATCGTTCTGATCCGCCTCGATGCGGGCGGCCAATTCCCCTCGCTCACGGTCGCCGATAACGGGTGCGGTTTCGATCCGGACGCTCCCAGAGAGGGAGCCGGAATCGGCCTGCGGCTTATGCAACAGCGAGCGGCCATGCTCGGCGGCTCTTTTGAAATCCAAACTCTCTCCGAACGTGGAATCCGCATACGTTGCCATTTCCCCAGGGGCCGCCCCGATGAAGGCTGAAAAACGCATGCCCGCATTGGCGACACCTTCGCCCGCAACACCTGTCCTGGCCGGGAAAGCCCGGGTGTTTCTCGTGGACGATCATCCCATCACGCGCCAAGGCGTCGCCGTCCTCATAAACCAGGAGCGAGATCTGACCGTCTGCGGCGAGGCTGATAGCGCGCCCAAGGCGCTCGAGATGATCGGAAAGCTCGTGCCCGATCTAGCGGTCATCGATATCTCGCTCAAGAGCATGAGCGGAATCGAGCTGATCAAGAATATCAAGGTGCTCAATCCAAAGCTCGCGGTGCTGGTCATGTCCATGCACGACGAAAGCCTATATGCGGAGCGCGCCCTTCGCGCGGGCGCGCAGGGCTACATCATGAAGCACGAGGCGAGCGAGAAGATCCTCACGGCCATCCAGCGGGTCCTTGCGGGGGAGCTCTATCTCTCCGAAGGAATGAAGGAGAAGATGGTCCACCGGATCGTGAACACAAAAAGGGAGGACGCGGGATTCTCGATCGATAAGCTAAGCGACCGGGAGATGGAAGTCTTTCAGCTCATCGGAAACGGATACAGCACGCGAGAAATCGCCTCGCGGCTCAATCTTAGTGTCAAGACGATCGACTCCTACCGCGAACACCTGAAGCTCAAGCTCGCCCTCGAGCACGGGACCGACCTGGTTCGCTATGCGATCCAGTGGGTGAAATCGCAGAATATCTGACGCAAGGACGGCGTCCCGCGCTCAGTTCGCGTCGCCCCTGGGCAGATTCTCCTGAAACTCGATCCAGAACCGGCTGCCGAACCCCGGTTGAGACTCGACCCCGACGCGACCGCCTATGCGCTCGGCGGCGCGGCGCACGAGGGCCAGGCCAATCCCGGTCCCCGGAAAGGCGTCCTCCGGATAGATCCGCTCAAAGAGCCGAAAGATTCTCTGCTGGTCGGCGGCGGCGATGCCAATCCCATTGTCCTCAACCCACAGGCGAGTCCGACCACCCGCCCATTGGGACCAGATGTGGATTCGCGGCGGTCGCCCCCGCGAGGCGAACTTGATCGCGTTCGAAACCAGGTTCGACAGCGCCTGGAACAGGGGTATCGGATGTCCGCGCACGATCGGCAGATCCGGATCCACGATCGTTTGAGCGCAGGCCTTCTGAAGTGCTCCCCGGTGGTGATGCAGGACGTCGAGCACGACGTTTTCCATCGAGACAGGCCCAAGCTGCAGTTCTTCCCTCGAGAGGTGGCTGTAAGCCAGGAGATCACGGATAATGGAGTCGAGACGCGCCGTTGTGCGGAGAATCGACTCGAGATGATCGTTGGAAGCACGGCTCATCCTATGGCTCTCAGCGCCGCGGATCGCCTCGGCATACCCTTGGATGAAATGAAGAGGCGTACGCAGATCGTGCGCGACCGAATAGGTGAAGGCGTCCAGCTCGGATACGGCCTCCTCGAGGCGGACCATCCTCTCACGTTCGAGTTGCCGTTCCATCTCGGCCACCTCTGCGCCGGCGCCATCGTCGCCGATGCGCTTTGTCGAAGCCGGGGTGGTTTGCATCGGAGGGGAGTGTGCGGCAACGCGCGTTCCGACGCCATCAGGCGAATTTCCATCCCCGCCTACGGGAAGCATCCGAGGCACGCGCTAATAGTTGGCGTGCAGCCGGACCGAATATACAGCCACTCCGCCGCGGTCGCGGTTGTAACCGGGGCGTTCCAGGTACTGCCAGTCGGGCGAAAGGTGGAGGTGGGCTGGAAGCCGAATATCGTAGTACGCCTCGACGATTTGCTCCGGGCCATAATCCAGATGGCCATCGCCGAGAAGGAGCCCCGTGCCTCCGTCGGCCAAGTAGCGCCTGTGCTCGTTCGAAAGGCCATTGAGCGCCGCCGCGATACCCAAGGTGTCGCCGGCGCGGCCCCAGCCCACCCCCTTAAGACTGAGGCCCGTGGCCGCCGAGCGATCGATCTCGGTGAAGGCCCACGATTCCTCCCGCCCGTCATCCCAGCTCAGACGAACGAACACACCGAAATCGGAGCCCACAGTCTGATCCCAGCTGACTCCAGTTCCGACCTTCGAGCGGTAGGCCCGCGTCAGCGAAACGTTCGCCGGATAGGACTGTTCATCGGCGAGCGCGTAGGACCCCATATGGGCCCGGTTCCAATAGGCGAATGGGCGGACGGTTCCGCTCTTTCCGTCCCATTGGTAGCGCCAGTCATATTCGAGAATCTGGCCAAAAGCATCTCCCAGGTGGGGGTCAAGGCTTGCCCCATTCGGCACCGTCGGCTCCATGAAAATCCCATAATGCAGGGTTCCGATCTTCGAATTCCACTCGACAACGGCCCCCGCTGTGAATCCGACCACATCGGCCGGGTAATCCCAAGCCGCGCTCTCCCAGAGCGCCCAATTGAGGAACTGCGTGCGGGAGTCGTGACTATAGGCATTATCGTCGAAAAAGTCGTTGGCCGAAAATTTCCCGACAGAGACCACGATTCGGTTGACGTCCACCGTCTCCGCGAACTGGTTTTGATCGTCCTCGAGCTTCTCGGTCGGGCCGCCAAGGCCAAAGTTCTGCCGGATAAAAAGCCGGGATGTGTTGTAGTGCAGATTGGCAAAGCCCGCCTTGACCGCCTCCCCGTTGGGGAAGCCCGCCACGCCAAACGTCCCACTAAGACCGTAGCCCTGAAAGACCTCGGGGTCGTAGTACAGGGCGGCACCCTCCCACAGCTTGCGCCCCAAATAGAGGGAGAATGAAAACGTATGTTCTGCTTGGGAAGCGTTGCCCAGGCTGTTGGGGCCTGAATATTCCGCTGGAAAGGCGAAATGGCCCTGCTCGACAAACGTCGATTGGGCATGAACATCCCAGCCGGTATCCGACACCACAGGATCAGTCGGATCGCCCGACGCGCGGGCAGCCCAACAGGCCGCCAGGAGCGTCATCGCGAAGACCCTCGTGCCGAATCCGACCGCCGAGCCCGTGTTCATTCCGAGCCGTTGTGCCGGAATTCCGGATTCGGGCAAGGCCCGCCTCGCCCCTTCGCTAAATTGAAACAGTCGGGGCGGTTACTGGGACGGGAGCGGAGCCATCACGCCCAAACGCTCGTCCTGGAGCTTTTGGGTGTCCAATCCGTCGAGCACCAAAATCCCTTGAATCGAGGAAATGATCCGGCTGTCGCTCCATTGCCAGACGATTGCGCCCTTCGGGTCGAATTCGAGGACCTGAACTCCGGAGGTGCCGTGGTTTTTGCCATGTCCTTGCCAATTGGCGACAACGACATCGTACGCGGTGCGCTTGCCGGTCCCGCTCGGGAGCAATTGAAACATGGCATAGAAGTAGGGATGCACCTCGGCCGGCACCTGAGATGCGTCACCGAAGCGGCGCACGACCTTTCCCGCAATGTCCACCTCGACCATAAACGCCGACCCATCCCCCTGAGAGGTGCCGTAGCCCGATGACATGAGAGTATGGCCGTTGGGCAGGCGCAGAGCCATCCATGCGTGAGGCTGAATGGGCGGTTTGCCGGGTGCCCGGTGATCCTGGATACCCGGAACCTCTATCTCCCATATGAAATTTCCTTTCCCGTCGCCTTCCTTGAAAAGCATGTTTTGACCGAAAAGAAATGTCTCAGCGGCGGTCTCGCGCATGATTCGGACATAGTCGCCAACATAGGTCACGCGGCTGACCTCGTGGTCTTCGCCGTCGAAGTCGCCGACCACGATGTGCCGCCCGGTGGGGTCGCCCACCGGACTGGTTCCTTTGTTGGTCTTTGGACCGTCAAAATCGACCCCGGCAACCAGCGTATGCCCATTGGGAAGGCGGCGCGCCGACGAGATATCGTGGTAGCGCGCCACCTCCTTGAGGATACGGCCCGTTGCGATGTCGTACTCGTTGTATCCCGCGTCCGTGCTGATCAGCAGCCGGCCACCGCCGACCAACTGCATGTCCCGCGGGTGCCCTTCCTTGATGGGAACGATCCAATTCTTGGATGCGTTCCATTGGTCGATGTAGAGGAGGTTGTTCATGCCTTCGTCGATGGCGAGGAAGGCATGCCGCAGGGGCTCCGCGCGGCCGAGGACGGCGGCAGCGCAGACCGTGAGAATCGAGACGGCGGAGCGAATAGGGTGTTTCATCCGGGAGCGATCCTCGCATGTTTCGGCCGCTCTGTCCACGAAGACACGCAGCATTCAGGATCGGCCAGTTGGCGGATCCCCCAGGGCGAGTTTGCCCTTGCGGCGAATGCCCCTTCCCCAATCGTCGGGGGTTCCAGCCGGTCTTCAGAGAGGTCGCCCCCAACCACAGAATCACCCGCTCATAGAACCGCACCGGTCCCCGATCATGCCACAAACGCTTTCGCTCCAGGGAATCGACTACGTCATTCTCGTCACCTACTTCCTCTTTGTCATCGGCATCGGTTGGGCGCTCAAGCGCCACATGAAAGGCAGCGGAGATTTCTTCCTGTCCGGGCGTTCCATACCGGCCTGGATCACCGGGCTGGCCTTTCTCTCGGCCAACCTGGGAGCGCAGGAGGTCATCGGCATGGCCGCCTCGGGTGCCAAATACGGCATCATGACCAGCCACTTCTATTGGGTCGGCGCCATCCCGGCGATGGTCTTCCTAGGCATCTTCATGATGCCGTTCTATTACGGCTCGAAGGCTCGTTCGGTGCCCGAGTATCTCAAAATGCGATTCGATGAGAAAACCCGGGGATTCAACGCCGTCTCCTTCGCGGTGATGACGGTTTTTTCCTCGGGCATCTCGCTCTTCGCCATGGCCGCCTTGCTCGAGCTCCTGCTCGGCTGGAATTTCACGTTCAGCATCTTCGTTTCCGGCTCGATTGTTCTGGTCTACATCTACCTAGGCGGGCTGACCTCCGCGATCTATAATGAAGTGCTGCAGTTCTTCATGATCGTGTTCGGCTTTGCGCCGCTGGCCTGGCTGGGCTTGAAGGACGCCGGTGGCTGGCAGGGGTTGAAGACCCGGCTGGCGGCTGTCGCTACCCACCAGCATTTCGCCGCAGGCACGTGGACCGAGTCGTGGCGCCACATGGACAAGGCTGCGGACAACCCCATGGGCGTGCAGTGGTTCGGCCTCGTGATGGGGCTCGGGTTCGTGTCTTCTTTCGGTTATTGGTGCACCGACTTCCTCGTCGTGCAGCGAGCCATGGCGGCCAATTCGATGTCGGGCGCACGCCGCACGCCGTTGATCGCGGCGTTCCCGAAGATGCTGTTTCCCTTTATTGTCATTCTGCCCGGCATGGTGGCGATCGGCCTGCTGCAAGACCACCATGGCGGATTCGCACTGCCGGTCGGCGCGGACGGTTCCCTCAACTACAATATGACGATCCCCGTCATGCTGGGGCATTACCTGCCGCCGGGATTGCTCGGCCTCGGCTTTACGGCGCTGATGGCCTCCTTCATGTCCGGAATGGCGGGAAACGTCACCGCCTTCAACACCATCTGGACCTACGATATCTACCAAAGCTATTTCGCGCCGGGCAAATCCGATGCCCATTATCTCCAAATGGGAAGGATCGCGACGATCTTCGGGGTGCTGGTGAGCATCGGTGCCGCGTATTTCGCCAGGCAATTCGATAATATCATGGATTTGCTCCAACTGGTGTTCGCGTTCGTCAATGCGCCGCTCTTCGCCACCTTCCTGCTCGGCATGTTCTGGCGCCGAACCACGGGACACGGAGCTTTTGCCGGATTGGTGCTCGGCACGCTCGCGGCCGCTCTTCACCACGGACTGACATTGCCCGTTGGGGAAATGACCGGGGTCAAAGGCGGCTGGATTGAAGTGATGCACACCTACCCAGGCCAGATGGCGCAGAATTTCTGGACGGCGATCTATGCCTGGCTCGCTTGCTTCGGCGGAACCCTCATCGTCTCGCTCGCCACCGCCCGCACCAAATCCGACGCCGAATTGCGCGGGCTGGTCTATTCCCTGACGCCCAAGCCGGCGGCGGAGGTAGAGGCCTGGTATCTGAAGCCCTCGGTTCTGGGCGTGGCGGTCCTCGCGGCAACGCTCGCGCTCAATCTTATCTTCGCCTAATCCCCATGAATTTTGATCTCCGCCTGCCGCTCGGCCTCATATTCACCTTTTTCGGGGCGCTTCTCAGCATCTACGGGCTGGTGAGCGATCCGGCGCAATACGCTCGGTCGCTCGGGATCAATATCAACCTGATCTGGGGCCTGGTCCTTCTGGCATTCGGCTTGGTTATGCTGATATTCGCGTTGCGCAGCCGGTCCCGCCGCGGCCCAGGCGGCCCCTGAGCCCCGTCTCGGCGGATAGCCGCAGGGACCGAAGCGGCCTGAACGAGACGGAGTTGCGCCCGCCCGCCGGCGGACCATCCTCGCGGACGATGCCCTGGATGTCCGCTCGCGCCGTCGCTGTCATGCTTGCCGCAACGCTCGCTGCGGCGACTGAAGGCCGCGGCGCCCTATGGGTGGCTCCGACCGGCAACGACGCCAATCCTGGAAGCGCGGAGCAGCCCTTGCGCTCGGTGGAGGGGGCGAGGCGAAAGGTCCGCGAGATCAACCGCTCGATGACCGATGACATCACCGTATTCATCGCCGGCGGCCTCTACCCCCTCGATCAGCCGCTGGAATTCGGTCCCGACGATTCCGGCATGAACGGGTTCAACGTCATCTACACCGCGGCTCCCGGCCAGCATCCCGTTCTTAGCGGCGGCCACCGGATCAGGGGCTGGAAGCTCGTCGATCCGTCCAAGAATCTCTGGTCGGCCTCCGCTGGACAAGGCTCCGCGGAAATTCCGCGCCATATCTACTTAGATGGTATCCGTTCGGACCGTACGCGGGGAAGCGCCCCTATGGAGCTGGTGATCGCGCAAGGCGGACACATCCCCGCCTCCGCCGGACTATCCCATTGGCGAAACCCGACAGACCTCGAATTTGTCTTCGACGGCGGCGAGCGGATATGGTCGGAACGGACCGGCCAGCCGCACCTCGATGGGGAATTTAGGTGGCCGGTCGCCTCCGCCGCCGGCCCCACGATCACCCTCGCCACGGCGTGGTGGTCCGAGCGAGCCACCTGGGTACCCGACGCCATTGAGAATGCCTACGAATTGTTGGCGAATCCCGGCGAGGCCTACTTCGACCGCGGCTCCCGCATGGTCTATTATATCCCGCGCCACGGCGAAGATATCGCCGCGGCCGATGTCGAGATCCCCGGCATCGACGCCTTCATCATAGGGTCGGGCCTGGCAGGCCATCCCTTGACCAACGTGGTGTTCAAAGGCCTGACCATGCAATATGCGGGATGCCCCGGTCTGCCGACCGAACCGGGAGGGGCGCCTCGGGCGAATGTCCGCATATCGGAAAGTGTCGGCATCCAATTTCTCGACGACTTCTGGGTTCATCTCGAAGGATCCGCGGTGGCGTTTTATTCCGGTGCCGAAGGCGAAACGGTGGAAGGCTGCACCTTCAGCGATGTGGCTGGCTTCGCAATAAGCGTCGGCGACGCAGCTTCATCGGAAACCCCCCTCGCGGCGGGGGACTCCCACACACCTGTCGTATCGGACAATAGGATCTCCAATAACCGAATGGGATCGGTCGCCGAGGAGTTTCGCGGGTGCGCCGCCATCGAGATTCAGGGCGGGCGGCGGACGCTGATTGCCAACAACCGCATAGAGCATCTTCCAGGTCCGGGGATCCGGATTCGCGGATACAGCCGGCGCCTGCCCGGATCCAATGTCATCGCGCGAAATGTCATCGAGGACACTATGGCTTTCGATTTCGACAAAGGCGGCATCGTCCTGGAGGGTCTTGGTGATCCCCGCGAAGCCGAGGCCACCTTGATCGCGGGCAATGTGCTCTCACGGCAATTCGGGCCCGGCCATGCGATCGATTTGAAAGGCTGGACGGGAGACGCCACCCTCACCGGCAACGCCGCAGTCGATGGGGTCTTCGACGCCTGGGGACGCGATGGCCCCGCGACCACGGCCTCTGTTCGGGTGCGCGGGAACTACTGGCTGCAACCCGATCTGCCGCAGCGATCCACCCTCGCGGGAAGTTCCGGCAATCACTCGGCGGCTTCGCGCAATGAGGTCCCGCAGAGCCTGCTGGCCGCGGCCGGCCCGGAAGCCTCCTACCGCGCCGTTGGAAATGAAGCCATGCCTCGGACAATCCCGCCTCGCACTCCCCAAGGCGTATCAGCCTCCGCAGGCGACGGGTGCGCCTATGTGGCTTGGTGTCCCGACGCTTCGGACGGCGGGTCCGCCGTGAGCGGGTTCGTGGTCTCCTCATCGGCTGGCGATCGCACCATTCTTCCCGCTGCGGAATTCCAACGCTCCGCCTATGCGCGCGTCGGGGGACTCACCAACGGGCGCACCTACACCTTCACCGTGACCGCTATCAATGCAGCGGGAACGGGGGCCTCCTCGCTTCCAACTCGTCCCGTAACGCCGGATTCGGCGCGAAAGCGCCGGCTGCGCGTCGCCTCGCCGCCCGCCATCGAAGGATTGGCCGTCGGGCCCGGATGTGTCAGCTTGAACTGGTCGGCGCCGGCCTCCGATGGAGGAAGCCCCGTGCTCGCCTACTATATCAATATCAACCCTGGAGGCCGCCGTATTGTCGTGGAAGGCCGCCGCGTTCTGACTCTAGGGATCGGAGGCGACGCCAGGTCCACCTCCACGCGAATCGACTCGCTGCCGGCGGGAACTTGCCAGCTCTCAATTGTCGCCGTCAATTCCGTAGGGACGGGCGCGCCCGCTTACGCAACCCTCACAATCCCGCCATTTACATCACCACCTCCGTAGAGGATGTTTGGCCCCAGAGTTCAGATATGTTGCCAATCAAGGAAACCTTCCCCTCAGCAACAGCCCGTGCGCTCGCTGCAGCAGCGGCGTTCGCTTGCGCCCTCGCTTGGGCGCCGGTCGCGGCAGCCGACGGCCCCTATCTCTCAGGAGGTACCACCGTCGAATGGCAGGATAATGTCACCAACGCATCCTCCGGAGCGGGCATTCTCGGGGCTTTCTCGGCCTCCGTCACGGGAGGCGCCACTTGGCTGAAAACCCTGGATTTCTCGACGCTTTTGTCGCTGGGTATGGACACCGGAGCAGAAGCCTGGGCGCGGTACGATCGACTCGACCGCGTTTCGGCGGGGCCCCGATTGGAATTGAAGCACAAGTGGGGCCTTGGACCGTTTGCACCGGTCCTGTTGATCGACGTTTCTGCCGATGCCACCCTCGTCGGCGATGGCGAGAGGTCGAATGCGTCTGGCGAAGTCCGCGCCGCCTATTCGCAGCGCTGGACCGACGGCCTGCAGACCGAAATCGGCGCGGCACTCGGGGGCGCTGATGCACGCCAAGCCGTTTTCAGCGGCCATCACGTAGCGGCAGACGGCGCTCTCAATTGGGACGTCGCAGAGGGGTGGCGGATCAAGATCCTGGGCGGTTGGCGAAATGGGGACGTGGTCACCAACTATCGGGCGAAACAAATTTCAGGCGTGTGGGTGCCGTCCATTTCCGACCCGTCCGATTATGCGGGAAGCACCCTGGGCGGCTATTCCCCGGCCTATCCGGGACCGTCCCGCCTGGTGACCACGTTCCACACTCCTTTCATCGCATATCGTCTGCTGGGCCACACATGGTCCTATGGACTTGGCGTAGCCCCGGCAATCGGCGCGGACACCACGCTGCTCGTCCAATATGTTCGCCTGGAAACCTGGAGTCCGACCGCCGTCTACACAAACGACGTTGTCAGCGCGGGAGTGGTCCGCAAATTTTGAAGCCCCCATGCCGCGTATCGCTCTCCCATTGATCGCGCTCGTGACCGCCGCATCACGGCTGGCCGCCGCTGCAGGTTCGGCCGATGGCGCCATTCACGTCCTGACCCGAGACGCGGCCGGGCAACCTGTAAGCAACGCCGTCGTCTCGCTTACCCGATTGGGAGACCCCGAAGCCGCGCCGACGCCGCCGAACGACCCGGTTCCGATCGGGCAGCGCCATCAGGAATTTGAGACCTATGTGACGCCGATCGTCATGGGAACACGGGTGGTGTTTCCCAATCAGGACACCGTGAAGCACCATGTGTACTCGGTGTCGAAAGCCAAACGCTTCGAGATTCCCCTGTACATCGGCGACTCCAAGGAAACCGTCCTCTTCGACCGGCCCGGGGTCGTCACCCTGGGGTGCAATATACACGACTGGATGATTGCCTACGTCGTCGTGCTCACCACCTCTCACTTCACAAAGACCGGCGCCGACGGGACAGGCTTGATCAGCGGCCTCCCCCCGGGCACGTACGACTTGGTCGTTTGGCATCCGCTCATGACGGGCACGGTGCAACAACAGATCACGGTCGCGCCCGCCGGCGATGCCACGCAAGTCATCCCGCTTAGCCTCCACCCGGACCGCCGCGTACGCCGGGCACCCGACTCGGGAAGCTCGGGCTACCGGTGAGGCGCTTTCGCTTCCGCCGGTTCAGCAGCCGGCTGCTGGTGTGGATCGTTGGGCTCCTTGCCCTAGTCCAGGGCGCCACGTACCTGTTGGTCGTCAGAACCAACCACGCCAATGCAGTGCGGCGCATCAATGAGGATCTGAATTTGGGTGCACGGCTCTTCGCGGAACGCGTGAACGAACGATTGAAAGATCTCGCGGTCCGGGCGGCTCTCATGGCGGGCGATTACGCCATGCGCGAGCTGTTCCTTCAGGACCCGATTGATCCGCCTACAGTCAAATCGGCGCTTGCCAGCTATCTGAGCCGAATGGATGCGCAGGTAGGAAGCGAACCGGGTGCACCCGGCGAAACGGGAGGAAGCCAGGTACGATTCATGGTTCTGCTCGGACCCGACGGTGCGCTTTTGGGCGACACCGGCGGTCCCCTTCCTGCAGCGAGTCTCCCGTCGTTCAAAAAACTGATTTCGCGGGCCGCCGCGGCCGCGAACGACCCTCGCGCAACGGGCGCCGCGCAATTGGGAAGCGATCGCAAGCTCTATGCCCTTCTGGTCATTCCCGTCTTCGCCCCTCAGCCTGAAATCGTCGCTTGGATCGGACTGGCTCTTCCCATCGACCGAGCGTTTGCAAATTCGCTGAAGCAGAATATGCGCTTGGACGTCACATTCGTGCATGGCGGCAGCGGTGGACGGGAGGCCATGGAGTCGACTCTGGATTCCGCCGAAGCACGGACCGTCGCCGCGCTGGCGACCGGCGCCGCCGCCGGCGTGGAAACAATCGATCTGAACGGGGATCCTACATTAACGGCCTTTCGAGCCCTTCCGCTGCCCGTCCTTACCGAGGGGACCGTGACTCTCGCCCTCCAACGCTCGCTTGCCGCCGAACTGGCGCCCAGCAGGGAACTCGAGCGCTTCCTCCGGTACCTTCTGCCCGCGTCGATAGCCGTCGCGGCGCTCCTGGCGCTCGCGCTGGCGCGTACCGTCAGCCAACCCGTTCGCTCGCTCGCCTCGCACACAGCGGTGATCGCTTCCGGCGATTACCGCACAAAATTCGTGCTCCAACGCTCAGACGAACTCGGGCGTTTGGCGGAGGCGTTCAATCGCATGAGCGACGGATTGGCCGAACGGGACCAGGTACGCGATCTCCTCGACAAGAATGTTTCGCCCGAGGTGGCCGCGCAGCTGATGCGCGATGGCGCAGCCCTTGGAGGAGAGGAGCGCGACGTCACCATTCTGTTCGTCGACCTGCGTGGCTTCACCCGGATGAGCGAAACGCTCAAGCCGCGCGAAACCCTCGCCCTGCTCAATCGCTATTTTGACCGAATGAGCGGAGTCGTCGAGCGCCACAAGGGCGTCGTCGACAAATACATCGGCGATGCGCTCATGGCGCTCTTCGGAGCGCCCGTCGCGCAGTCGAACGCGGCCGACCGGGCCCTCCTGGCCGCCCTCGAGATGCGCGCAGCCCTTGAAGATCTTAACGCGGAGTTCGCGGCGGAAGGACAGCCTCCCCTTGGTATCGGCATCGGAATCAACACCTCCCGAGTTGTCGCCGGCAATATGGGCTCAGCGCGGCGCTTGAATTATTCGGTGGTCGGCGACGGGGTGAATGTGGCCGCGCGTCTCCAGGATCTCACGCGAAACCCCGACTATGCGACCGCCATACTCGTCAGCGCAACGACCTTAAAGGCTGCGCGTGGATCGTACCGCACCCGGGATCTCGGAACGGCCCCCGTCAAGGGGCGGGCGGAACCGGTGGCGATCTTTGCCCTAGACGGCGCCTAAGGGCGCCGGGGCCGGAACGGTCCGCAATCGGCGGCGGCGAAGTTGACAAAACCCCATTTGCACAAACCTTGTCGCGCGTGCGATCGCTGAAGACACCCAAACCCACGACGCTGCCCATGCGGGTGACGGCGGCGTTTGCGGCGGCCCTGATCATGGCCCTTTCGGTCTTCGCGGCCAGTCCAGCTCTCCACTCTTGGCTGCATGGCGATACCGCCGTGAACGGAGCCCATTCCGAGGGGCAGGGATCGGGCCCACACGATCGCGCCGGGTCCGATTCGGCGGATGATGGCTGCGCAGTGTCTTTGTTCGCGCAGGGTGTTCTCGGCGGATCGGGACTGCTGATCGTCTTCTTTTTTACCGGGCGCTTCGAGATTCTAGCCCGGAGTTTGGTTGAGCGGCTGGGCGTTCGCGCCGTCCGCTACTGGCTTCCGCCCCTGTGCGGTCCGCCGGCGTTGACCTGACGCCCGCTTGAAGCGTCCGCGCCCGTTGGCGCGGTATTAGCCGGCACTGCGCAGACTTCGGTCTGCGCGCAGTCCGAACCGCAATCCCAGGCCTGTTTGCCTATGAATTTCCTTGCACGTCTCCCAATCCGTTCTTTTTCCGCCCTACTCCTCGCGGCCGCTTCAGCGGCCCGCGCCCAAGACCCGTCCGCACCGCCAGCGCCCCCTTCGGACAGACCGGTCCTCCTTGCCCCGGTTATCGTCAGCGACGAACTCGATAACGCGCGCGAGGATATCGTCCCCGCCCTAGGGGCCACCCAATACACGATCGGCCACGACCAGATTGCGGTCGAACCCTTGGGTGATGCCGCCAATTTCAACGAGGTGCTGCTCCGCGGCCCCGGAATGGCCGAAGATTCGTTTGGCCAGCTGCATATCCGGGGCGAGCACGCCAACCTCCAGTATCGTATCAACGATGTCGTGATTCCAGAGGGGATCTCCGGATTCGGCCAGGAACTGGACACCCCGTTCGTCAAGACTCTCTCGATCGAGACCGGTTCGCTTCCCGCGCAGTTCGGGTTCCGGACCGCCGGAATCGTGGACATCCACACGATCACCCCGGCCCCAGGATCCTCCCAGGGGGGACTCGACATTCTCGGCGGAAGCTTCAACACCCAGCGGATCGATGCCCGGGCACAGGGGGCTGAAGGGGCCTTCAGCGGGTTCGCAATCGCCACGTTTGATTCCAATGACCTCGGAATCGAGAATCCCACGGGATCGGCCAGCGCCCTCCACGACCAAACCCACCAGGGGAAGGTCTTTTCAGAGGGCTCGTGGGTCATTGACTCGACGAGCCGCCTAAGCCTTCTCGTCAGCACATCGGTCTCCACCTTTCAGATTCCCGACAGTCCGGGTCAGCAGCCTTCGTACGCCCTCGCCGGCGTCCCGACATTCAATTCCGCGGAACTGAATGAGAACCAGAGAGAGGACAATGCCTTTGCGATCGTTGCCTATCAGAAGACCGCCGGCGACCTCAGCCTCCAAGTATCCGCGTTCACGCGGTACAGCCTTGTCGAGTTTGAGCCGGATGTGGCCGGAGATCTGATTTTTAACGGCGTATCAAGCCGGGTCTATCAGGACCTCTCAAGCGACGGCCTCGAGATGGACGCCCGCTGGCTGGCCACCGCAACACACACGCTGCGCTTCGGCATAATCCTTATAGGAGAAAACGCCGGCACCAGCACCACCAACGAAGTGTTCCCCACGAGCGCCGACGGCAATCAGACCAGCGCGTCGCCGATCAGAATCGAGGACGACAGCCGAAAGCTCGGCTGGCTTTACGGCGCCTATGTTCAGGACGAATGGAAACCGCTGGCCAATCTCACCGTGAATTACGGCCTGCGCGCCGACGCATCGGATGCCTATCTCGACGAAGGGCAGCTAAGCCCGCGCCTGAACCTTGTCTACCAGCTTGGGCAGAAAACCACGCTTCACGCAGGCTATGCCCGTTATTTCACCCCACCGCCGCTCGAATTGGTGCAACCGGCAGATCTCGCCAAGTTTTCGGGAACGACCAATGCGCCGGCAATCACCGCCGATTCGCCCGTTCGCTCCGAGCGCTCCCATTACTTTGACGCCGGCATTACCCAGCAGCTGGGCGACCATCTCAGCGTGTCCCTCGACGGATATGATAAGAAGGCGGTCCAACAACTCGACGAGGGTCAATTCGGGGCCGCGCTGATCTTCGCTCCGTTCAATTATCTCTATGGCCGGGTCTACGGCGCTGAATTTAGCGCGAACTACACAGCCGGCGGCTTCGCCGCCTATGCCAATATCGCAAGTGGGCGAGCCCGCGGTGAAACGGTCACTTCCGGGCAATATCAATTCGATCCCGTGGAACTCGCCTACATCCAATCGCACTGGGTCCACCTCGACCACGACCAGGCGCTGACGACCTCGTCGGGCGTGTCCTACAGTTTCGATGACAATCTTGTCTATTCGGACTTTCTCTATGGCTCGGGCCTGCGCAGCGGATTCGCCAACACCGGCCATGTGGCGGAGCATCATCCGGTGAATGCCGGCTTTGAGCACGACTTCCACATCACCAAACACAAGGCCATCAAGGCACGCCTGGATGTGTCCAACATTTTTGACGAGGTGTACGAACTGCGCGATGGCTCCGGCATCGGCGTGTTCGCTCCGCAATACGGACAGCGCCGCGGTATATTCGCTTCCATTGGCTACGCCTATTGAGCCGCCGTCGGCCCCATAGTCATTTGAACTGCTGAAAGATCTCGATGACTTGGTCCCACACAGGAGAGATGGGAGCCACCAGGTCGAAATGCCCGGCACCCATGAGCACCGGTGCAGCCATCGCGCTGTCGCGCGCGGCATAACGTGCCGCGTAGCGGGCTGGCACGATGGTATCGCGCGAACCGCTGATCAGAACGATTCTTGCCTTGGGAAGCGGAAGGCTCATCGGGTCGGCCTGTTCCACGGCGGCGGGCCCTGCGAAAGCACGGGCGCCTTCGCCGCAGCCCGTTGGTTCCGCTTGGTACGAGCGCAGGTCCGTGATCGCGGCGAGGCCGACGACCCCTCGAATCAACGGTTCGCGCTCGGCCAGGAGCAGGGCCAGCTGACCACCGGCCGAATGGCCGGCGATGATGATTCGGGTTGGGTCGAGCCGCCATTCGGTTTTTCGGCCGAGGATCCACGCGTAGGCTTTCAAGATGTCTTCAAAGGAGCCGGGCCATCCGCCGCCCGGATCGCCCACACGCCGATACTCCACATTGAAGGTCGCCCATCCCCGTTTGCATAAAGCATCGGCCAAGTATCCCATATAACCGCGATCGAAGCTGTTGAGCCAGCATCCTCCGTGAATAAGGAGGACGACGGGCCGCAGACCGTCCCCCGAAGGGAGGCGCACATCGATCTCCTGCGCGGGAGCAGGGCCGTAGGCGATGGTTTGGTCCGGCGGCGGCTTGGGCAGCGCTTCAAGCTGATCCCAGCTGACGGAGGCACGAGCTGAGAGAGCGCCCAGGGCAAGCCCTGCCCAACCAAAGATTCCCCGCAAATGCATCCATAACGGCTAGCCGTTTCCACCGGACTGTGAAGGCGAATTTCGGGCGCGCCAGCTTTGGCGCGGTGGATGGGACTCGAACCCATGACCGACGGTTTAGAAAACCGTTGCTCTGTCCTGCTGAGCTACCACCGCATTTGACCCAAAGCCACCCGTCTCGGGTACCGCCCGCGCTGCAAGGGGACAAGGCAAAAGGGCGTGCCTTGAATTGCGCAGGCCGAGCTCGACTCCGCGGCTTGCGATGTCCAATTCCCGGATTGTTCGTCTGTCCGCCCGCAAGCGGGCGCCCGGCCCGCCTCACCCCTCGCTCCGCTCGAGGCTACGCCCTCTTCGCGCTTCCGCGCTTCGTGCCCGCATACCGGACGCCCATCGACCGCCGGAAAATCGGATGCTAATCTTCGGCGGCTCTCCGGGCCGTCCTCTGAGCGGGCGAAAAGGCCATCAATGCCGCTCGGCGAGCCCGCCCTGCGCAAATCATTCACAAGTCTCGGGAGCTTCAGAAATGTTTCCTTTAGCAATCCCATAGGCTGTCCCAAAGGGGAGGAATGAGGCCCTGCCTCGGCGTTGATGCCGTATTCCGTCATCTCTGGGCCGCCATCCGTGCCGCTGTCGCACGATGGCGGCTGTTATGGCGGCCGGACTTGATGGCGGATCCGAGCGTTGGCATCTCCGCCGAGGCGGAGCTTCGTTCCTCCAATTTGGGACACTGCCGGGCAAATCCCGCGCTTGACTTGGCCCGGCCCAATTCTACGTTCGGCCTTTCCCGTCTCAACGGGGTGGTAGCTCAGCTGGTTAGAGCGTCTGCCTGTCACCACTCGGAGGGCATTTTTCGGAAATCGCCTCACTTCGCTCCACGTGCGTTTTCAGAGGAGAAAAGGCCTCGCGAGCGTTTTTGGCCAACTCCCAATTTTCCTCAAAAAGGCCCAAAAATC
>Ga0302325_10004473_pt1 | contig 32342 bp, 22 predicted proteins | sample Palsa_T0_2_FD_201948 | JGI IMG/M metagenome (GOLD analysis project Ga0302325, IMG submission 201948) | Peat permafrost microbial communities from Stordalen Mire near Abisko, Sweden - Palsa_T0_2 | ecosystem: Environmental > Terrestrial > Soil > Palsa > Peat permafrost | place: Sweden: Abisko... | reverse complement strand
CCCCAGTGGATCCGCGCAAAGGTAATGCGAGCTTGTTTCGAATGAATTGTCGAGAGCAAGCTCCAGAGTAATGGGGCGATCCGCCGGCATCCGTCGCCCCCGCTGGCGGGCGTACCCTGGGGACGGCCCTCGCGGCCCGTCCCCGCGTAAAACCAGCTCTGCCCATGGCATCCCGTCGCCCCCGCTACGGGTAGAGTTGGCCGAGGGGTGGTGCCCTTGATCGGCGCCACCCCCTCGCTCCCTTCGCTATTTTATTGGTGGCTGAATCATGCCACACGATATGATCATTGATACCACGGCCGCTCCAGACCAAAGTGGATTGCCCGTTCGGCGACATTCCATCATGCGCCTTCTGATCATCGAAGATGACCGCGACGCGGCCGATTATCTCGTCAAGGCGTTCCGCGAAGTCGGCCATATCGCAGACCAGGCAACGGACGGCGAAGAGGGCTTGGCGCTTGCGCTCGATGGCCAATACGACGTCTTGATCGTCGATCGCATGCTGCCGAAGGTTGACGGTTTGTCGGTCATCGCGAGCTTGCGCGCCAAAGCGATAGAGACGCCGGTGCTGATCCTTTCCGCGCTCGCTCAAGTGGACGACCGGGTCAAGGGTTTGCGCAGCGGCGGCGACGATTATCTCGCCAAGCCCTACGCGTTTGCCGAATTACTGGCGCGCATTGAAGCGCTGTCACGCCGGCGCGGCGCGCGCGGCGAGGAGACGGTTTATCGCGTCGCCGATCTTGAGCTTAATCGGCTTTCCCATGAAGTCAGGCGCGCCGGACAGGAGCTGCAGCTGCAGCCGCGCGAATTTCGTTTGCTCGAATACCTCATGCGGCATGCCGGTCAGGTTGTTACCCGCACCATGCTGCTGGAGAACGTGTGGGACTATCACTTCGATCCGCAAACCAACGTCATCGACGTCCATATCTCGCGTTTGCGGTCCAAGATTGACAAAGGCTTCGGCCAACCCTTGCTGCACACCGTGCGCGGTGCCGGCTATATGATCCGCGAAGAGAAGTAGCGGCTGCGTCAACAAACTATGGCGCGGCTATCTTCCAAGCACTCCGCTCGCGGCCAGCGTCTTTATCTTTTGCTTGGCGATTCCCCAGGCGCTGAGGACGGCTTCCGCGTCCGCGCAGCTATCTTGCGGCGCGGTCGGTCGAACGGCCGGGGTTCTGGAGAAGCGCGGCGCCGGCGCCGGTTGCACGACGCCGCCGACCTCGACAAAGGAGCCGCGAGCGACGTTGTGCGGATGACGCGGCGCTTCTTCCATGGTCAACACCGGCGCGAAGCAGGCATCGGTTCCTTCGAGCAGCGCGCACCATTCGTCCCGCGTTCGGGTCTTAAAGAGATTTTCAAGCGCGTGGCGAAGTTCGGGGCCGTCTTCGGCGTCTGGCAAGCCGAGGCGATCGAACAAGACCTTGCGGAATTTCGACTCGATCGCCGCGATGGCGACGAACCGTCCGTCGCTGCATTCGTAAGTTTCGTAAATCGCGGACCCGCTATCGAGCAAATTCGTGCCGCGCTGCAGGCTGTGCAGCCCCGCCGCATGCAAGCCGTAGAACAAGGTCATCAACGACGCCGCGCCTTCGGTCATCGCCGCGTCCACCACTTGTCCTTTGCCGGAGCGCTGCGCCTCAAGCATGGCGCAGGCCATGCCGAACGCGAGATAGAGCGCGCCGCCACCGAAATCCGCCACCAAGTTGAGCGGCGGCGTGGGTTTTGAGCCGGAGCGGCCGATGGCGTGCAGCGCTCCTGCTAAAGCGAGATAGTTGAGGTCATGACCCGCCGCCTGCGCCAGCGGTCCCGATTGTCCCCATCCGGTCATCCGGCCATAAACGAGGCGCGGATTGCGCGCGAGCACGGCGTCGGGGCCGAGGCCAAGACGTTCCATTGTGCCCGGCCGGAAACCTTCAATCAGCGCATCGGCTTTTTCGATGAGCTCGATCGCAAGCGCAATTCCTTCGGGTCGTTTGAGATCAACGGCGATCGATGGGCGCGAGCGGTGCAGCAATTCAAATTTTGTCGGCATGTCGATGCCGAGGTCGCTCGCGGTGGTCCGATCGATGCGGACGACTTCGGCGCCGAGATCGGCGAACAGCATGGCCGCCATCGGGCCGGGACCGATGCCGGCGAACTCGACAATACGAATGCCCGCGAGAGGCCCCATCTTGCTTTAACCTTTTGCGTGTTTGTTCGCTTCAAACAGCGAAACGCGTTACACTAATGAGCATGGCTCTGCTGAAACGCTTCCATTATCGCCCTGAAGTAGCTGCGGCGCTCGGAAAGCTGATGCGCGCCACGGCGTTTCGGCTGACGCTGGTCTATCTATTGGTCTTTATCATATTCGCGATATCGCTGCTCGGCTACTTCGCGTTGAACACGCGCCGACTGATCACCGACCAAATTACCAATCGGGTCAACCTGGAAGTCAACGTGCTGCGCGAGCAATACGAGACCGGCGGAATCCGGCGGTTGGAGACAATTCTCGATTTGCGGGCGCGGCGTCCGGGTTCAAGTCTTTATCTGCTGACCACGCCGAGCGGCGAAGGTCTTGCCGGCAATGTCAGTTCGTTGGAGCCAGGCGTTCTCGATCATGAGGGATGGTTTGAATCGAGTTATCGCCGCATCGAATCGTCGGAAGAAAGCGAGCATCGGGCGCTGGTGCGCGTTGTGGAAATGCCCGGCGGCTTTCGCTTGTTGGTGGGACGCGATCTCGAGGAACGTGAACGCATCTACGCCATCATCGCTAATGCCGGACGCTGGTCTATTGCGCTGGTGGTCGTGCTCGGTCTCGGCGGCGGCTTCTTTGTCAGCCGCCGTGTGCTCAAGCGGATCGACGCCATGACCGAGAAAGCGCAGACGATTATGGCCGGCGATCTTACGGGCAGACTGCCGGTAGCCGGTACCGGTGACGAGCTTGACCGTCTGGCCGACAACCTCAACGCCATGCTGGAGCGTATTGAAGGCCTCATGGGCGGATTGAAGGAAGTATCCGATAATATCGCGCACGATCTCAAAACGCCGTTGACCCGATTACGCAACCGCTGCGAACAGGCATTGCGCGGCGCCCGCGGCGAGGCCGAATATCGCGCCGCGCTGGAATCCACCATCGGTGAATCGGATGAGCTCATTCGCACATTCGACGCGTTGTTGATGATTGCCCGCGCGGAATCCGGTCATGCGCGCGACAACATGGTGGAGTTCGACGCCGCGGCGATCGCCCGCGACGTCGGCGAATTGTATGAGCCGCTGGCGGACGAGAAAGGACTGGCTCTCAAGGTCGAGACATCCGCAGAGGCGCCGGTGCGCGGCAATCGCGAATTGATCAGTCAGGCGCTCGCTAATCTGATCGACAACGCGATCAAGTATGCCGCGCCGGAATCGGTCAAACCCAACGGCGCGCCCGCGGAAATCGTGGTGAAAGCCGGGGCCGAGGCCGATCGCATCACGCTGACGGTTGCCGATCACGGGCCGGGGATTGCCGCGGCCGATCGCGGCCGCGTGGTCGAGCGGTTCGTCCGGCTGGAGCAAAGCAGGTCGCAGCCCGGCTCGGGGCTGGGCTTAAGTCTTGCCGCCGCGGTTGCGCGGCTTCACGGCGGTGAACTCAAGCTCGAAGACAATGAACCCGGCTTGAAAAGCATCATTGCTTTGCCGCGGGCAGGGCCCGCGGGCGCCTGATGCGGGCGGCTAAATCCGGGAAGCGCCCAATCAGCAAAGTTGAGGATGGCGCATTGTTTCGTCGGCTCGCCGGCGCGATGCCGCGCGTCTCCGCGAATGGCCGCAATCGGAGCGCTGAATGGATATCGGGCATAGCGGGAAGCGCGGCCGGCAAGTCGTTAAAATCGTTGATGGCGGCGAACCCGCGGCTTGGCGCCCTGCTCGCCGGAATCGCTGGTACCGCGCCTTACCTTTGGGACCTCGTCTGCGCCGATCCGGACCGCCTGTTGCGTCTGATCACGAACAGTCCCGAAGAAGAATTCGCCAAACTCTTGAAGACCGCCCGCGGATCCGGCGCGGCGGCATCGGACACCGCGCGTGTGATGCGCGTTCTCCGCCGCATGAAGGCTGAGGCGGCACTCTTGATTGCGCTCGCCGACATTGGCGGAGTTTGGCCGCTTGCTCGCGTGACCGCATCGCTTACCGACGTTGCCGACACCGCGCTTCGCGTCGGCGTTCGTCACTTGCTCGCCCAAGCTGCCAAAAGCCGGAAGATCCGCTTGACCGATCCAAAAAACCCCGAAATTGGCTCCGGTTACATGGTCCTCGCCATGGGAAAGATGGGCGCCCATGAGCTGAATTATTCCAGTGATATTGATCTCATGGTGTTTTTTGATCCGGCCGTTCCGGTATTGGCAGACGGCGTAGAGGCGACGCCGTTTTTCACCCGGCTGACGCGAGATTTGGTCAAGCTTTTGCAAGAGCGGACCACCGACGGATATGTGTTTCGCGTCGATCTGCGGCTGCGGCCCGACCCGTCTTCCACCCAGATTGCGATATCGACCGACGCAGCGCTCGACTATTACGAAAGCCGGGGCCAGACTTGGGAGCGCGCGGCGCTGATCAAGGCGCGTGCCTGCGCCGGCGATCTCGATGCCGGCGCCCAGTTCATAAGCGAGCTTTCCCCCTTCATCTGGCGCAAATATCTCGACTTTACCGCCGTCGCCGACGTGCACGCGATGAAGCAGCAAATTCATGTCTACCGCGGTCACGGTGAAATCGCCGTCGAGGGGCACAACGTCAAAGTCGGCCGCGGCGGCATTCGAGAGATCGAGTTTTTCGTGCAAACCCAGCAGCTGATCGCCGGCGGGCGCCACAATGTACTTCGCGACCGCGGTACGGTGGCGACACTTGCGGCGCTGGCGGCTGGCGGCTGGATAGGTACTTCCGCGCGCGACGAATTGACCGGAGCTTACGATTTCTTACGGCTCGTCGAGCATCGCCTGCAAATGCGCGCGGATGAGCAAACACATTCGCTGCCGTCCGACCCGGCGGAGCTTGAGGATTTTGCGCGCTTCCTCGGCTTCGCCGACCGCGATGCTTTCGCAAGCGTCCTGCTCGGGCACTTGCGCACGGTCGAGAAACATTACGTTCGGTTGTTCGAAACAGCTCCCGCGGCAGGGGATTCATCTCAGCATCTTTCCTTTACCGGTCCGGTCGCGGACACTAGCCCGACGCTCGACCGGCTTGCGGAATTGGGATTTCGCCAGCCGCGCGAGGTCGATGCGGCGGTGCGGCGCTGGCGCGGCGCGGCTTATCGGGCTTTGCGCGGCGAGCAGGCTCGCAAAAACCTCGACGAGCTGGTGCCGATTATCATCCAGCAGCTCGCGACGACCGATAATCCGGACGCGGCGCTGGCGGCTTTCGACCAGTTTCTCGCCGGATTGCGGGCCGGGGGGCGCTTGCTGTCATTGTTGCGCCAGAAACCGGAGCTGGTCGGTTTCATCGCGCTTATTCTCGGCACCGCGCCGCGGCTCGCCGATATTCTGGCCCGGCATCCGCATGTCATCGACCCACTGATCGATCCCGCTTCGTTCGCCGCATTGCCCGGCGCGAAGGAGCTCGAGGAGGGGTTGGCGCGGGCGGTAGGGGAGGCGCGGGGTTATGAAGAGGTGCTCGACGCAATCCGTCTGTTTGGCCAGGAACACATGTTTTTGATCGGCGCGCGCATCCTTTCGGGCTCACTTTCCGCCGATCGTGCGGGTGATGTTTTCGCCGAACTGGCTGACGCCCTTATTCGCGCGCTCAAGGCGCGCGTCGAGCAGGATTTTATCGGCAGCCACGGGCGGATCCCCGGCCAGGAAATTGCAATTGTCGCGCTCGGCCGGCTCGGTGCGCGCGAGATGACCGCGACCTCGGACCTCGATCTCATGGTCATCTACGATTTCGATGACGAAGAACCGGAGTCCGACGGCAAGCGTCCGCTTTACGGCGCGCAATATTTTGCCCGCTTCACGCAACGCCTGATCAGTGCGCTCACGGTGCAGACCAATTATGGCGTCCTGTATCAGGTTGACATGCGGTTGCGGCCCTCAGGGCGCTCTGGCCCGCTGGCGACGCACATTGACGGATTTATCAGCTACCAGGAGCGCGAAGCTTGGACGTGGGAGCATATGGCGTTGACGCGGGCGCGCGTTGTCGCGGCCTCGCCGGCTTTTGCGGTACGCGTCGAATCGGCGATTCATGACGTGCTCTGCCGCCAACGCGACGCCGCGGCGGTTGCGGCCGATGTCATCGAAATGCGAGGCGCGATCGCGAAAGAAAAGGGCGACACCGACGCGTGGGACCTCAAATACGCCGCCGGAGGCCTGATCGACATTGAATTTATCGGCCAATATCTGCAATTGGTGAATGCAGCGGCGGCGCCGGAAATTCTCGATGTTTCTACGGCGCGCGTTCTCGAACTCGCGGTGCGCGACGAAATTCTCAGGCCGGAGGACGCCGAAATTCTGCGGCCGGCGGTGCGGCTCTACCACGATCTGACGCAAATCTTGCGGCTTTGCCTGCCCGGCGCTTTCGACCCAAAAACGGCGAGCTTCGGAGTTCTCGGACTTCTCACCCGCGCTGCGGATCTGCCGGATTTTCCGGCACTGCAAGCGCACCTTGCTGAAATGGAACGCGAAACGCGGGAATGTTTCGTGCGGCTCCTCGGAGCGCGCCCTTAGAGCGCGATGACTTCTCTTCGAATCGTCATCGCGCTCTAGCTTGTTGATGGAGCATGATCTTTTCCGAAAACCGGTGTCCACCCTCGGATCAAGTCCAAGGGCAAGCTTTTCGGGATCATGCTTTAGCCGGCCTTCGCTTCCCGGTACGCGACTTGCCGGTTTTTCAACGGCAGCCGCACCACCACGGTCGTGCCGACGCCGAGAACCGAGCGAATGCGCATTCTTCCGCCGTGCAACTCGGCGAGCGATTTTGCGATCGCCAATCCGAGTCCGGAGCCTTGATGCCGCTTCGTCAATTGACTTTCCACTTGCTCAAACGGCCGGCCGAGTTTGCGCAGGGCGTCCCTCGGAATGCCGATGCCGTTGTCGGAGATTGCGATGGTGACCTGCCCGCCGCGCAGCCTTCCGTGGACGGTTACGGAACCGCCGTCGGGCGTGAATTTCACGGCGTTCGATAAAAGATTGAGCGCTATTTGCTTCAGCGCACGGCGGTCGGCCTTGAGGGTCAGAGCGGGCGCCACTCGGGAGCTCAGCGTCAATCTCTTTTCGTTCGCTCGACCGAAGACGACGCGCGTGCACTCGGCCAGGATATCGTCGAGCTCGACGGTCTCGGGATGAAGATGGATGCCGCCAGCTTCGATCTTCGACATGTCGAGAATGTCGTTGATGACGTCGAGCAGGTATTGGCCGCTTTCGCGGATGTCGCGCGAATATTCGCCGTATTTTTTCGCGCCGAGCGGCCCGAACATTGCCGATTCCATGATTTCCGAAAAGCCAATGATCGCATTCAGCGGCGTACGCAGTTCATGGCTCATGTTGGCCAAAAACTTTGATTTTGCTTGGTTGGCATCCTCGGCGCGGGTCTTTTCCTCGGCGTATTTTAGCGCCAGATCGGCAAGCTCTCCGGTCTGATGCTCCAGCATTTGCTGGGATTTGCGCAAGTCCGCGATCGTGGCGATTCGCCTTTTCTCGCCGTCGACGAGCTTTTGCTCGTGCTGCTTGATCTTGGTGATATCGGTACCGACGGACACATAACCCCCGTCCTTTGTGCGCCGTTCACTGATGTGCATCCAACGGCCGTCGTTGAGTTGCGCTTCGAACGTGCGCGCCCCTTGCGGCTGCCCGTCCTCGCTGGCGTTGGTCGTGCGGATTATGGCCTTTTTGCCCGCGGCGACGACGGCGGAGTAGGGGGTGCTCGGAAGAACCGCGCTGTCTGGCAGGCGGTGCAGTTCCTGAAAATTGGAGTTGCACAGAACCAGGCGGTTATCGGCGTCCCACAACACGAAAGCTTCCGGGATCGTCTCAATAGCGTCCCGCAGCCGCAAATCAGCCGCCGTCGTTTTCGCCATAAGATCCTTCTGTTCCGAAACGTCGACTGCGATACCGATGAGATGCAGCCCCGGCTCGTCCTCCTGGCGGGCCAACTCGCATCGTACGCGCAACCACAGCCAGCGGCCGTCGGCATGGCGCATGCGAAAGGCGTGGTCGATTGACTGTGCCTTCGCGTCGGCAAGCCGTGTCGCAAGTCCGTAGAGGTCGATATCGTCCGGATGAACCAGCGCCTTGAGCTCTCCGAAAGTAAGTAGTTCGTCCTTTGCGGGCAGGCCGAGCATGTCGAACATCGAATGCGACCAAAAAATGCGTCCGCGCGCCAAATCCCAATCCCACAAGCCGCAACGGCCGCGATTGAGCGCGGTGTCAATGCGGCCGCGCACGGTATCGTGGATCAGATCCGCCTCTCTGGCGCGCGTAGCCTGCCAATGAAATGCGAAACCGAGAATGAGAACGACGAAGCTGGTCGTTGCCGAAAGCGTAACGTTCAACGCCGTGGTTGAGCGCCATGTTATGAGTGCGCGGCTCGCGGTCTCAACGACGGCAAATAGTCCCAACGGATTGCGCAATGGCCGCACCGCGGCCAAGGCGGCGGTGCCATTGGGCAACGTGACCTCGAGCGTGCTGGCGTTACCAAGGACTGTCAAAGGCTGGGCGACGCCGAGCACGTCCAGGATCGGACGCCCGAGCTTCTCCGGATCGGCCGGCACGCTGCCGATAATTATGCCTTCGGAATCGGCGACCACGACGGAAAGTTCGGCATCCGCCCATGCCGGCAGCGCGTGCTCGAGCGCAGCCGACGTTCGACTGGAATTTCCCCTAAGGTCTCGTCCCGAATGCTCGAGCTGGACGGCGGTTACATCCGCGAGCGCTTCAATCGCCTGCCGGGACTGGACGATGAGCTGACGGCGTTGCTCGAGAACCTGAACGACCGCGCCGATGCAAATCGTTATCAGAAACGCGACGATCAGAGCCGGAACGGTCCGACGAAGCAGCGGCTCGACGTTCAGGAGGCGTCGATAGGCGGGTTTGGCGATCGACTTTGCCAGCCCCTGGATGGAATCTGAACGTAGAGACGCACTCGCCGTTTCGGCGCGCGCCATCGCCTGCCTCCGTTCGGACGGTCCCCTGCACCTGCGTCCGGAAGGATGTGCCGCATCTCCTCCGAATCAGTGCATAAGAATCGATGTGCGCTGATTTGTCGAGAGTCAGCATTTTCTAAAAAGCTATTGCCGCCGTCTTTTCCGACGGTGCGATTTCACGCCGCTGCAGAGTTCAAAGCCGCCGCCGCGCGGCTGTGCGCAAAAGAGCGAGTCAAATCAAGCGCGTAGTGCGGCGTTCGGCGCGATGGGCGGCGAGCCCGGCGCACATGCTGGGCAACCGATTAATTCAACCGAGCGGATCTAAGCCGGATTGCGCCCCGATAAAACCGGCGCGCGGGCAACGCTGCCGCCTTCAGATAACCGCAGCTTTGGCGGCTCCCTTGGTGCACGAGAGCCTTGGGTAGATATGCTCGCCGAAATCGCGGATGCCTTCGACGAAATCGGGGAAGCTGAACAGGCAACCATCGATTCCGCTTTCGGCAACGATTTCGTCAAGCTGCTCGGCGACGCTTTCATACGAACCGCAGATCGTCGGAATGCTCATGAACGCGCCATGACCCTGTGCCGGTGTTCGCGACAGGCCGGCCAAATGGTGTTCTGAGCTGCCGCCCTTGTTGCTGTCCAATGACGCGCTATGGAGCATATTTCCGAGTGCGACCAAATCAACGCCGTGCACGATCTCCGCCTGCACCTTGTTCGCCTCGCTCTCCGTCTCGGCGCTGATAATCTGGAAGAGCGCGTAGCCGCCGACCTTGCGCCCGCTGCCAGCTCCGGCCGCCTTGAGGCGGTCCACCTTCTCCTTCAAATGCCAGCGATCGGTGACCATGAAGCTTTCGTCGGCGTATTCGGCAACGAATTGAAAACCTGCTTCCGACTGCCCGGCCGACACGAGTGGAATTTCACGGCGCGGCTGCGGATAACAGTGACAGTCCTCGAGGGTGAAATGCTCGGTGCGGCAGGTAACCGTGCCGTCACGCCAGAGCTGTTTGAGGATCTGCACGTATTCTCGCGCGTATTGGTACCTTTGCTCGAAATAATCGTTGCCTCGCCACAGGCCCATTTGGACGTATTCCGGCCTATTCCATCCGGTCACGATGTTGAGGCCGCAGCGGCCCTCGCTGATGTCGTCGATGGTCGCCACCATCCGCGCTACGACCGCCGGATGATGCGCGAGCAAGGTCACCGAAGGGTAGAGTTCCACCCGATTGGTGACCGCTGCGAGTGCACCCATTAGCGTGAAGGTCTCCAGGCATCCATCCCAAAATCCAGTTTCGCCGCCGAAGCCGCGGTACTTCATCATCGACAGGATCATGTGAAAGCCCTGTCGTTCGGCTTCTATGGCGATCGCTTTATTGTGGGCAAATGTCGGGGAATATTGCGGACTGGCTCGCGAGATTATGTAGCCGTTGCTGCCATTGGGCAGAAATATGCCGAATTTCACGGAAACCTCGCATCGCTTCCATGCTCTTGAAAGTCGCCATTAAGTCGCCCGGACAAGACAATAGATGCTGGTGAGGCTGGAGCAACCGGGCCCGCGGAATTGAGCGCTGAAGAACAAGAAATTGTGCCTCAACAGAAAAACACCAAAAGCTGCTGCCGTTGGTGCGCCTCAACGCCGAGGTTATTCACCGCCCATGGTGGGGAGTTCGACTTGCGCGCTGCGGCGCCATTCGCTCGCCGAAATCCCATACTTGCTCTTAAAGGCAGCCGCGAAATGGGCGGCGCTTTTGAAGCCGGAGCGCAGCGCGATTTCGCTGATCGCAATTCGGCCATTCGCCGGGTTGGCAAGAGCCTTGCGCGCTGCATCAAGGCGGAGCTCGCGCAACGACGCGCAAACAGTCTCGCTCTCGTCCTGAAAGACGCGGTGCAGGTAGCGCACCGATATGCCCATCGACGAACTGATTCTTTCCGGATCAAGCGCCTGGTCCGCGAGGTTGGCGCGCATGAAGCCGATGCAACGGCGCCGCAGCGCCGTGCGCACCGATGTGTTCTCGCTTTCAAGCGCGTCGATGTCGCCGGCCTCGAAAGCGAGCGCGATGAGCTCCACCAAGTGGCTACTATAAGCATAGGCCGCGGGCGACGTCACAGAGGCCAGCTGCTCGCTTAATGAACGCATCAAATCGGACGTGATTCCCCATAGCCCGGTTTTTCCGTCGGCTGGAATACACACGAGTTGATCGACCGTCCGCAGCCGCGATCGCAGCATGAATGCGGGTATGGTGACGTTGATGATTTCCGTCTGCCGCACGTGCTCCCAGGTCCACGGGCTATTCAAGTCGAAAAGCGCAAAGGCGCCTGTCGGAATCTCGCGGTCGCGCGCACGCTGCTTTAATCGAACGTCGCCGTTGCGGACATTGACGAGGACGAAGTGATCGCGGCCATCTTTCCGGACATGGCGCGACGTTCGCTCGGTAAATTCACTGGAGCTGGTAATTCTGGAAATTTCCACATTGCCGAAATGCCCATGTACGACGTCGGCGGAAAAACGTTCCTGCTCTCGCAGCCGAACATTTGAGTCGCCGAAGAAGTTATGAATAACCTGGCTCCAAGAGCCGGGCTGGTCCCGCTCCGAAACTGTTCGCCGATTGACTTCAACCATGGGCGACACCAGCGCGCTTTGTCGGCAATCGCGAGGCAAAATGCCTCGCCAGTACTTTTGCGCACGCTCTTGGCAGCAGAGCTATCCCCGGCTTCGCTATAAGCGAGGGTAGACAGTATTTTAGAGGCTGTAAACTCGATCGGTCGTTGTCCAAGGGGTAGGGCAACGCCTTTATCGGACGGCGCACGGGCGCCGAGCTAAGCCGCTCAACGGCGGCGGCTTTCGTCCTCAGGAATAAGGAATGAAAAACTGCTTGGCCTGGACGGGGACGTTGGGTGCTGTCGTCGATACCACAAACATTTCGTACGGATGCTTGATGCCGCGGTTCCATTGCACCGTCACAATTGGTGTGGAGCAGACATTCGGGAACATGCCGCCATTAAAATTGATGTGCCCACAAATTGAGTCGTAATCGATATCGCGCAGAGCATTGCGGATCGACGCGTGATCGGCGCTGCGGGCCTGTTTCAACGCGTGAATGCCCACTTCAAACAAACCGTGCCGGCCGCCCAGCATGAATGACGCCTGATGCCCGCTTTCTTGTTCGTAGGCGTCGGCGAGCTGTTGCGCGCTCTGACCGGTAAGCCCCGACTTGAACGGGAAGCTCGGCGCCCAAATCGCATCGGTCGTCAATCCGATGGCCCGATCGCCGAGCGGCACCACGCCGGCGGGAAATTCGAGCGCCTTTCCGAGCGTGACAATTTTCGGCCGGTAGTCCTGCTGGGCGCAGCCATTCCAGAACAACGTGAATTCCGGCGGCGGCAGAACGCCGGTAACGATCTCCACGCCTGCGCCTTTGAATGCCGCGATCTGGGCATTGTAGGTGCCCGACGGCATGTCAAACCGGCCCGGATCGACAAGACGGTAGCCCTCTTGCTCGAGCATCTTGGCGTAGATGCCGGCATAAGTCCGCCCATCGGTGTCATTCGGCCAAAGGCCGCCCACCACCTTGTTGGTCTGCATTTCCTTCCACGAGCCGATAAACGTGCGGGTCTGGCTCAGCGTGTCGAAGGAAAAGTGATAGGTCCACTCGAAGCCGACCTTCGGGTCACCGCGGCGGCCGAGGAAATACGGCTCGATCGGAGCATCGTTTGTCAGGCACGGGACACCATTGACCTCGCATTGATCGGCAACCGGGTTGGTGGTCTCGGGTGCTGCGCCGGAGAGCATTAGGCTGACATTGTCCTTTAGAATGAGCTCGGAGGCGACCTCGGCCGCCCGATTTGGGCTGGACTGGGTATCGCGTAACAGGATTTCAAACTGATACTCTTGGCCGCTAACTGTGATCTTATTTCCAGTCGCTTTGGCGACCTGGTTCATCACAAATGGTACGTGCTCAGAGAAAAATGCGAGGAAACCGGTCATTGGCGCCACAAAGCCGATCCGGATCGTTCGCGGCTCCGCGGACACACGGCGAAGCGGCGTGGCCGCAAGCGCTCCGGCGCCGGCAGTCGCAAGAAACCGTCTGCGATTGATCCGCGGTCTGCGCATGTCCAGACCCTCCGATGTCTTCGCTTGATTGCTATTCGATTGGGAACCGCATTATAGCCGACAATTAAAATGATAAAATGCCTGCGATTGCGCTCTGCAACCATCTTTTATGCTGTAGTCGAAAATTTCCTTCCAAGCCGTTGCAATATTCGAGTTGATTGCAATCAGCCCCAATGAATGGGACAACGGCGCCGATGCTCGAACTCGCTTCGCTTTCACGTACCTTCGGCGGCCTTGTCGTGATTGATCGGCTCGATTTCAAAGTAGATGAGGGCGAGATCGTAGGCATTCTTGGACCGAATGGGGCGGGCAAGACGACATTATTCAACATGATCGCCGGCGTCTTGCCGCCAAGCGGCGGCCGCATCATCTTTGCTGGCGGCGACGTCACGCGCATGCGGCCGTGGCACCGTTGCCGTCTCGGCATCGGCCGCACCTATCAAATCCCAAAGCCGTTTGCTCGCATGAGCGTGTTCGAGAACGTACTGACGGCGGCTGTTCACGGCGGCAAAATGTCGTTGGCTCGCGCCAAGCCGGAAACCGAGGCCATCCTTAGCCGCGTAGGCTTGGCGCATCGCGCGCGCCTTCCAGCCGGACAGCTCGCCCTCCTCGATATGAAACAGCTTGAGCTCGCGAAGGCGCTGGCATTGCGCCCGCGCCTCCTTTTGCTTGATGAGATCGCCGGCGGCCTGACTGAAGTCGAATGTGACGTCCTGATCGGCACCATAAAGGACGTCCACCGCAGCGGCGTCACCATCGTTTGGATCGAGCACGTGATCCAGGCGCTGCGCCGCATCGTCACCCGTCTCGCGGTGCTTTCCGGCGGCAGCTTCATAGCCTCGGGTGCGCCGCAGGACGTGCTTGCCGACCGGCGCGTGAAGGAAGCTTATTTCGGGACGTGATCCGGCATGGCAACGACAGCATCAAGCACGCTGCTCGCGGTCGAAGACGTGTCGGTTTTCTACGAGAAATTCCGCGCCATCAACCACGTCGACATCGCAGTCGGCGCGGGCGAAATCGTGTCCATCATCGGCGCCAACGGCGCCGGAAAGTCGACGCTGCTTAAAGCCATTATCGGTCAAGCCGATCGCGTGGAAGGAAATATCAATTACGCCGGCGAGGCGATCGTTGGCCGCAGCACGGAAGCGATTGTCGCGTCCGGTATCATGCTGGTGCCGGAGGGACGAAGACTATTTCCTTCGCTGTCGGTGGAGGAAAATCTGGGTCTCGGCTGGGATGTTGGGCGCAAAGGCGAAATCGGATTCGCCGACATTTGGCGGCTGTTTCCAGTGCTCGAGGACCGGCGGCGGCAGAAGGCCGGATCGCTGTCTGGCGGTCAGCAGCAGATGGTGGCGCTTGGGCGTGCGCTTCTGGCCAATCCGCGCCTTCTGCTATGCGACGAGATCAGCCTCGGCTTGGCGCCGCTCGTGGTCAACGAACTCTACACGCTCATTCCGCAGATCAAGGCCCGCGGCATCGGCATCCTTATCGTCGAACAAGACATCGAGCGTTCGCTCTCCGTCGCCGACCGTTTCTACTGCTTGCTCGAAGGCAGCGTATCGCTGTCCGGACGTCCCGGCGATGTGCCCCGCGATCTCGTCACGAAGCATTACTTCGGACTTTGAGCGAAACGATGATCGCGATTTGGGCCAATCAATTGCTGCAAGGCGTCATGCTCGGTGGGCTCTACACGCTGTTCGCCATCGGGCTATCGCTCTCGGCGGGTGTCATGCGTTTCATCAACGTCGCGCACGGCGATTTCATCGTGCTGACGTGTTACGCGCTGCTGCTTCTGAGCACGCTGCTTGGCGTAAACCCTGTCGTCGCCACCTTGATTGTGCTTCCGGTCGCTTTCCTGTTCGGTTTTGTCCTGCAGCGTTTCCTGTTGCAGCGCGTGGTCGGCGAAAACGTGCTGCTGGTGATCCTCGTCACCTTCGCCTTGTCGATCATCATCGAGAACGGCTTGCTCGAAGGTTTCGGCGCCGATCCGCAAAAAATCTCGGGCGGCCGGCTGGAAACGGCAACCGTCGCGCTCGGCAACGGCATCAATGTCGGCCTGTTCCAGATTGCGACCTTTTTCACCGCTGTGGCGCTCGTAGCGGCGCTTGACCTCTTGCTTTACCGCACCGGCATCGGCGCCAAGATCCGCGCCGTCTCCGACGACGTCGCCGCCGCTAATCTTATTGGCCTGTCCTCGGTGCGAATTTATGCCGTTGCCATGGGCATCACTTTCGTCACCATCGCCATCGCTGCGAGTTTCGTGTCGATCTGGACCAACTTCGATCCGGCCTCCGGTCCGACCAGGCTTTTGGTGGCGTTCGAGGTGATCGTGATGGGTGGCCTGGGCAGCCTGTGGGGCTCGCTCGCCGGTGGCGTCATCCTCGGCGTCGCGCAGGCGGTTGGCGGCCAATTCGACATCGCCTGGCAGATCATGGCCGGCCATATCGTATTTCTCATCGTACTGGCGCTGCGCCCGCAGGGCCTGTTTCCGAAGTACTGAGTATGGGGCAGATGCTGATCCTCAATGGCGCGCGCGCAATGTTCGCAGCCGGCGTCGTTGCGATGGCGGCGGCGCCGTTTTTGTTCGATGCCAACCACGTCGTGCTGCTCACCGAATTCATGTCGATGCTGGTGCTGGCGGTCATGTGGAATCTGCTCGCCGGCTACGCCGACATCGTTACCGTCGGGCAGCACGCCTATGTCGGCGTCGGCGCCTATGCGTTCTTCGGTTTCGCGGCGCTGGCCGGCGTGAATCCGTATCTATCGATTGTGTTGGCCGGACTGGTTGCACTGGCGGTTGCGGTACCGACCATGATGCTGGTCTTCCGTCTGCGCACCGCCTACCTCGCCATCGGCACCTGGGTGGTGGCCGAACTCTTGATGCTCGCCTCGGGCAAGCTCAACGCCTGGGGCGGCGGCTCGGGTACGAGCTTGCCGCTCTCGATCGTGCTTTCCTTCGGGCGTGCGCGCGACGATAGGCTGGCGGCCGTTTATTGGCTCGCATTCGGCCTCGCGGCAGTGGCCATGCTGGCAACGTATTTCCTGTTGCGCTCGCGTATCGGCGTCGGGCTGACCGCAATGCGCGATAACGAAGAAGGCGCCGCCGCCGTCGGCGTCAACGTCACGCATGCCCGTATTCTTTGCTTTCTCGGTACCGCGCCGTTCCTTGGTATCGCCGGCGCCGTCATCACCTTGCAGAAATTGCGCATCGCGCCGTCGGCCTCCTTCAGCATGACCGACTGGACCGTGCTCATCATCTTTAATGTGGTGATCGGTGGCATTGGTAGTTTCGAGGGGCCGATCATCGGCACCTTCATCTATTTCGTGCTGCGGCAGTATCTCGCCGGGCTTGGGGCCTGGAATCTCATTCTTTTGGGAACTTTTTCGATTGTCGTCATCCTCATCGAGAAGCGCGGATTGTGGGGACTTATCCGCCGCGGACTTGGCGACGATCTCGTACCCATCGCGCACAAGCCCTCAGCTGCGTTCGAGAGGACTGCGAAAGCAAATATCAATGCAGCGTCTGATAACCGGCAATGACGAGTTCGACCGCGATCAAGATGACGATGATGATTTCCAGCCGCAGCGATCGCTTTGTATCGATGATGTCGGTCAGGACTTCGGCGGTGTCGGCGATGACCCTGAGCTTGAGCGCCAAAGCTTCCGCGCGTTCCTTCAGTTCGTACTCGTCTTCCAGCCGCAAATAGAGACGGTCCAGATCGGGGCGGTCCCAAACCACGTCCGGCTTTTCCGCAACGGCGACGCGGCCGGACACGCGATGTTGCACCAATAGCGCATTGCCGATGTGCTTGAGAATGGTGCGCCGGCCGGCGACGGCGCGACCCTGTTCGGCCAATTGCCGGGTAAACGGCTCGACGGTTTCGAACACGGCGGTGACTTCGCGTTCATCGCGCGCCAGCACGACGCTCTTGGACAGCGCGTCGGCGATCACGATCAAATGGTCGGGCGTCACTGTCTTCAGCATAATCGGGCCGCCGGGAAGTATTTGATCTTCCTTGTCGGGCGTAAGCTCGATCAGCACGGTTTCTTCCTCGGACGGCATGATCGGCCGGATAAGGCGCTTTTGCAGACCGCGCAAAACCTCGTTTTCTTCCGGGCCTGTCAGTCCCATGAGTACTGCGACGCCGTACCGGAACAGCGTCACGTGACCATCCTTGCCGAATTTGTATGTCAGCGGCGCTGTCGAAACGACGTGGTCGTGTTCAAGATTTGAGGTGTCGATGCGATCGCTGAGCAGGAGCGCTCTTATTCGCCTGCGGCTTTTTGGGGGTGGACTGTCGCTCATAATCGATCGTCTCGCGCCGGCGCGGCGGAGCCTTTACCCGCCCGAAAGCGTGCGCGCGACAATATCGCCGACATCGCGCGATAAACTCGATGCGGCGGCGATACGGCGTAGCGTATGCTCGGCGCGTTCACGACGGCGTGGTTCGAGCGCGCGCCACGAACGAAACGCGCCGGTCAAGCGGGCCGCCACCTGAGGATTCTTTGAATCGAGCGCGAGCACGATATCGGCCACAAAATCATAGCCCTTGCCGTCGATCCGATTGAATTGGGTATGGTTGGCTTGAGCGAAAGAGCCGATCAGCGCACGGATACGATTGGGATTCGCGATCGAAAATGCCGGGTGCGAGGTCAGAGCCCGGACCCGCCCAAGCGCCCCCGGCTCCGGGATCGCCGCCTGGAGGGAAAGCCATTTGTCGATAATGAGCGGATCGTCGGCGTAGCGGGTGTAAAAATCCTCGAGTGCTTGCACGCGCTCGGGCCGATCGTGTTGGGTAAGCGTCTCCAGCGCGGCCATGCGATCGGTCATGTTGTCTGCGCTTTGGTATTGTGAGAGCGCAAGTGCAATGGCGCCAGCTGCGCCCGTCGCTGCCAAGAGGTCAAGGCAGAGGTTCTTCAGCGCACGCCGCCCGGCTCCTGCCGCATCCGGGCGATACGGAGTGGACGTCGACAGCCGACGGTAAGCTTCCGTCAACGCCGGCTGCAGGCGCTCGCCGATTGCCGCGCGCCAAGCCCGGCGCGCCCGGTAGATCGCGTCCGGATCGACATCGCATCCGATTTCGCGCGCGATATCGGCCTCGCTCGGCGGCGTCAGCGTGAGCGCGATAAAGGCCGGCTCCAGGCTGCCGTTGCCGAGAACGCCCGCCAAAGCGTCGATAAGCTCGTCGTCGCTGCGCGGGGTGGTTCCGTTGCGCAACGCGGCGACGGCCTCGGTAAGAAGCGACATCGCCAACGTTTGCAGCGCCTGCCAGCGGTTGAACGGATCGGTGTCATGGGACGCGAGAAAATGCAGTTCGCGCGGGTCGAGCGGCAAATTGAGTTTTATCGGCGCGGAAAAGTTACGATTCACGGACGGTATCGGTGGCTCGGCGACGCCCGAAAAAACGAAACTTTGATCGGGCTTACTTATTTCGATCACGCCGTCGTCGAGCCGCCGGCCCTCGAGCAGAAGCGGCAAATCGCGTCCGTCTTTACCCACGAGGCCGAGCGCGAGCGGAATGACCATCGGCTCTTTGTGCGGCTGGCCCGGCGTCGGCGGAGTGCTTTGCTTGGCGTCGATGCGATAGGTTTTCGTCGGCGCGTCGTAGTGCGTAGCGACCACCACTTCCGGCGTGCCAGCCTGGGTATACCATCGCATGAATTGCGTGAAATCGCGGCCGCTTACGTCGGCAAAGCATTGCACGAATTGCTCGACAGTCGCCGCTTCGCCGTCATGACGCGTGAAATAAAGGTCCATGCCCTGGCGAAACAGCCGTGGTCCGAGCAAGACCTTGATCATGCGCACGACTTCACTGCCCTTGTCATAAACCGTCGTCGTGTAGAAGTTATTGATCTCGCGATAGGCCTCGGGCCGCACCGGATGGGCCAACGGGCCGGCATCTTCGACGAATTGGTGCGCGCGCAACGCGCGCACGCTGCTGATCCGCTCCACCGCGCGCGACCGTTGATCGCTTGAAAACTCCTCGTCGCGGAAGACGGTAAGGCCTTCTTTGAGGCAGAGCTGGAACCAATCGCGGCATGTAATGCGATCGCCGGTCCAGTTGTGAAAATACTCATGCGCGATCACCGCCTCGATATGGGCGTAATCGGTATCGGTTGCGGTCGACGGCGATGCCAACACGAATTTGTCGTTAAAAATGTTGAGGCCCTTGTTCTCCATGGCCCCCATGTTGAAGGCAGATACGGCGACGATCATGAAAATGTCGAGATCGTATTCGCGGCCGAACGCTTCCTCGTCCCAGCGCATGGCGCGCTTGAGGCTGTCCATCGCGTAGAGCGCGCGGTCCTCTTTGCCCGGCGCGACGTAAATGTGCAGCGCGACCTCGCGGCCCGACATCGCGGTGAAACTATCGGCGACGCGCGCCAGCCGCCCGCCGACAAGCGCGAACAAATAACTGGGTTTTTTGAACGGATCATGCCAGACGGCAAAGTGCCGATTGGTGCCGGGTACGAGACCTTGCGCCACCAGATTGCCGTTGGCGAGCAGTACCGGCGTCTCGTCCTTGTCGGCTTCAATGCGTGTGGTGTAGACCGCCATCACGTCCGGACGGTCGAGAAAATAAGTGATGCGGCGGAAGCCCTCGGCCTCGCACTGCGTGCAATAGGTCGAACCAGCGCGATAAAGGCCCATCAGCTGCGTGTTGGCCGCCGGGTCGATCAGCGTCTCGATCTCGAGGTCGAATTGCCCGTTTGGCGGCTGGGCAATGGTCAGCTGCTCCGGCGTGGCGAGGTAGCTTTCCTTCGGCAATTCCTTGCCGTCGACCGCGAGCGAGCGGAGAACGAGGTCTTCGCCGTCAAGCACGAGCGGAGCCAGAGTACTGGTGCCGTTAGGCTTTAACCGGAGCTTGGCGCGTACGCGCGTCGCGGCGGCATCGAGTGATATATCAAGTTCGACGGTATCGATGAGCCAGTCCGGCGGACGGTAATCTTTAAGCCGGATGGAGCGGGGTTCTTCGGTGCGCATCGCCTCTGATGTAGAAGTTTTGCCCGCTGATGGGAAGGCGCAACGCGCTCGAGCCAAACGAACGCTGCTGCGAGCACGCGCCGAGTGGCGCCGGCAATGACGGCATGTGCTGCACGCCGCCACAGCAAAGGGCGCACTGGAAGCGCCGCGGTTAAGCGTCGAGGTGGGCGTTAATTTCGCACCAAACGCCTTGCGGCTCGTACTCGATTTTGACCTCGCCGCCGAGTTCTTGTGCCAGACCGCGCTCAATGAGCCGCGAGCCGAATCCCTTCCGCCGCGGCGGAACGACCGGGGGGCCGTCCTTTTCCGATTACTCCAAGCGCAACCGGCGACCGTCTGGCTCCTTGAGCGTCCGCCAAGTGATGCTGACACGGCCCTTTTCGTTCGAAAGGGCGCCGTATTTGACGGCGTTGGTCGCCAGCTCGTGCAGCGCCATGCTTATCGACAACGCCATCTTGGCAGAAAGCCACACCGACGGCCCGCTGACCGCAAAACGGGTCGGATCGGCGTCACGGTAGGGGACGATCGCCTGCGCAGCGATGTCGCTAAGATTGGCGCCCTCCCAGCTTTCATTGGTCAAGACGTCATGCGCGCGTGACAAAGCGAGCAGGCGAGACTGAAACATCTCGCGCCCGCTGGTATCCGTCCTCGCTCGCCGAAAAGATTGGACCGCGATGGACTGTACCGTGGCGAGCGTATTCTTCACGCGGTGGTTCAATTCGTTGAGCAGGAGCAACCGATGCTCCTCCGTGCGTTTGCGCCCGGTGATGTCGAGTCCCGCGCTAACGGCGCCGACGATCTTGCCGGATTGATCGCGTAGCGGAGCCGCCTGGACCAGTCCGGAAAGAACGGCGCCGTCGGTAAAGTGCAATTCCATCTCTTCGTTGGTAATGGTTTCGCCCAACAGCGCCCGCCGCAGCGGCAGGCGCTCAGGCGGCAACTCCACACCGTCTTTGAACACGCGGTAGTGTTGTGGCGCTTGTGCCGGAGGAACCGACAGTGAGGCGTTCGCCATTACGGGAAGCCGTACCATTTCCGCCGCGCGCCGGTTGCCGATGACATGCTGCCCGGCACTGTCGAACGTGAACCACACCGCTACGGGCACCGTATCCAACACTGCTTGCAGCCGCACCTTCTGCGCCTCAAGCTCGGAAGAAATTTCGTGCCGTAGCCTCGCCAGGGTGATGTTGGTATTGACCCGCGCCAGAAGTTCCTGTGCGCTGAATGGCTTGATCAGATAATCGTCCGCGCCCGCCTCGAGGCCTTCGATTTTGGCCTCCTCGCCGGCGCGCGCGGACAGCAGGATAACCGGAAGACTTTTCAGCTCGGGATCGCTTCTGATTTCGCGCAATAGCGCGAAGCCATCGCGGACCGGCATCATCACGTCCGACAACAGAAGATCGGGCCGCCGTTGGCGTATGACCCGTAGCGCGTCCATGCCGGTGCCGACGCTCTCCACGTCATAGTGCGCCGAAAGCATGCGCTCGACGTAGTCGCGCATGTCCGCGTTGTCGTCGGCGATCAGGACGCGGTGGCGCGTTTCGCCGGCGCTTTTTTCGTTTGCCCGTTCATTCGAATCCCGGCTGTGCGAAACGTCCGTTGGACCTGTTTGCGCGGTATCCGGCCGCGGCAGCCAGCGCAGGGCTTCCTGGACAAACGCCGGTGCGCCGGTCGCCGAATGTTCGTCGCGCGAGGGTAGTGCGGTAACCGCCGCTGTGGGGACCTGGCCATAGGGCAATGTGACCGCGAAGGTCGTTCCGCGATCGACCTCGCTTGCCGCCGTTACTTGGCCGCCTAGGAGGTTCACGAGTTCGCGCACCAGAGCAAGCCCGATGCCAGACCCCTCATGAGTGCGGCCACGCTGGCCCTCGACCCGGTGAAAGCGCTCGAACACATGAGGTAGCTCGCTTGCCGGGATACCAACTCCGGTGTCGCTCACCGCGAGTTCGACGCGTCCACTGATGTCGCGCAGCCGAACGTTGATGCCACCGTCCAAGGTAAACTTGAAGGCGTTTGAGAGAAGATTGAGTACGATCTTCTCCCACATGTCGCGATCGACGTAGACCGATTGCGGCAGCGCCTCGCACTCGACGGTGAGTTTCAATCCGGCGCGCTCACACAGCAAATCGAAACTCGACGCGAGGTCGCCCGTCAGAGCGGGCAAATCGGTTTTCTCAAAATAGGCCTGAATGCGGCCCGCTTCGACTCGCGAAAAATCAAGGAGCGTATTGACGAGCCGCAGCAGCCGCAGCGCGTTGCGGTGCGCGACCGCGACCTCTTCAAGCCGTTTGCCCTTTAGCTGATCGGGATGCCGTAATACTTCCTCTAACGGCCCCAGCATCAAGGTCAGCGGCGTTCGGAATTCATGGCTGACATTGGAGAAGAACGCGGTTTTCGCGCGATCGATTTCGGCAAGCGCTTCGGCGCGGCGCCGTTCCTGTTCGTAAGCCTCGGCGTTGGAAATCGCCGCTGCGATTTGCCCGGCGACGAGCTTCAGGAAGCCTGAATAGTTGTCGTCGAAAAGCCGGAATGGGTTAAGGCCGGCGATCAGAAACCCAGATCGCCCGGTTTCCCCGCTTGCCATGATCGGGAGAACCACCGCGGTGTCCGGCGCCTGCTGCCAAGCTCCGCTCGGAAACATCGCCTGAAATTCCATCTCAATGCCGGAAATCACCCGGGCGCGATGGTCTTGCGCGACGGCGGCAAGCGGCCAGGGATTTAACCCGTCAAGCGGCAAGGTGGTCATGACCGCTGGATGGTCGGGATCGACATTCGTGGTGCTCGCCAGCGCGGCGGAACGTCCGTCAGGCTCGAGCAGGTAGATCATCGCGAACGGCAAGTCGCGGTTATTGGTGGCAAGCGCGCGCGCGCTGCGCTCACAGGCCTGCTGCCAGGTGCGCGCTTCGGTGGTTGTAGCCGCAAGCTCGCGCAGCAGCCCCAGTTGCCGCGCATCGATCACGCGCTGCGTGTCATCGGTATTGGCGCAGAAAATTCCGCCGACGCCGCCGTCATCGTCCGGGATCGGGCTGTAGGAGAACGTGTAGTAGGTCTCTTCCGGATAGCCGTTGCGCTCCATAATCAGAAGCTGGGATTCGACATACGTGCCTTCGTCGCCTCCCATCGCTTGAGAAAGCATCGGCTCGATGTCCTGCCAAATCTCGCGCCAAACGAGCGAGACCGGCTTGCCGAGTGCCCACGGATGTTTGCCGCCGATGATGGACTTATAAGGATCGTTGTAGAGATAGATCAGTTCGCGGCCCCAACCGATCCAGATCGGCTGGCGCGAGGTCAGCATAATGCCAACGGCGGTGCGCAGGCTTTTGGGCCACTTTTCTAGGGGACCGAGCGAGGTCTTGGACCAGTCGTAAGCCCGCATCCGCCGGGCCAAGTCGCTATTGCCGACGATCGGCCGCTCGGAATCGGCTACGCTCGGAAGATAGGCCTCGGCTCGCGCCGCTCCGTCGCTCATGGCCACGCCCTGCCGCCAGACTGCCCCGGATGACCAATGAATGATCTTCGTTGAACCCTGGATAATGGAACGGCTCCGGCAAAAGTTCCATTCCAAGGTTCGTTAGCGCGCCGTTAAGGCTTGGAAGCCGCATCAAGAGCTCATTCGCAAGTAAATGTCAGCGCCGTGGTTCGGCGTGGCCGATAACGCGCGCGATGGCGGGAAAACGCCGCCGCAAATCGCGTTCAGCGTTATCGACCAACGCGTGCGCCGCACTAACCGACAGGGCGGGATCGACCTGGCAATGGAAATTAACAATCTCTCCATCTGCCGTTTCGCGAACGCGGACATCGTGCATCTCGCCCAAACCGGCGATTTCGGCGGCAAGTACGGTCAGGGCTTCGCGGATTTCAGTAATGCGGGCGGGTGCTGCATCGCGCCCAGCGAGCACGATCGCCAGCAGCGGCTCGATGTGAGTCTCAACCTCCACGTCGGGACCGAGTTCTTCGCGGATTGACTCCTCAAGCTGGCTGGCAATGTCGTGCGCGGCCGCAAGCGTCAGGGTGCCTTCGACTTCAAGATCGACGGAGACGGACAAATGCTCGGCCAGCGCCTGCACCGCGACGTGGTGAACCGCCAGCCCGCTATTGCGTGCAATCAGCATGACCCCTTCACGCACCGTTTCGTCGTCGAGCGCCCGCGATTCGGTGATGATTGTCACCTCGGCCTCCGCGAATTCGGCGCGAACCTCGCGGGCTAAACGCTCCTTGATGGCGGCAACGCGGTCGAGCGGTAACGTTCGGCTCAAGCCCACCGAGAGCTCTATGAACAGCACGGCGCCTGCGGGCCGTGCCCGAACGCGTTCGACTGTGACGACACCGGGCACGCGACGGGCGATCGCCATCACGCGTTCGCTCACGCCCGCGGGGGCCGTGTCGGTCAACGTATCGATGGTGCGCCGGCCGAGCCGCCAGCCGGCGACGCAAATGAAGACGGCGACAATCACCGCCGCCGCGGCATCCGCACGAAAATAGCCGAGCGCGACGCCGCCAAGCCCGATCAACACGGCGATTGACGACCACATGTCGGACCGGAAGTGCAGCGCGTCGGCCTCAAGAGCTTGACTCGAAGTCGCCGCTGCCACGCGGCTGAGCGTGCGCGCGCGAAAAAAGTCTACGACAATAGATATCGCAACGACCGCAAAAGCGGCCGGAGTTGCCGCCACTGTATAAGGGTGTTCGCCGGTGAGCCGCTGTGCTGCCTCAAAGATAACGGCGGCGGCGAGCACGAACAGAAAAGCGGCTTCGGCAAGCGCGGTCACGCTCTCGACCTTGCCGTGCCCGTATTGGTGCTCGGCGTCGGCCGGCTTGCCGGAAACGCGCACGGCGAAATACGTCAAGAGCGTCGCGGCGAGATCGATGAGCGAATGGCCCGCTTCCGAAAGGATAGCGAGCGACCCGGTGAGAAGGCCAACGATTGCCTTGGCGATGGTGAGGCCGGCCGAAGCGGCAATCGAACCGAGCGCGGCCCGTTCCTTCTCATTCATAAGGCGTTACCGCATGATCCAAGTGAGGAATGAAAATGCCCGGTTGCCAAGCCATTTTGCTGGTCGTGTACCGCAAAATTTCGCGCAAATAAACCGGGGTCGCCGATCTTTCTCGGCAAGTCCCTCCTTGTCAGCGAGTTCTCGCGAACGTTTTAAAAGTACTAAGATAGGCACATGCAGGAAACGATCGTATCAGAGCTGAACGCCGCGCTTGCTGCCGTGCGGGGAGGTGATCTCAACACAGCCGGTGCGATTGCGCAGCGTCTGTTGCAGAATTATCCCGGCGACGCGGCCGTTCATCAACTCCTTGCCGAGGTCGCCCTACGACAGGGCGAAATAGCGCAAGCAATGCGCTTTGCCACGGAAAGCCTCGCGCGTCGGCCCGATCACGTACCGGCGCTTCTGCTTGCTGGCCGCGCCGCTCGGGCGGCAAAAGATCTGGCCGGAGCCGTCGGCTTCTTCCGTCGCGCCATCGCTCTTGCGCCCGAACGAGCCGATGCTGCGTTTCTTACCTGCGCGACGCTTCTGGAACTGGGCGATCCCGACGCGGGGGCGTTGCTCACCCGGTTGCTCGAATCTTTTCCCGATGATTCCACCGGATGGAGCTTGCTCGGCGATTCTCTCCAGCGCGCCGGAAAGCTGGAAGCCGCTCTCATGGCGTTCACCCGCGCCGCCCGTGCCAATCCGTCGCTAGCGCTCGCATTGCGCCGTGGCGCGCTTTTGGAGTCACTTGGTCGGCTTGGCGCTGCGTTAGACGCTTATCGGGCAGCGGTGCAAATGGCGCCGGAGAGTGCCGAGGCTTCGCTCAAACTTGGACTGTGCTTGCAACGGACCCGCGATGTCGAAAGCGCCCGTGTTGCGCTTGAGCGAGCGGTCACTCTTGGCCCCCCAAGCAGCGAGGCATGGTTTGCCTTAGGCTTGATCCGGCAAGACCAGCGCGAGCACGCTGCTGCGACGAAGGCCTATCGGCGCGCGCTCGACATCCGGCCCGACTTGGCCGAGGCGGCAGTCAACCTTGGCATCTGCTATCAAGAGTTGGGAAACTTGCCGGAAGCTAAAGCACTGTATCGGCGGGCGCTCGATGTGCGGCCAGACTCCTTCGGTCGCATCGCCCAAGCGCTGGCGGCTGCCCCGGTCGGCGAAATTTGGCTCGATGTTGCTGAATTACGCCGCTCACTCGCCGGTTGATGATCGGCGCCGTCGGGCGCGGAAGCGCCGGCGGTAGAGGCCAGGCTTTGCCAGAAGAGCGGCGCCGGTCTCGTCATAACGCTGCTGCGCGGACCGGGTGAGCGGCTCGAAGGCAAGCTCAAGAGATTCGCGGGAGACAGGAAAGCACTGAGCAATGGGTGTGCCGGCCGGCAAAACTCCGTCGAAGTGGGGATCAGTCCACATTGCGGGGAAGAGGATGCCGACGTCGTTGAAACGGTCGGAATCGACCACACCGGTGAGCAGGCGAAACGGCAGATCGGCGCGATTTACGGGATGCGTCGCGAATAGCGAATAACCGCTATCGAGTTCGATAGTCCAGAAGCTGTTGAACTTGATGACAACGCGACCCGCATCATGAAACGGCGTGCCGGTCACCTGCGCGGGCACGTGAAAGCTCAGCGGCGAACGCGGATGCGCCTCAATGGAAAGCGGCGGCAAGTCCCAGACCCAAGAAAATCGGCCGTCGTGTACTGTGACGTCGCATGGAAGCGGAAGGAGAAATCCGTGCGCCATCGCATCCACGAAAGGCGGGCATTGCTTGACCGTCCTGATTTCCTGGCCGTGCAATTCCGAGAAGGCCGAAGCCGGCATTGCGCGCAGCCACTCCGGCAGCGCCGCGCGAGCGGCGACCGGTCGCGGCAGGCGGCCGTAGAGCGCCGGATCGCAGCGAAAGATGACGCGCATGGCGCCCTCGGATCAGATGCCGCGGTAAAGCCCGAAATTGAACGCGATCGAAATGCGCAAGCCGTTGCCGCGATACGGCCGCACGGCATGAAGCAGGAATGACGGAAACAGGAACAACAACCCGGGCCGTGGCCGGATGGTCTCGGCACTGCCCGCCGATAGGCCGTCTTCGCCGCCAAACTTCAGCGCGGGCGCGTGCATCATCGGCGCCGGGCCTCGCGGATCGAACATTTCGAATTCGCCGCCGAGCGAGGGATCGTCGGCGCAACCGCCATCGCTGACATAATAAGTGCCCGACCAGAATGAGCCCGGATGATAGTGGCAGGCGTTGGAATCTCCCGGCCCGCTGACATTGGCCCACGCCTCGGCGGTCCACTCCGGTCGTACCGAGTGGCCATCGCGATCGCTCGTCAGCTTGGTTGCGACATCGCGGCCGAAGGCGAGGACCTCTTCGGCCCGCTTACCACCCCAGGCGGCGAGATCACGGGTCGAGTGCCAGCCGCCCATATTGGACGCACCAATGGACGGATTTTCTGCGCGGCGACGCAGAATGACCTCTTGAAGTTCTGCGTTACGGGCCTCGGCATCGGGCAGGACGACTGCGGCGACCGGCGTCGCAAATAGCCCCTTTATTTCGATATCGATGCGCGACATTGCGTTTCCTCGCCGCGCGCCTATTAAGCCCCAACTTGCGCGCGCTGTCGCGCCATGAAGTTCTCCAGCGCGGAAACTTGATCCGGCGACAGCCGAAGGCCGAACTTCGATCGCCGCCAGATGACGTCGGCGGCATTCTCCGCCCATTCTTCCCGCATCAAATAGAGAACCTCTGCTTCTGTCAGGCCATTACCGAAGTCGGCACCGAGCGCGGTCCAGTTCGTCGCTCCGTCGAGAACGGCGCGGGTTCGCGTGCCGTAGGCCCGGGCCAAACGGCGTGAATGATGCGCGCCGAGCCAGGAATACTCGCGGCTGATGTCCTTGGCCAGCGCTTCAAAGCCTTGGACCGGAAAATCGCCGCCCGGCAACGGAGATCGCCCAGTCCAGTCGCTGTGATGGCGCGCCTTGGCCGGCAGGTACCGATCGAGTTTGGCAAGCGCATGCTGCGCCAGCCGGCGATAGGTGGTGATCTTGCCGCCGAAGATCGACAGCATCGGTGCTCCGGCTTCGTCGAGATCGAGCACGTAGTCGCGGGTGGCGGCCTGGGCCTCGCTCGCGCCATCGTCGTAAAGCGGCCGCACTCCCGAATACGTCCACACCACCTGCACCGGCGTAATCGTCGTGCTGAAATACCGGTTCACCGCCTGGCAAAGATATTCAATATCTTCGGGCGAAGTCGTGACCGAACCGGGATCGCCGACGTAATCATTTTCGGTGGTGCCGATGAGTGTGAAGTCGCCTTCATATGGGATGGCGAAGATGATCCGCTTGTCGGGATTCTGGAAGATGTAGCAGCGGTCGTGGGCATACAATTTTGGAACGACGATGTGCGAGCCTTGAACCAAGCGGATGCCGGCGGGCACATTTCGTCGCTGCGTTACCGCGAGCACGTCGCCGACCCACGGCCCGGCGGCATTTACCAAAATCCTCGCGCGTATCGTCCGTGGCTGTGCGCCGGCGCAGCGCTCAAGCGTCGTCAGATGCCAAACTTCGCCGACGCGCTCCGCCGCGAGCGCCTTGGTTCGCGGCCGCACGGTGGCGCCGCGATCGGCCGCATCGCGTGCGTTAAGAACGACCAGCCGCGCGTCATCGACCCAGCAATCCGAATATTCGAAGCCTAGCGAATAACGCCCAGGCTTGAGTGGACGGCCGGCAACATTCTTCGCCAAATCAAGAGTTGTGGTCGGCGGCAGAAGCTTGCGTCCGCCGAGGTGATCGTAGAGGAACAGCCCGAGGCGAAGCAGCCAGGCCGGCCGCAAGCCCGCGTGATACGGCAAGACGAAGCGCAGCGGCCGGATGATGTGAGGCGCTATCCGCCACAGCACTTCGCGTTCGGCCAGCGCTTCGCGCACCAGCCGGAATTCAAGATATTCGAGGTAGCGCAACCCGCCATGAATGAGTTTCGTGGCCGCGGACGAGGTGCCGCTGGCGAGATCGGCTTGCTCGCACAGATAGACGGACAAACCACGCCCGGCGGCGTCCCGGGCAATCCCACAGCCGTTTATGCCGCCTCCGATGATCGCGACATCGTAGGTGCCGCCGTCCACCACGTCCCCACCCCCATAAATTTCCCAATAACATTCGTTTTATGTTCGTACGCAGCGTAAATGAATATCAATTAGCGCACAAGCGGCGCTCTAATCCATCTGAAACGAACGAGAATGGAGGCCAAACTTGTTTTTCAGCGACCGCGCGACCCCTGCCGCGTCATTCGCTCATGGCCGGAACGATGTCCGGCGAGGCGCTGCCCAGAGTGGTTTCAACCACCTTCACGCCATGGCTGGCGCATACATCCCGCAGCTTGGTCGAGGTCAGCCGGTCGGTCACGAAGGCATCGACTTCGGACATGTGGCCGATGCGCACCGGTGCGGCGCGTTCGAGCTTGGAGCGGTCGCAGACCAGCAGCACCCGCCGGGCGTTGTCCATGATGGCGCGCGATACGGCCACTTCGCGCGGATCGAAATCCAGCAAGGCGCCGTCTTCGTCAAGCGCCGAAGCGCCGATTACCGCCATGTCTACCTTGAACTGCCGGATCAGTTCGACGGCTGAGCTCCCCACGACAGCGCCGTCGGCGCGGCGCACAACGCCGCCGGCAAGAATGACCTCGATGTTGGGGTAGTGATAGAGCGCCGTTGCCACATTCAGGTTATTGGTCACAATAAGCAGATTCTGATGGTTTTTTAGCGCGTTGGCGACTTCCTCGGTCGTCGTGCCGATATTGATGAACAGCGAACACTCGTTTGGAATGAGCGCGGCGGCGGCGGCCCCGATGGCGCGCTTCTCGGTCGCCGCGATGAAGCGACGCGCCTCATAGGCGAGATTTTCAACGGAGGACGCAATGACGGCTCCGCCGTGCGTCCGTGACAAGACACGCAAATCGCAAAGCTCGTTGAGATCGCGGCGAATGGTCTGCGGAGTGACCTCGAACCGGACAGCCAGATCCTCTACCGTGACCTTGCCGATTGAGCGCGCCAAGGCGACGATGGTGTTCTGGCGGTCGTTGAGTTCTTGCATCGGCGCAGCCCGTTTCCCCGGTTTTCCTGTTTGCTTTTTCGTTTTGACCGTTTATGGTTCATATTTAGTTCGATTGCAAACAAGTTCGCCGAAGGAGCGAACGCAAACGGGGGGAGCCGCGGATGTTTTTCAGGCGCTTTCCAGTCGGCCGGCACAGACAACAGCGGCGCGGGCTTCCTCCTGTCCCGCGTACCGCGACGGTGATTGGCTTGTGCGGGAGTGCCCGCGCGCTCCTTCCTTCCTCATCTCACGCTTTAGACGAACCGACACCACGCTAGGTGGCGAGCGCATGAGTATCAGTCTCGAGAACGTCACTGTAGTTTCGATGGGGGCGAGCATCGTCACCGATGTCTCACTCACCATCGAGCGTGGAAGCATAAACGTGCTGCTCGGTCCGACACTCGCCGGCAAGACAACGCTGATGCGATTGATGGCCGGTCTCGATCGACCGACTGGCGGCCGCATCCTCGTCGACGGCCAAGATGCAACCGGCGTCCCGGTGCGGGAACGATCGGTGGCGATGGTCTATCAGCAATTCATGAATTACCCGTCGCTGACGGTTTATGAGAACATCGCTTCGCCGCTGCGCGTCGCGAGGCTCAAGGCTGACGAAATCGATCGGCGGGTGCAGCGCGCGGCGGCCGTGCTTGGTCTGGAACCGCTGCTGGGCCGCCTTCCAAATCAACTGTCCGGGGGTCAGCAGCAACGCACCGCGATCGCACGCGCAATCGTCAAGAACGCGGAGCTGGTTCTGTTCGATGAGCCGCTCGCCAATCTCGATTACAAGTTGCGTGAGGAACTGCGCGAGGAACTGCCGTCAATCCTCAGGGAGGCGGGATCGATTCTGGTCTATGCGACTACGGAGCCGCTCGAAGCGTTGTTGCTGGGCGGGCTCACCGCGACGCTCTCGCAGGGGCGCGTCGTTCAGTTCGGGCCGACGCCGCGCGTTTATCACGCACCGAGCAGCATCGACTCGGCGCGAGTTTTTTCCGATCCCCCCCTCAACGAAATTACCGTCATCAGGCAGAACGGTTCTCTTCGTCTCGGCCAGGACCTCGTCGTTCCCGCAGTCGGCGTTACTGCGGCGGTGCCCGACGGCGTCTATAGGGTGGGTTTCCGCGGTGATTTGGCACGCATCGGCACGGCGTGGCCATCGTCGATCAGCTTCTCCGGCCGCGTCGCCCTGGCTGAGATCGGCGGTTCGGAGACCTTTGTCCATGTCGAGACCGGGCTAGGCACATTCGTCTGCGTGGAGCGCGGCGTGAGCATGCGGCAGCTCGGGCAGTCGGTGGTGCTGCACGTTGATGCCGACCGTGCGTTCGTGTTTGACGAGGCGGGCTCGCCGGTCGTGATCGCACCGAACGCTTGACGGGAGCGGACCGTGTCGCGCATCACGCTCGAAGGCATCGCCCACAGCTACCCGCGATCGGCGACGATGGCCTTGCAGCCGATCGATCACGTTTGGGAGCAGGGCCGCGCTTACGCGCTGCTCGGGCCTTCCGGCTGCGGCAAGACCACGCTCCTTAACATCATTTCCGGTCTCATTTCGCCGTCGCAAGGCCGGGTGCTGTTCGACGGCAGAGACGTGACACAACTGCCGACGGAGCAGCGCAACATCGCCCAGGTTTTCCAGTTCCCGGTGATCTACGACACCATGACCGTCGCCGAGAATCTGGCGTTCCCGTTGAAGAACCGGCGCATGGAACGAGCCGCGATCAAGGCGCGTGTCGCCGAGATCGCCGATTTGCTCGATCTGACAAACGACTTGCCGCGGCGCGCGCGGGCGTTGACCGTGGAAGCCAAGCAGAAAGTTTCGCTCGGGCGAGGGCTTGTTCGCGCCGATGTAGCGGCAATGCTGTTCGACGAGCCGCTGACGGTGATCGATCCGGCGCTGAAGTGGCATCTGCGCTCGAAGCTGAAGGCGGTCCACCGCGCGCTCGACCTGCTCATGATCTACGTGACCCACGATCAAGTCGAGGCTTTGACCTTCGCCGACGAAGTTGTGGTGATGAAGGACGGCCGCGTCCTGCAGGTCGCTTCGCCGGCTCAATTGTTCGAGCGGCCGGAGCACACCTTCGTCGGTTATTTCATCGGTTCGCCGGGCATGAATCT
>Ga0302325_10004470_pt1 | contig 32356 bp, 24 predicted proteins | sample Palsa_T0_2_FD_201948 | JGI IMG/M metagenome (GOLD analysis project Ga0302325, IMG submission 201948) | Peat permafrost microbial communities from Stordalen Mire near Abisko, Sweden - Palsa_T0_2 | ecosystem: Environmental > Terrestrial > Soil > Palsa > Peat permafrost | place: Sweden: Abisko... | reverse complement strand
CCTCACTGCGACAACGATGCCAGGGCTCCTGGTGATCATGAGCGACGGCGTGCAGACGCTGTCGTCTCAGACCAGCGGCATCAGCCTCTACGACGAGATCAGCACCGATGCCAACGGCAATATCGTGAACTGGTCGGTGAGCGACTACAGCAACTCACCGACGTTCGGCATCGACACGCAGCAGGGCCTCGGCCAAGGAAGCCTTGACTTCGGATATCAGGGAGGGCCCCCGTACTGTTACCAGGATTGCGAGAGCAGTAACTCACCGGGCACGTGGACCAGCACCAACCTGGAAAGTCTGCGCGTCATCTACGGCACCGAAGCCTATGGTGAGGCCAGTGCCGCCGGCCGGCTGTACGAGCTCATCGTCGGCGGTACACCGTCGTCTCCGACACTCGGCCCAACGGCCAGCCCGATCATACTGAACCAGGCACCCGAACCCAGTACCTGCTCGTCACACAGCGGTGTCGTTGCAACAGAAGCCATCCCGGGCATCTCGGCGCTGGCGTTCGTGCCGAATGCGACCAGCGGCTTTCCCGATCTGGTCGCAGCCAACAGCTCTGAGGGCGACGTGTTCGTGTTGAGCGGCCCGAGCTACCAGCCGTTGTTCGACGTCAACAACGCCGCCACGAATTGCTGGGGCACCGGTCCCAACGTCAACGCGGTCGCGGCCGACGCCGCCGGCGATATCGTCGGTGTCGGACAGGACATCAACGGCTCCACAAACCCGTCGCTGTACTTCTTCCCGCCGACTCAGCCGGGTGCGGCGCAGAGCACACCGAACTTCGTGCTGATGGACAGTGTGAATAAGGACTCATCGCTCACGTCCTGCCCTCCGACTGTCCCCAGCGGCACTGTCTGCGTGGGCAGCCTGGTGGACGCCGTGGTGGCATCCTCCAAGAACTCCCTCAGCGGTGTAGCGGCCGGCGACCTGCTGGTATTGGTCGGCGATGCCGGCTCCAGCTCGTCAGGAGCGAACCCGGTCGTATTGCGATTTCCTGCGGCGGGCATTCAGACGGCCAAGGCCTACGCGAGCAATTGCCTGAGTTCGTTCGGCAACAGCAGCGGCAGTCCTCCGCCCTGTGTGATGAACAGCTCCGGCTCGCAGCTCGTCACCCAGAGCTCGCTGGGGCTGGCGCTCACTGACTCGCCGGTGTCGATGGACATCTCGCCCATCGACGGCAGCCTGTTCATTGCGACTAACCAGGGAAACATCTACCAGCTCACCGCGACCTCGGGCGGTTATGGAAACCCGCAGCTCTATGCGGTCGGCGAAACCGGGATCCAGAAGATTCGCCTCGGGCAGCTCAATGGAACCCTGTACCTGTTGGCAACGATCGTGATAGGAGACCCCACGTCGTCTGTTGACATGTATGTCGGCTCCCCGTCGGCGGGTACATCGTTCCAGTGGCCGGCGGTGTCTGCACCGGTAAGCAACGCCTACGCGGTCGGCCTTGCGGTGCAATCACCATCGGTGAGCCCGCCGCCGCCCTATCCTTAAGTCAACCGTGCCTCGCCGACGCGCACCGTGAGCGTGATGTCGTCGGATAGCGGGGCAGCCCCAGGCACTCAAGACCGCCGGGAATCAAGGATCGAGCGGCCGGCTGACCCGGTCGAGCGCCCCTAGCATGTCACTATGACAAGATGATGTCACAGGGCATCATTGCCTGGTGGTCTTTGATCCGAGCGGTGGCTGCGCTGAACGCCATGGCCGAGTCCATTTCAGCCGTGAGCCTCAATCCCCGACGGTCCATCATGGCGGCCAAGGCGCTGCATCCCAATCGATCAGCCGCTACGGGACTTCGCCCGTGAAACATTCATGATGATTTGATGAATTTCCATCCGGACCGGTTCGCAATCAGGATCGATCGAATAATGTGGACGTCTGCCTTCAATGGCCTCCAACGAGGTTGCAATCATGTCTAAAACCGCTGAACACCAGACGCCGCCCGATCCGGCACTGGTTCGCCGGCTCGAGCGATTGGGACTCGCGGGTCAGGAAAAGGAGTGGACCGACCGCTATCTTCTGTGTAACCACCTGCTCAATCCGGCCTCGGCCCAGCCGAGGCAGAGGTTCGAGGCGACCAGCCGGTTCATCCGCGATCTGGTGGCTCATCGGTGGGCCAAGACGCGTCATGCCCGCGAGGAGAGCAATCCCAAGCGCATCCACTACCTGTCGATGGAATTCCTGCTCGGCCGGACGCTGCGCAATAACATGATGAACCTGGCCGCCGAACCGGTCGTGCGACGTGCGATGGAGCAGGAAGGCTGGAATCTGGAGCAGCTGATCGAAGAAGAGCCGGACGCGGGACTGGGCAACGGCGGCCTCGGCCGCCTCGCCGCCTGCTTCATCGACTCCCTGGCCACGTTGCAGTACCCGGCCATCGGTTACGGCCTGCGCTACGAATACGGCATCTTTCGGCAGACGATCCGCGACGGCTGGCAACTCGAGCAGCCTGACAACTGGTTGCGCAACACCGATCCCTGGGAGATCGTCCGCCCGGGCACGGTGTACGTGGTTCCGTTGAACGCCAAATTCGAGCTCAAGGGCTCGGGTCTGAGCATCACGCGCAGCCGTCCCTCCAACCTGCTGGGGATCGCCTTCGATCGGCCGGTGGTCGGTTACGGCGCCCTGTGCATCAATACGTTGCGGCTCTGGGCGGCGGCGGCGCCCGAGTCGTTCGACTTCGCGGAATTTTCACAGGGCGACTTCGCCGGCGCCGTGATCCAGAACGTGGCCGCGGAATCACTCACGCGCGTGCTCTACCCCGACGACTCCACCGAGGCCGGCCGGGCATTGCGGTTCCTGCAGCAATACTTCATGGTGAGTTGTTCACTGCAGGACATCATCGCCCGCTTTCGCAAGAACGACAGCGACTGGACTGCGCTGCCGCAGCGCGTGGCCATCCAGATGAACGATACGCATCCGGCCCTGGCGGTGGCCGAGCTGATGCGCATTCTTCTCGATCAGGCGATGCTGCCCTGGGATCAGGCGTGGGATATCACCCTGCGCACGCTCGCCTACACCAATCACACACTGCTGCCCGAGGCGTTGGAGCGCTGGCCGATCGAGCTTTTCGAACTGCTGATTCCACGACACCTGGAGATCATCTACGAGATCAACCGCCGCTTTCTCGACGATGTCCGACGTCTGTATCCCGGCGACGAGGCGCGGGTACGACGCATGAGCCTGATCGAAGACGGGCCGGCGCGCAAGGTCCGCATGGCGCACCTGGCGGTGGTCGGTTCGCACAGCACCAACGGTGTGGCGGCAATCCACTCCGACCTGCTGCGCAGCCGCGTGTTGTGCGACTTTGCCGAACTGTTTGCCGGTCGTTTCAACAACAAGACCAACGGCGTCACCCCGAGGCGCTGGCTGCAACAGGCCAATCCGTTCCTGTCGCGGCTCATCGTCAAGGCCATCGGCGCCGACTGGGTCACCGACCTGTCGCTACTGCGCGAGCTATTGCCCCTGGCCGAGGACGCGGGCTTCCGCGGGCAATACCGCGACGCCAAGCGCGACGCCAAGGCGGCATTCGCCAACTGGCTCAAGGCTACCTCGGGTCAGATCGTGGATCCCGACACGATCTTCGACAGCCAGATCAAACGCATCCACGAGTACAAGCGCCAGCTTCTAAACGTCCTTCACATCATCATCTTGTATAACCGACTGCGGCAGGATCCCGATCTGGAGATGACGCCGCACACTTTCTTCTTCGCGGGCAAAGCGGCGCCGGCTTACCGATTGGCCAAGCTGATCATCAAACTGATCAACAACGTCGCCGGCACGATCAACGGCGACCCGATGGTGCGTGGCCGGCTCAACGTGCTGTTCCTGCCGGAATACAACGTCAGCATGGCCGAGCGACTCATCCCCGCCAGCGATGTCTCCGAGCAGATCTCGACCGCCGGCTTCGAGGCCAGCGGCACCGGCAATATGAAATTCATGATGAACGGAGCGCTGACCATCGGCACTCGCGACGGCGCCACGATCGAAATGGCCCAGGAGGCCGGCGAGGAGAATTTCTTCCTGTTCGGGCTGACCGCCCAGCAGGTGGCCGACAGCGCCGGCTGGTACGATCCAAAGTGGCATTACGACAACGAGCCCGAAACGCGCGCGGCGCTGGACCTGATCTTCTCAAATCACTTCAGCCGATATGAACCGGGCCTGTTCGGCCCGATACGCGATACCTTGCTGACCAACGGCGACAGCTATCGGCATCTGGCGGACCTGACCGACTACGCACGTGCCCACCGGGACCTGGCCGCGCTGTATGGCGACCCTGAGGCGTGGGTGAGGAAGGCGATCATCAACGTGGCCTCCTCCGGGAGGTTCTCGAGCGACCGGACCATCACCGAATATGCGAACGAGATCTGGAACCTGAAACGCTCGCCGGTGCAATGATGCAACTCGAAAGTTTGACCTCCAATTTTAAGATTTTGGATTAGCTTGTTGCGGCCGCGGGCGCGGCCCCGTCGAATCGATATCTGGTGCGCTGCGCCGACGGGCGCAGGGCGAACTGAGCGCTGAAGCGCGCCAGCGAGGAATAGGGCGCCACCGGCAGCGTGCCGCGAAATTCCAGGTGCTCGATCAGACAGAACAGCGACGTCTCGAGCAGACTGAGGTCACGTGGCGGCAACGTATCGAGGACCTGGGCCGCGTACCGGTCCAACCAGTGCAATGATCCCTCGAATCCGGCGCGACCTTTGGCGAAGTAGACGTTGTCCGCCGGCAGCTTGCCGATGATGGTACCGAACACCAGCTGCACCTGCGCTGACATCGCGTGCCACAGCAGTTCGTGCGCATTGCGTGCCAGGTCGTCGCTCAGATCCTCCGGCCACACGATGCGCAGCGGTGCGGGCGCAATCTCCGCCAGAGCGCGACAAATGTTCTGGGCGCCGAACAGCAGCCGGTCGCCGTACCTGAGACTGGGCAGTTTGAGCGCCGGACTGCCGCCGTAGGCCTGCGGGTCGGTTGCCGTCATGTCGTCGATCGGCACCAGCTCATATCGAATGCCGAGTTCCTCCGCGAAGATGAGCGGGACTCGAGTGAAAAGTGAGCTGCTGCGCCCGATGATCTTTACCGCGTCCAATGAGTGCCTACCTCGTTCCGGCCGCCATGTTCCCACGGAATGCACCGGGGCCAAAATCCGCCGACCGGCCCGGCGCTGCCGGCGGCGCGGCTTATGTCACCGCCACGGCTTGCGGGCCACGAAGCCCAGCCTTGTCCCCCCGCTTTGTGGTGTACTTCGCGCCATGTAGTCCAGGTCAGGGAGGCGGACAAGATGTCCAAGTTCAGCATAGAGGCTCCGGTAAGATCCTGCTCCCTGTCGAAGGACACGGTCGAGCGACTGGAGAGATACATTTTCGACAAAGCGGCGACGATCAACCAGCTATCGTCGGAGCAGGTTCGGGAGGACTACCAGATCGAATCGATAGACTCCCTCGGCACCGAGACCCTGCGTTCGATTCACGAACACGGACGTCACCAGTTCTACAATGACACCAGGCGCCTGGTGCTGACCTATCGACGCTACCACGACAAACTTACCGTGCTGAAGCTCAGCTTTGGACGCAGCAAACTCTGGTCCAGCATCGAGCTCACAGTGGATGGCCCGGATGCGCGCGAGACCGCGATGACCATTCTGCACGACGTTCAGGTACTGCTCAGGGAACACGCCAATCTCAACTTCATTTTCCACGGCAGGTACTCGGTCCTGCCGTATATCGCTTTCGGCGTCTCCCTTGGCGTGTTGTCGGTCGTCCTGGATCCGAGAATTTCCGAACCGCTGAGAATACGCAACGCGTGCATCGCCCTGGGTGTCATCGCCGTGCTGGTGCTCCTCGCGATGACCAAGAAGATCAATCCGTACGTGATGTTCGATACGCCCGACAACGAAAAAGCCCAGCAGATCTATGGCTGGGTGCTCAAGGCCATGCTTGGCGTCGTAGCCCTTGCCGGTCTGACGAGGCTGCTGCTCTACTAGAAAGCACCGGGTGCGTGGATCTTGCTCTCCACGCAGCAAAACATCACCATCCGCAGCGGGCGCCTCGCGCGCTTTATCCAGGTTGATCCGGGAGTCGCCGGCATGAACAGCGAAGTGAAGTCGGATCCGATCGCAAACGAGTTCTCCGGGCTCAGGCGCCTCGAGCATTCGCTGCCGAGCAGCTGGTATTTCGATCCGGCTCAGTATGCCCTCGAGCTCGAGCGCATCTGGTATCGCAACTGGATCTACCTGTGCCGTGCGGACAGCGTTGCGGCACCGGCCTCCTTCCGCACCTTCACGATCGGCACGCAGCCGGTGCTGCTGGTGCGCGACGAGGCGTGTGTGCTGCGGGCGTTCTACAACACCTGCCGGCATCGCGGTTCCATGCTGTGCAGCGAGTCCGCGGGCCGGCTGCCTGCCAAGGGCATCACCTGCCCGTATCACGCCTGGACCTACCGCTTGAGCGGCGAACTGGCGCGCATTCCATCGGCCGGGCGAGCGCACCACGTTCCGATCGGCGATACCGCGCTGTACCCGATTGCCCTCAGGCAATGGCAGGGCTTCGTCTACGTCAAACTCGATGATTCAAGCCGCGGCTTCAGCGACAACTTCAATGCCAATACCGAGTCCCTGGCGCATTGGCCGCTCGCGGAGCTGGCGAGCGGCCATCGGCTTACCAAGCGCCTGCATTGCAACTGGAAGATCTTCTGGGAAAACTATAACGAGTGCCTGCACTGCCCGACGGTACATCCGGCCCTCAGCAGCCTGGTGCCGATCTACCGCCGCGGCATCATGGAACAGCGCGACGACCCGGACTGGCGAGCGCACACGGCCGATACCGATCCCGCCCACAGGGGCGGCCTCCGGGCCGGCGCGGCGACCTGGGCGGTCGATGGCTGCTCTCTGGGTCACGAGTTTCCCGCGCTGACGGCTGAGGAGCGTCGCGTCGGCTACCACTATATGACGAGCCTGCCGTCGCATTACCTCGTGGCGCACGTCGACCACGTGCGCTCCTCCCGGCTGCTGCCGCTCGGACCCGAGGAGACGGAGCTTGAGATCGAGTGGCTATTTCCGCCGGCGACCCTGGCGGATCGGGATGTTGATATTCGGAAGGTCTGCGACTTCTCGGCGCAGGTCATGGCCGAGGATGGCGCCGCGTGCGAGATGAATCAGCGTGGCTTGCGTTCTGCGCCACACGCCCAGGGCATGCTGATGCCCGAGGAATACGACGTTTTCCGCCTGCACCAGTGGCTGCGCGGCCAGCTGGTAGCGCCGGAATAATCCGGCGACTGCCGGCGCGTCTGCTCAGAAAGGTGCGGCGGAAGCCACTCGCACCGGCTGACGTTCGCGTGAGAAGGCGGTCAATGAGGCGCGATTGACCCGGGCGACCGCCTTTTCCACCGTGTCGGCGACACACTGGTCGTAGCGGGGCGACACGACATCGGCGCCATTGAGTGCGCGCTGGCGGCAGACCTGCTGCGCGGCCACGCTGATCCGCTCATACAGCACGGCGACATCGCCGGACCGGTCGAGATTCAAGTCGGCGAAGTGCACCGTGGCCCGCTGCTGGATTGCATCGGCCGACCCGTTAGCCGCGCACAGCGTGGAAGCGAACGAAATGGACGCAGCGGCAATGGTACCCAGCACAATTCTCGCTCGTGGTGACATGTGATCTCCTTCGAGGCTCGGAGCGCCTTGATCGGCAGCGTTTTGCTCTGATTCGGTGCGAATTGGAATTATCCCACGGAGAATTGCACTTTGCCAGAGCAAATCCGATACGCAGTCTGGGAATCGAGCGAAAATCATCGTCCGTCAAGGCAGTCGGATACCGCCATGAGGGCCGGCTGGTGGCAGAGTACCCGATCCTGCTCAACCTTAGTTACTCCATTTGCACTTATAGAGTGCAATCATTGGCCAAGATCAGCGAACGTTCGGCTCGTGGCGGGCAGCGTGTGGCCAATATGGTGCGAAGTGGCCAGGTGACGGGGAGTGTTTCAGGCTCCGCGCACGCATCGCAGGGATGAATCCTGGCTCTTGCTGAAGTCCTCGTGAAACCCATCGCTGAAGAGCTGCCCCCAGGCATCGTCGTCATCGACCTGCAGCGACGACCAGTAATAACCGGAGGCATGCGTCATTCTTCCGGTCTCGTTGAATCCCCCGATATCGGCACGATTGCTGAACTGCACGGCCAGCTCGCCGATGCTCGGCACGCGCCAGTCGTCATGTCCGGACGCCACCAGGGTTTTGCAATACTCGATGGCCGCGCTCCATGTGTAGACGCCGGGTGCATCCGCCGGGGTGGTGTACATGCGCTTGCCCGTATCCGGGGAAATTCCGGCGTAGATCGTGCCATCGGGCATCCTGCCACCTGCGGCCTCGATGAAGGAGGGTTTGCCGGTATCCATCGAAAGTCCGGCATAGACCCTGCCGTCCGGCATTTTGGTGCCGATGTCGGGCAGCGCGTCAGTGGTGCCTGGTGATTTTGCCGTGGCCGGTGCGGCGGCGGCATTCCCCGCCTCCGGCGTTCCATCCCCGCCCGGGAGCGCGGTGCTGGCAGTCATCCCCACGCATGCGCACAGGCAGCCAATCGCGGCAACAGCAACCGGCGCAGCGGTCAGGGAAACCAGGGAGCAGCTACGATGCATCACTTCTCCGCGATGCGCCGGACGATCTTGCCGGATTCATCCATGAATTCGATGGCCGCGGCACCGGCGGGCGTGACCGTCAGCCGCAGCCGCACCAACCCCTTGGCATCCCGCAGAACGACGGCCGAATCGCGGTCCTCCGTCTTGCCAATGAACAGACGCGGGTAGCCGAAGCCGCCCGCCTTCGATATGGTTTCGAATTCGGTGCTGCCTTCCGGCGTGTTCAACTTGTCGATGAGCTCCAGAGGTATCGGGGTGGCCGGCCGGTCGAAGAACGTCAGGCCCGCGCGGCGGCGGCCGTGCTCCTCGGTCTGGTCGAGGGAAATGACCTGGTCCTGCTCGTACTGGTCGAAGCTCAGATGACCGCCACTGCTCACATTCTGGCCCTTCTTCGCGCCGCCATAGAGCAGACCGCCGTTCTCGGTGCCTTCGTCGTTGAAAAAGAGAATGCCGGCCGCCTGCCGATTCGGGAACGGGTGTTCCGCGCCTTTGAAGATCAGGCCCGGAGCGGTGGCCGAATTGGAGATCGTCATGCGCAACGTTCCGTCCGGCTCACGCACATTGATCCGCTGGACATCGATCTCGACAAAGCCGGTCACCTCACGCTCAGCCGCTGCCTGACCCCAGGCGACGACACCGAGCAACAGTGTGATGGCGGTCAGCCAGGTGTAGATCAGATTCTTACGAACGAATGCGCTCATCGCCCTATCCTCCCGTTTATAGCCCTTCGATCGCCAGCAGTGTGGCGTTGCTGCTGCGCTGGCGCAGGAGCTTGAGCGGCTGGTATGCGGCCGAGTCGTAGAAGCCCCTGAGGTGGGCCATATCGGGGAACTCCAGGATGACCTGGCGCTTCGGCTGCCGGTCGCCTTCGAGGACTTCGACGCCGCCGCCGCGCACCAGATAACGCCCACCGTACGCGACGACCATGGCCGCCACTTCCCGGCGGTATTCCTCGAAGGCCGCCGGATCGGTGACCTCGATGTCGGCATGAAGGTACGCGCTCATGAACAATCTCCTTCGGATTCGAAGCTGAGAACCCCGGCGGCCGTTTGTAAAAATTCCGTGACGCACCCAGTACTTCCAGCGTGCGAACCCGCTGCCGGTGAGCGCTGCTGGCTACCATCGACAGACCGGCAACGAGGGGCGCGTCCTGAATACACCCGACTTCGCGGACTGCCATGAGGCAACTGCCTGCCCAGCTATGGTTTCGCTGCCGGGTCATTGTATTCTTGCGTTGCTGCTGCTGTGCTCAGGTTTGACCGGTTGCGGTGGTTCGGGGAGCTCGCAGTCGTCAGCCTCCGAAAGTGAGTCCGCACCGGTCATTACCTCGTTCGGCACGAATCCCGCCGGTATCAGCGCCGGCTCCAGTGCGACCCTCAGCTGGGCGACGAGCGGCGCGTCGAGCCTCACCATTACCCCCGGCTCATTCTCATCGACCGCCGCGAGCGGATCCACCAGCGTGAGCCCAACGGCAAGCACCACCTATACCCTGACGGCGAGCAATGCCGCCGGATCAGTAACTGCCGAGGCCTCCGTGACCGTAAAGGCCGCGGGCAGCTCAGGTTCCTTGACCATTACAACCACCGCCTGTCCGGGCGGCATGCAGGGCAGCGCGTACGCCGGCTGCACGCTCGCCGCCACCGGCGGTACCGCGCCTTACACTTTTTCCATCAGCACGAACCCAAACTATCCCCCGCTGCCCGAGGGGTTGTCGCTCGACAGCTCGACCGGCCGGATCAGTGCCACTCAGATTGGCGGTCAGGGCACGTACGGTCCCGAGTGCATCGTGACCGATGCGGCGAAGACCACAGCCACCCGGCAGATCACCGTGGCCATCGACGGGAATAACACTTTTCTGGCGGCCATTTTTCCGCCCAACTCCATTTTCCATCATCGGGTCGACGCCGCTACCACAAGCCTGCCGGTCGACACCTCACCGGCAGCACCGATTTACAGCGGCTATCTTTCCGAATCCATCAAGCCCTTTTTCGGCAACACGTCGAACGCACCGTTTCCGAACGGCATCCCTGCGATCGAGGTGCCCTATAACCAGCCCAAGGTCGCGGTGAGCACCACGCTCTATCAATCTTATTTCAGCACAGGTCCGATCCCAGCGAATGCGCCGGTCGAAGGCACCAGCAATTCGTCCGGCGATCGGCACGTCCTTGTCTATCTCGAGGCGGGCGGCGGCAACAAGCCCGCTCTGTACGAAATGTGGCAGGGCATATTCGAGGGCGGCCCCTGGACGGATTCTTCCAATGCGTTGTGGTCCGACGTTACCTCCAATGCCCTCACTCCCCAAGGTAACGGCACCAGCGATGCGGCCGGACTGCCCGTAGCCCCGCTGCTGGTCAACGCCGACGAAGTTATCGGCACGGGCACGCCCGGCGTGCCAAATGGAACGGTGCAGCATCCGATACGCTTTACGCTGAACAATATGCTCAACTACTGGGTATGGCCGGCGACGGAAACCGCAGGGGTCGGCAGCTGCACGGCGAGCGGCGGTGCCAGCATCCCCACGGCGAGCCTCATCTCGCAGGCGTCCCCGCCGGCGAGTTGCACGATGAGCGGACCTGCCGGTGAGATCTACCGGCTGAAGGCGTCCGTAGCAGCGCCCTCCTGCGCAGCCTCAAGCCCACAGTCGGCGATCATCATTACGGCGATGCGTAACTACGGCATCATCCTGGCGGACAACGGCGACAGCGGCGGCCTCATCGGCACGCCGGATGCGCGCTGGAACGACAGTGATCTGTCGTGCCTCTCGAGCCTGACACTGGCGGATTTCGAACCAGTCAACGTTTCGAGCCTTACGGTCAGCTCGGACAGCGGCGCGACGAGCCATTAGGAAAGATCGAGAGTTGGCTACGCCGGCCGGCGCAGCAGGGGCGGTTATCTGGCGCGGCTGTACGTTCGCGGCGATGGGCCGCCGAGAGACTGGCCGGCCTGGACCAGCTTGGCGACGATCGCGAGGACCGCGAGGACTACGAACAGCACGAGGATCACGAGGATCCCGCCAATGGCAGCGATGAACTTGGGTGAATGCATGTGCAGCGCGACCGGCGTGCGCACTCCGTGTACGCGCGGCCATCGTGCGCCCGCTCCAGTGCTGCCACTGTGTCGGCGATCACGCCGAGTGCGCGGAATTTGTGACGCACGAGCCGCTTCATGTCTGTTTACACTCGAATGGAGCGGCTGCCGGTCGCGCCAAGACGGCGCGGCGCACGCGCTGGTACGTGGCCAGGGTTGATCTCCTTAATGATCAGCCCACGCCCATCCGATCATGCGCCAACCGGCGGCACCCTTCTGCAGCGTCACCGTGAGCACCCCGCCCTGCTTGACCGGCTTGCCCTTATGCTTGAATGAGAAAGTCGTGGGAGCGACCACATAGGCGTAATCGGCCGTCAGTGCGATGTGCCAGGGCTTGCCGATCGTGACCGCCGGGTCGGTGATTGCGCCGGCCTGGATGAAAGCCTGGAAGTCACTGGACCACTTATCGCATGCCCCCGCACCGCTCCAAACGTGCGGCGGAAAGTCATCGATGATTGATGCCTGATCGGCGCAGGCCGCTCCCATGGACTTCATGTCGCCCTGGTTGAAGCTGTCCACCCAGTGATGAACGACCGACATCACCTCTGCCTTGTCCGTGGCTGCCGCGGGCCCCGCTGCCAATACAGCCACGGTAAGTGCGAAGAATAACCTGTGCATCCCTGCTCCTTTTTTGTTTGTCCAGCTGCGTCACGGGCAGTATGCGCGCGTGCAGTCCGTCACCGCAATTGGCTATAGGACGGCAATTGATATGACCAGGCCTCGACCCAAGAATAAAATCGAAGTACTGTCCGGATGGTTGATAAACGCAGGGGGATGCCGTGAAAACAAAATATATCTGCGCCTTCGCGTGTTGCTGGATTGTCATGGGCGTCGTCGCTGCCGCGGTAGGTGGCAGTGCGAAAGACAATCCCGACTTCGTTCGGATCACGCCGGCAGACATTCATTGGCAGGATGTCCCAAATGGGCACGGAGTACAGCAGGCGATACTGCTGGGGGATCCGGCGAAATCCGGCATGTATGTGGTCCGTGTCCGGTTTCCACCGCACGTCATGGATGTTCCCCATTGGCATCCCAACGCTCGCTATGTGACGGTGCTGGAGGGAACGTGGTACACGGGCACCGGCGACACCTTCGATCTCGCTCGCGCGGTTCCTTTAAAGCCGGGTAGCGTCATGCTGCACCCGGCGAAAGCTAGCCACTGGGACGGCTCCGGCGGCGCCGAGGCTGTTATCGTTCAAATCATCGGCGAAGGTCCCGGTACCACCACACAGGTGGACCCGGGCAAGCCGTTCTGGATCGATGTGCCGCACTGAGGGCGCGCGCCGTCGGAGAGCTGCCACCTGGTTTGGCTGCGGGCTAGTACCATGGCAATATGACACGATGATGTCAGTAGGCGTCGTCTCCTGGTGGTCTTTGCTTTGCGCGGTCGGCGCACTCAACATCGTGGCCTGGTCCATGTCCGCCGTGGCCCTCAACCGCCGGCGGCCAGGCATGGCCGCCGAGACCTATGCCGCGCGACGCCTGCAACTCCAGTTGTCCGCGGTCTATGTCTTCGGCTGCGCCTTCCGCTCGGTATTGCCAGTCTTCGACGGCCCTCGTATCTGCCTGTTCGACTCCTGGGTGTGCAGCGTCATCGTCGGCCGATCGGTCGCCACCTGTGCTGAGTTGTGCTTCGTCGGCCAGTGGGCCGTGATGCTGCGCGAGACTTCGCGTGCGACCGGGAGCGGGCTCGCCAAGTTCGCGTCACTGGCGGTGGTCCCACTCATCGCCGTCGCCGAGACGTGCTCCTGGTATGCCGTGCTGACCACCTCTAACCTTGGTCACGTCGCCGAAGAGTCAATCTGGGGCGTGTCGGCAGCGCTGCTGGTGACCAGCATGCTGGTGATCTGGCCACGCTGCACTGCGGCCTTCCGCCCAGTACTGCTCGCCTGGTGCGTCGCGGGCGTCGCCTACGTAGCGTTCATGTTCCTCGTCGATGTTCCCATGTACTGGTCGCGATGGCTAGCCGAGGCAGCGAGCGGACGTCATCACTTGAGCATCGCTCAGGGTGTGCACGATGCCGCCGTGCGCCGGGTCGTCTCGTACCGCTGGGAAGATTGGAAGAGCGAGATGATATGGATGTCGTTGTACTTCAGCGTTGCCGTATGGCTCAGCATCGCGCTCATTCACTCGCCGGCGTTCGCCAGACGGCTGCGCCCGAGGTCAACCACGAATGCACTGCAGCCGGTGCCCACTGCCGGCTTTGGCAGCCGGTAGCTGGACGCGCTGTAAACCGTCGCGCCCGCCGTGCCGCCAGCGTCCGACGGGACCCGATCATCACTCGGCGCGCTTGGTGAATCGTGCGATTCCGCCGCGTGCGTCGTCCATGACGGCGTTGCAGGCCATCACCTCGGCGGCTTTCGCGTAGGCGGCCTCGATCGACAGCTCCTGCTGCTCGTAGAACAGCCGCTTGCCCGCCGCGATTGCGACGGCAGACTTGGCGGCGATTGCCGTCGTCAGCTTCCCGATTTCCGCATCGAGCGCCTCGGGCGGCACGACCCGGTTAACCAGGCCGCGCTCGCGAGCCGTCTGCGCGTCGATGAAGTCCCCTGTCAGAAGCATCTCCATCGCAGGCTTCTGGAGTACGTTGCGCGACAAAGCCACCGCCGGGGTCGCGCAGAAGAGTCCCAGGTTGATTCCCGACACCGCAAAACGTGCGTCACTGCTTGCCACGGCGAGATCGCACATCGCGACGAGTTGGCAGCCGGCAGCCGTTGCCACACCCTGGACGCGGGCAATGACCGGCTGCGGCAAGTGGCGAATCGTAAGCATCAGCTCGCTGCAAGCGGTGAACAGTGCGCGCATGTCGTCGATCCCGGCATCGGATCCCATCTCGCTCAGATCGTGCCCAGCCGAGAATGCGCGGCCCTCGGCGGCCAGGACCACGACGCGAACCTCCCGATCCAGCGCGAGCTGCTCGAGCATCGCCTTCAACTCGGCGATCGTGGCGGCGGACAGCACGTTGTACTTGCTCGCCCGGTTCAGCGTGAGATGAACGACGGGCCCGTGGCGTTCAATGCGCACCAGAGGCTCATCTGCAGTCGTGTCAGCGGGCCGTCCGGCGGTCACACTCATATAAAACTCCTGGGCGCTGCGATCCTGGCAACTTACCGCCTCGACTCATTGTAACTCGCATACCCGGCAGCTGGCCCGCCCAACGAGCCCGCCACGGCGCAACTGTTCTTCGCAGAGTTTTGAAGGTACATTGGACCAGGCAGAACAATTCACATCGCTGTCCACGGCACCGTCCATGTACCAGAGAAGGCCGAATCGGGGGTCGTTGTGCAAGCCATGGAAGACGGCAAACTAGCAAAAAGCGTCTCCGCGGAAGCGGCCGCCGAATTGGTGGGTTCGGGCGACTGGGTGGACTACGGCTTTGGTCTCGGACAGCCGGATGTTTTCGATCAGGCGCTGGCCGCCAGAGCGCCGGAGCTGAGTCGCGTCAGGATCCGCTCGGCTCTGACCGTGCGTCCGCGAGCCGTATTGGACGCGGATCCGCAGGGCGAGCATTTTCTGTGGTTCAACTGGCATTTTTCTGGCTATGACCGCAAGCAACACGATGCCGGGCGGTGCAACTACATTCCCATGAACTTCGGCGAAGCGCCTGGTTACTATCGCCGCTTCGTGGATCCCATCGGGCTCGCGTGCATCAAGACCGCACCCATGGATGCCCAGGGTTACTTCAACCTTGGATGCAGCACCACCTATCTGCGCGCCATGATGGAGCGGGCACGCGTCATCGTCGTGGAAACGAGCCGGGCGATGCCGCGCGTCCCGGGTCCGGACAATTCCATCCACGCGAGCCAGGTGGACTATGCGATCGACGGCGGCGGAGCCCCGCTGACGGAAATCCGTTCCGGGCAGATCAGCGCCGTCGAACGGCAGGTGGCGCAGTTGATCGCCGCGGAAATTGATGATGGCGCCTGCCTGCAGATCGGCATCGGCGGTATGCCGAACGCGGTCTGCTCCCTGTTAAGGGAAGCCAACGTACGCAATCTCGGTATTCATACCGAAATGCTGGTGGACGGTATCGTCGATCTGATTGAAGCCGGGATAGTGAATAATTCCTGCAAACAGATTGATCGGGGCCAGACCGTTTTCTCCTTCGCGCTTGGGTCAAGCAAGCTGTATCGGATGATCGACGGGAATCACGACGTACGCGCTTGCGCCGTGGACTACACGAACCTGCCACATAATATTTCAAGAAACGACAAGGTCGTGTCGATCAACAACACGACGCAGATCGATCTGCAGGGACAGGCGGCTTCCGAGTCCTGTGGCCATCGGCACATAAGCGGCACGGGCGGCCAACTGCAATTCGTGCGGGGTGCCTACGCCTCCATGGGGGGCAAGTCATTTCTGTGTCTGTCTTCTACCTACGACAAGGGTCGCGAACGAGAAAGCCGGATTGTCGCCACGTTGACCCCAGGAAGCATCGTGACCACCCCGCGCACGGATACCATGTATGTGGTCACTGAGTATGGGATAGTCAACCTCAAGGGAAAGTCCGTTGCTGAACGCGCCACGGCCCTCATTTCGATTGCCCATCCCGATTATCGCGAACAGCTTGAGCGCGCAGCGAGGAATCAGAACATCATTCCGAAGGGTTATTACTAGACTTTCCGCCGGCAGATCATCGCCAATTGGACAAGAGGGTATTGAATCGCAATTGGATGCTGCCTTTGGACGCGGAGCTACTTGGCTTCACCGAAATCTTCTGGTCCGTTGCGGTCGTGCAAGACCATCCCTCAATATCTTCCGCTTAACATAGTGTGTCTGTAGCGCGTCGTTCTTCGACGATTGGCTGCAGCGATGGTATTCGGGATCGGCTCGGTGTCATGATATGGCGACACGTCGACATTCAGCGACAGAATCTGAAGATTAAGTGAAAAGTGTGCGCCCCGGGAGCAGCTGCGTGGATATCCAGTAATGCAAGACCGCTTATTTGCGGGCGTCGCGCTGTGCGCGCTGCTCACCGCACTTGCTGGATGCAGCAATAGCTCGGGCAATGATTCTTCATCTACCGTCGCGCCGGCCGTCGGCAACGGTGATCCAAACTCTCTAGGCGTCCGCATTGCGGCGGCCAGCACAACGCCCCAGACCGGTCTGGTGCTCTCCTGCCCCACGGCCACGGCCACCGTGCAATTCGCGGCCTGCCCTGGCGGCCAGCTCGTCTACGCGGTGCCTGCCACCGGCGTCTATGTCGAATCGTCCACCGTGGCGACCACCAGCGTTCCCGCATACGCGGCCGCGACGCATGTGTTCCAGCCCTACCAGAATGCAGTCGAAGTCGTCATCTGCACGATCGCTGAGACCCCCGGACTGACGGTTACCTACAGCAGCGATCCCTGCACGCTGTCTCACGCACTGGTCGCGGGACCTGCCGCCGGCGGATCTACCAGCAGCAGCGGCGGAGCTTCGTCCAGCAGCTCCAGCAGCTCGAGCAGCTCGAGCAGCTCCGGCAGTTCGAGCGGCGGCGTGTCGAGCGGCAGCTCTTCGGGCGCCACCGCTTCCAGCGGCAGCTCCTCAGGCAGTAGTTCCTCGGGCGCCGGCTCCTCCAGCAGCTCTGGCGCCAGCACGGCGCCGCAGTTCGGCCTGGCACTGTCCTGCCCGACGGCAACAGCCACCGTGCAGTTCGCCGCCTGCCCGGGCGGCAAGCTCGTCTACGCGGTGCCGGCGACCGGTGTCTATGTCGAATCGTCCACCGTGGCGACTACCACGGTGCCCGCATACTCGGCCGCGACGCATGTGTTCCAGCCCTACCAGAATGCCGTCGAGGTAGTGATCTGCAAGATCACCGAGACCCCCGGGCTGACCGTCACCTACAGCACGGATCCCTGCACGCTGTATCACGCCGTGGTCGCGGGACCTGCCGCGGGCGGATCTTCCAGCAGCAGCGGCGGATCTTCTTCCAGCAGCTCCAGCAGTTCCAGCAGTTCCGGTGGCGCCAGCAGTTCCGGCGGCTCCAGCAGTTCCAGCAGCTCCAGCAGTTCGAGCGGCGGCGTGTCGAGCGGCAGTTCTTCGGGCGCGACTTCTTCGAGCGGCGGCTCATCGGGCGGCAGCTCATCGGGCGGCAGCTCGTCCAGCAGCTCGGGCGCCACGACGGCGCCGCAGATAGGCCTGGCGCTCTCCTGCCCGACTGCAACAGCCATCGTGCAGTTCGCGGCCTGCCCTGGCGGCAAGCTCGTCTACGCGGTGCCTGCCACCGGTGTCTATGTCGAATCGTCCACCGTGGCGACCACCAGCGTTCCCGCATACGCGGCCGCGACACATGTGTTCCAGCCCTACCAGAATGCCGCTGCGATAGTGATCTGCACCATCGCTGAGACCCCCGGACTGACCGTCACCTACAGCACTGATCCCTGCACTTTGTCTCACGCCATGATCGCAGGCCCGGCCGCAGGAGGAGCGGCGGGGCCAAATGCGCCGACCGGACTGACGGCCACGGCGGCTTCGAGTAGCCAGATCAACCTGAGCTGGACCGGCTCGACCGGCAGCATCGCGGTCGCGAACTATCTGGTCCAGCGCTGCCGCGGGGCCAATTGCACGAGCTTTGCGCTCATCGGCTCGTCCCCCACCACCACGTTCAGCGACACTGGTCTGGCGGCCTCGACCAGCTATAGCTACCAGGTTTATGCCACTGATTCGGATGGCGACTTGAGCGACTACTCCAATACCGCGAGCACCAGCACCAGCAGTGGAAGCGGCGCCACGCCGCCGACGGCACCGGGCAGTCTGTCTGCCATGGCAGCCTCGAGCACGCAGATCAACCTGAGCTGGACCGCTTCGAGCGATAACGTCGGAGTGACCGGCTATCTCGTCGAGCGTTGCCTGGGCGCGCCTTGCACCGGCTTCGCACAGATAGGCACCTCCGCGACCACCACCTACAACGACATCGGTCTGGCAGTCGCGACCAGCTACAGCTACCGCGTACGAGCGACCGATGCAGCCGAAAACTTGAGCGCCTACTCCAACACCGCAAGTACTAGCACGACCGGTGGTTCCGTCGCCGCCATAACGATCACACCGCGTATCGCTGCCTTGACGCTGCTGCAAACGCAGCAGTTCACCACCAGCGCCCCGGGTGGAACGGTCCTGACCTGGAGCGTCGATGGCGTCGCGGGAGGAAATACCACGGTGGGCACCGTCAGCAGCACCGGACTCTACACCCCGCCCGCAACCGCCGGCACGCACTCGGTAAGCGCAGTCAATGCCTCGTACACCGGTAGTGCGGCCGTAGCGGTCACGGACCTGACGGGTATCTCGACCTATCACACCGACAACGCCCGGACCGGCCAGAACCTGCAGGAGTATGCGTTGACGCCGACGAGGGTGTCGGGCGGGACTTTCGGCAAGCGTTGGTCATGTCCGCTGGACGGCGCGGTCTACGCGCAACCGCTGTACGTGGCGAACCTTTCGATCGGCGGTGGAACGCACAATGTGCTGTTCGTCGCCACCATGAACGATTCGATCTACGCCTTGGACGCCGACAGCCCCGCCTGCGTGACCTATTGGCAGGTCAGCTTCATCAACCCGGCCGGCGGCATCACGACGACGTCGAGCGCCACGGCAGGCTGCCCCGACTTCCTGGGCAACTACGGCATCCTGGGAACCCCGGTCATCGACCCGAACGGCCCGACGATTTATCTGGTGACCAACACCACCGAGAGCGGCAAAGTCATCCAGCGCTTGCATGCCCTGAACCTCGCGACTGGCGCGGAGAGGACGCACTCGCCGGTCGTGATCCAGGCGACGGTGCCTGGCACCGGCGACGGTGACGGCGACGCCACCGTGACCTTCAATCCATTCTATGAGAACCAGCGCCTCGGCCTGACGCTCGCCGCCGGCGGCGTCGTCATCGGTTGGTCCTCGCACTGCGACGGCGGGCCGTGGTACGGCTGGCTCATGCGCTACGATGAGACGTCGCTCGCGCAGACCGCTGCCTTCAATGCCACGCCGAACAACAGCGGCGGCGGCGGCATCTGGATGGGGGCCGGAGCACCGGCGCTGGATTCGAGCGACAACATGTTCTTGTCGACCGGGAACGGTCTGTTCGACGATACCGGCAGCACCCTGCCGCCGCTGGCGCCGAACAACGATTTCGGCGAGAGCTTCTTGAATCTGAATCCGACGACGCTGGCACTGCAGGACTTCTATACCCCATCGCAAACCGCGGCCTGGACCGCGAAAGACAGCGATATCTCTTCGGCCGGCATCACCGTGCTGCCCGATGGCGTGGGTCCCTCGGCGCACCCCAACGTGCTGGTGGGCTTCGACAAGCAGGGCCATGTCTGGATGATTGACCGGAACAAGATGTCAGGCTTCAAGCCGAACGCCGACAACACCGTGCAGTACCTGTACCTGTCCGGCAGCTGCGCCGGGTGGTGCATCTTCTCATCGCCGGCCTACTGGAGCGGAACAGTGTACGGTGCAACCAACTTCGGCCATCTGATGGCGTTTCAGCTCTCGAACGGCCTGCTTCCCAACAACGGTAAATCCGCAATCGCCACTTCCGAGAGCGCCGAGATCTATCTTCCCTACTCTCCAACACCAGTAATTTCGGCGTCACCCGCGGGGGGCGCCATTGTCTGGGCGCTCGACAACAATGCGAACGGTACCGACAACGACAATGCTGCGCTCGGTCCGGCGATCCTGCGAGCGTACGACGCGACCAACCTTGCCACGACACTGTACTCAAGCTCCAAGCTGGCGGCCGACGCCGGTGGCAACGCCGTTAAATTCACCCTACCGGTGATTGCCAACGGTCACGTGTACGTTGGCGGTGCGGCCACCATCACCGTCTACGGGCTCGCCCCCTAATCGCACGCCAGGTGCAACGCGGGCCGCTCAGACGACGTCGGATGCGCTCGATTACATCCAGCGCTGCTTCACGCAAACACGACATTCAACGCTCGAGGTCTTGAGTTCTGCGGAATATGTGAAAACCGCGGGCTGAAGCCTAAGACAGCGTCCGCGGTCTCGTACGGATGGATATCAAGAGCGGTGTTCGGTTTATCCGCTTGACATAGTACGCCGCTAATTCCTCGTTCTTCAGGATTTGCTTGAAGTCACGGTATTGGCTATGGACTCGATGTAATCATGCGCGGCAGGCCGAAATACGGCGGCAGACCCGCATGGTTTAAATGAAGAAGGGCGCGCGCCCCGCGAGCAACGCCGTGGACATCCCGTGATGCAAGACCGCTTATTTGCCGGCCTCGCGCTGTGCCTGCTACTCATCACGCTAGCAGCGTGCGGCAGTGGCTCGAGCAGTGGTTCTTCCGCTGCATCCTCCATAAGCGCCAGTAGTACAGATCCACCGGACAGTAGTTCCTCCGGCGCCAGTTCCTCCGGTGCCAGTTCTTCCAGCGGTAGCTCGTCAGGCAGCAACCCCTCGAGCAGCTCCGGCGGCGGTCTCTCGGGGGGCAGTTCGTCGAGCACCAGCTCTTCCGGCGGAAGCTCTTCGGGTGGCAGCTCTTCGGGTGGCAGCTCTTCCGGCGCCAGTTCTTCCAGCGGTAGCTCGTCAGGCAGCAGCTCCGGCGGTGGTGTGCCGAGCGGTAGTTCCTCGGGCAGCAGCTCTTCCGGCGGTAGCTCATCCAGCAGCTCAGGCGCCGGCACCGCGCCGCAGACCGGTCTCGTCCTCTCCTGCCCCACGGCAACTGCCACCGTGCAGTTCGCGGCCTGCCCTGGCGGCAAGCTCGTCTACGCGGTGCCTGCCGCCGGTGTCTATGTCGAATCCTCCACTGTGGCGACCACCACGATTCCCGCCTTCTCGGCGGCGACGCATGTCTTCCAACCGTATCAGAATGCAGTCTCGGTCGTGATCTGCACGATCACCGAGACACCCGGACTCACCGTCAGCTACAACACCGATCCCTGCGCCCTGGCTCACGCGATGGTCGCAGGCCCAGTCGCAGGAGCATCTCCCTCGCCGAATGCGCCGACGGTACTGGCCGCCACTGCGACCTCGAGTACCCGGATCAACCTGACTTGGGCCGCCTCGGGCGGCAGCGACCCCGCCACGAGCTATCTCATCCAGCGCTGCAGTGGAACGAATTGTACGAACTTTGCGCTGATCGGCACGTCCACGACTCTCACGTACAACGATACCGGCCTGACGCCGTCGACCAGCTACAGCTACCAAGTGCAAGCGACCGATAACGGCGGAAACTTGAGCGGCTTCTCCAACACCGCCAGTGCCAGCACCAGCAGCGGTATGGACACCACGCCGCCGACGGCGCCGGCCGGCCTTGCCGCCGCCGTAGCATCGAGCACACAGATCAATCTGGGCTGGACGGCGTCGAGCGATAACGTCGGGGTGACGGGCTACCTCGTCGAGCGTTGTGAGGGCGCGAACTGCACTGGCTTCGCACAGATCGGCACCTCCACGATCACCACCTACAATGACATCGGCCTGACGGCCGCGACCAGCTACAACTACCGAGTGCGCGCGACTGACGCTGCCGCAAATTTAAGCGCCTACTCCAACACTGCCAGTGCCAGCACGACCAGTGGCACGGTCACCCCGATTACCGTCACACCACGCATTGCCGCCCTGACGCTGCAGCAAACGCAGCAGTTCTCGACCAGCGCCCCGGGTGGAACGCTCCTGACCTGGAGCGTCGATGGCGTCGCGGGAGGAAATGCCACGGTGGGCACCGTCAGCAACGCCGGGCTCTACACCCCACCGGCAAGCGCAGGTTCGCATACGGTAAGCGCGGTCAATGTTTCGTATACCGGCAGTGCCACGGTAGCGCTCACCGACCTCACTGGTGTCACGACCTATCACAACGACAACGCCCGGACCGGCCAGAACCTGCAGGAGTACGCATTGACGCCGACCCGGGTGTCGGGCGGTGCTTTTGGCAAGCGTTGGTCGTGTTCGGTGGACGGCGCGGTCTACGCCCAACCGCTGTACGTGGCGAACCTTTCGATCGGCGGTGGAACGCACAATGTGCTGTTCGTCGCCACCATGAACGATTCGATCTATGCCTTCGATGCCGACAGCCCCGCCTGCGTGACCTACTGGCAGGTCAGCTTCATCAATCCAGCCGGCGGCATCACGACGACGTCGAGCGCCACGGCAGGCTGCCCCGACTTCCTGGGCAACTACGGCATCCTGGGAACCCCGGTCATCGACCCGAACGCCATGACGATCTATCTGGTGACCAATACCACCGAAGGCGGTAACGTCGTCCAGCGCTTGCATGCCCTGGATCTCGCGACTGGCGCGGATCGAGCTAACTCCCCGGTCGTGATCCAGGCGACGGTGCCTGGCACCGGCGACGGCGTCGCCACTGTGAGCTTCAATGCACTCTATGAGAACCAGCGCCTGGGCCTGACGCTCGCCGCCGGCGGCGTCGTCATCGGTTGGTCCTCGCACTGCGACGGCGGCCCGTGGTACGGCTGGCTCATGCGCTACGACGAGACGTCGCTCGCACAGACCGCCGCCTTCAATGCCACGCCGAACAACAGCGGCGGGGGCGGCATCTGGATGGGGGCCGGAGCGCCGGCGCTGGATTCGAGCGACGACATGTTCTTGTCGACCGGGAACGGTCTGTTCGACGATACCGGCAGCACCCTGCCGCCGCTCGCGCCCAACAACGACTTCGGCGAGAGCTTCCTGAATCTGAATCCGACGACGCTGGCGCTGCAGGACTTCTATACCCCGTCGCAAACCGCGGCCTGGACCGCGCAAGACCTCGACATTGCCTCGGCCGGCATCACCGTGCTGCCCGATGGCGTGGGTCCCTCGGCGCACCCCAACGTATTGGTGGGCTTCGACAAGCAGGGCCATGTCTGGATGATTGACCGGAACAACATGTCGGGCTTCAAGCCGAACGCCGACAACACCGTGCAGTACCTGTACCTGTCCGGCAGCTGCGCGGGCTGGTGCATCTTCTCATCGCCGGCCTACTGGAGCGGAACGGTGTACGGTGCAACCAATTACGGTCAATTGATGGCGTTTCAGCTCTCGAACGGCCTGCTTCCCAACAACGGTCAATCCGCAGTCGCCACGTCCCAGAGCGCTGAGATCTACCTTCCCTACCCTCCAACACCAGTAATTTCGGCGTCACCCGCGGGGGGCGCCATCGTCTGGGCGCTCGATAACAATGCGAACGGCACCGACAACAACAATACTGCCCTCGGTCCGGCGATCCTGCGAGCGTACGATGCGACCAACCTTGCCACGACGCTGTACTCAAGCGCCGCGCTGCCGGCCGACGCCGGTGGTAACGCCGTTAAATTCACCCTGCCGGTCATTGCCAACGGTCATGTCTATATCGGGGGCGCTGGCGGGATAACGGTCTACGGGTTGGCACCCTAAAGGAGCGGGGTGCCAAAGAGGCGGCTCCAGCTGTTTCGCCGCCAACCAGGCGGTCCAGAGTCTGATCGGGCGCTCTCTGATTCTGACGGTCGCGGTCCGCCGTATGTCAGCTGCAGTCAAGTACGTCGCGGTACGGCTGTCTAAACCAACAATGTAAGAGCGTCGCGCGTCCCGGCCAAGGATCCGTTCCTCGCGCCCATGGTCGCGGGTCCTCTGTCCCCCAAGGCGAACGCGAAGGTTTTTTTGTCCATGATTGGGCGGCCAGGTAGGCCCCCTGCACCAAACCGGGCAACAACGGCGTTGCCAGGTCGTCGCTGACGTTCAAGTAAGGTCGAGACATTCTGCTGCTGAGCCCTGATTCTGATGCATAAAAGCAACAGACGGTCACGCGCGCGGATTCGTCGTAACCTGGCAGTTGGTAAGGCAGGAGCTAGGTTAGAAACTTGGTCTTTATTACGGATCCGGCTACTGTTATCCGACGGGTGCTGCACGTATAATCCCAAAAAATCGCTCGCGCATCGTGGGCGTGTAGCGCAGTTACAACAACGGGAGCAACAACACATGATTTCGAGAGCAGGTGCGCGTGTCCTCGCGCGGGTAGTCGCCGTGGCACTTGGCTTGGCCTTCGTCGAGAGCGTCTATGCCGATGCTGCGAGCGAATCCGGGGACCAGCTTTCCGAAGTGATCGTCACGGCAACTAAGCGCGAGTCCACCGTGCAGGAGACGTCGGCGAGTATCACGGCAGTCTCGGGCGAGGACATCGCCGACCGGGGGCTGGTGGACTTCAATTCCCTCGCCCAGTCGATCCCCGGCATCGCCATGCGTACCTCCGGCCCGGGTCAGACCGAGTTCGAGATGCGGGGTCTCAATTCCGCAGGCGGCAACACGTCCATGGTGGGCTTCTACCTGGACGAGACGCCGCTGTCCTCACCCGCCTCGGCGCAGCTGGGCAAGGAGGAGATCGATCCGGCCCTCTATGATCTCAACCGCGTGGAGGTGCTGCGCGGCCCGCAGGGCACGCTCTACGGCTCGAGCTCCATGGGCGGCACCGTCAAGGTGGTGCCCAATGCGCCCGAACTCGGCAAGTTCTCGGCCTCGGGTGAGGACGTCTTCTCCGACACAACTTCCGGCGGTGGCATCAACCACAAGATCAATGGCATGGTGAACCTGCCGCTCGGGGACACGGCCGCAGTGCGCATCGTGGGCTCGGAGAGTTCGGATAGCGGCTGGATCCAGCGTCGCGTCATCCAGGACGGCGCGGTTGCCGTCGACGCGGGCGCCTTTCCATTTGTGACGCGGCCGGCCAATTTCTACACGGCACCGCTGCAGGAGCAAATCGACGGTGCGAACAGCACGACCGTGGATTCGGTGCGCATGTCGCTGCTCTGGAAGCCCATCGACAACCTGTCGATCACGCCCATGGTGATGTGGCAATTGACCCAGCAGGCTGCCCCGGATGCCGTCGACGTGAATGGCAATCCCACCCACCCCACCTTCCCGGCCACCAGTGCGCATTGGGAGATCTACGATTCACCGGAGCCGCAGCGTGACCGCTTCACGCTGTCGAGCCTGAAGATCGAATATCAGCTCGAAAGCTTCTCGATCACTTCCGCCACGGCAGACTGGAATCGCAATACGCTGGTGTCCCAGGACAGCACGGAGGAGAACGCGGCTCCCTTCGGCATCCCGGTCTACGATGCGCCGATCGGCCTCGGTCCATCGGGCCCGGCGCCCAACGGACCGGCTGTGACGGAGAAGGACTTCACGCGGCAGATCAGCGAGGAGCTGCGCTTCACGTCAACCGGCACCAGTCGCTTCCAGTGGATCCTCGGTTACTTCTACCAGGACCTGTATTCCGAATGGGACGAGTGGGCAATTGCGCCCCAGGCACCAGCGGCGGTAACGGGCGGCCCGAACTTATACGTGGACTACCAGCCGCAGGTCATCGTTCAGAACTCGGAGTTCGGGGAAGCCTCCTGGCAATTCACGCCCGACTTCAAGGTCACGGCGGGTCTGCGCCACTACCACTACAGCCTCGGCCAGACGAACCAGGAATTTGGGACTTTCACTGTGTACGGGGGCGTGGGAAACAACGTCCCGTACAACACGGCGGCCTCAAACGGCGCGAGCGGCACCGATCCGAAGTTCGATCTGAGCTATAACCTCGATAAGGACGTCCTGCTCTATGCCACCGCCGCCAAGGGCTTTCGTCTGGGCGGCGTGAACCAGCCGATTCCGGTGGCTTTGCCCGGGAACCCCAATTCGGTGCTGGTAGGAAACGAGTGCTCTCTGCAGGCGAAACTTCTCCTCAACGCGGCCTGCACTGGTCCGCTGTTGCAGGCCCCGGCCACCTTTTCCTCCGACTCGGTGTGGAACTACGAGATCGGGGAGAAATCCTCATTCCTCGACCATCGGCTGATCGCCAATGTGTCGGCTTACTACGAGCGCTGGACCAACCCGCAGATCGCAGCCAACCTTGCGGGTTTCGGCATCACCGCCAATGGCGGTAATGCGCGTGTCGTGGGCTTCGAGGCAGAGTTCCGGGCGCTGCTGACCCGCGAGTGGGATCTCGGGGTCAACGTCGGCTATACCAATTCACAGTTTACGCAGGCCAGCCTCATCACGGGATACCCGAGCGGCTACTCGGTCCCCGACATCCCGAAGGTCACGGCCTCAGGGAATCTGCGGTGGAAACATCCGCTGACGAGTGAGCTGTCGCTGATCGGAACGCTCGAGGGAGATTACGTCGGCACGCGCACGGATACACCGTACGGCGAGAGCATCACGCTCACTGACGTCAACCAATTCCTGATCCATCTGCCGGCGTACGCGATCGGCAACGCGCGCTTGGGATTGGGAGGCAGTGCGTGGTCCGCGTACCTGTTCGTGAATAACTTCACGAATACGCGGGCGCTGCTCGATCCCCAGCCGCAGATCGACCTGCAGATGGATGCCTTTGTACGCTACATCGTGAATCGTCCCCTGACGGCGGGACTCGATGTGTCGTACAAATTCAACTGAGCGATCGCGGTGCGGGCCATGCGGCCCGCACTGCGAGCTGGCGGCGCGGTTTTGCGCATGAGGTCTCTGGGTAAACGGCCGGATGGTTTGCGGCTCGAGCGCATGAAGGCTTCCGCCCGCTGGGCCGGCGAACGCTTTCGCAACATTCACCCGATATTGCCGGGCTTGCGCGATCCCGCCGCTCAGATGCCCTCCTTGCCGGACTTCCTGTGCGGCGGTGAGCGGCGTGTTCCTCGCCGGCAGCTCCCCTGCGTCAATCCGCGCCCCACGTGGTCCAATGCGCCGGGCACCGGTCTGCGCGTGACCTGGTTGGGCCACTCCACCGTGCTCATCGAAATGAATGGGTATCGCGTATTGACAGATCCCGTCTGGGGGCCGCGAGCTTCGCCGTCGCGCTTGATCGGCCCGAAGCGCTTCCAGCCGGTGCCGGTCGTACTGCGGGCTGTTCCGCCGATTGATCTGGTCGTCGTGTCTCATGACCACTACGACCATCTCGATTATCCGACGATTCGCGAACTGGCGAAGCTCGACGTGCCATTCGTCACCTCGCTCGGCGTCGGCGCGCATCTGGAGGCCTGGGGCGTGCCACCGGAACGCATCGTCGAGCTGGACTGGTGGGAGACTCACGCATTGACGGGCACAGAGTTATCCGTGACCGCCGCGCCGTCACAACATTTCTCCGGCCGCAGCCTTCACGATCGCAACGCCACGCTCTGGTCATCGATGGTCATTCGATCTTCCCGCCACGCTGTATTCTTCAGCGGCGATACCGGCTTGACGACAGAGTACGCGACGATCCGCGAGCGGACGGGTCCGTTTGATCTCATCATGCTGGAGATCGGCGGCTACCATCCAGCGTGGGGTGACATGCACCTGGGTCCTGAAAACGCGCTCCAGGCGCACGCGCTGCTGGGCGGTGGCGCTTTTCTGCCCATTCATTGGGGCACCTTTGCGTTGGCGACTCATCATTGGGACCAGCCGGCGGAAACCCTGCTGACCTGCGCTACGAGCAAAGACGTGCGGCTGCTGATGCCGCGACTGGGTGAGCCCGTCGAGCCGGCACACGAGCATGAGGTGACGCCGTGGTGGCGGCCGGTCGACCAGCGGCCGCCCCGCCAACTCCCGTCAGAGCCACCGGTGATCACGCTGCCTGAGTCAATGCCTTGGCCATTTGATTAATGGTTGCCCTCAGGGAGACCGTTATTGTTGCATCGATTCCATTCCTATGCGTGCATCGCTGTCGTAACCGTACTCGTTGTAGTCAAACCTACAGCCGCCTGCGCGGCGCAAGCGGATGTAGATGCAACCAGGCTCGCCCATGCAGATGCGGAGCCGGCGAACTGGATGACCTACGGCCGCACTTACGATGAGCAGCGATTCAGTCCCCTGACGCAGATAAACGCCACAAACGTTCGGCAACTCGGGCTGGCCTGGTTCGCCGACCTGGATACCCATAGAGGCCAGGAAGCTACGCCACTGGTCGTCGATGGCGTCCTCTACACTTCGACCGCCTGGAGCATGGTGAAGGCCTACGAGGGGGCAACCGGCAAACTGCTTTGGGCGTTTGATCCGAAGGTTCCACGCGAAATCGGACCGGACATCTGTTGTGACGCCGTCAATCGCGGTGTCGCGGTCTGGAAAGGCAAGGTGTACGTAGGGACATTGGATGGTCGGTTGATCGCTCTGGACGCTGCGACCGGAACGCCCCTATGGTCGGTGCAGACCACGGACAAATCAAAGCGCATCACGATCACCCAGGCGCCCCGTATCGTGAAGGACCGCGTGATCATCGGCATGAGCGGGGGTGAGTACAACGTTCGCGGTTACATCTCCGCCTATGACGCGGCCTCCGGCAAATTGGCGTGGCGCTTCTTTACAGTTCCGGGCGACCCGTCGGAGCCGTTTGAGGCGCCAATTCTGGCCAAGGCGGCGCGCACCTGGAGCGGGCAGTGGTGGAAATTCGGCGGCGGTGGAACCACGTGGGACGCAATAGCCTACGACCCTGAATTGGATCTGCTCTACTTCGGAACCGACAACGGCGATCCGTGGAACGCGAAATTCAGAAGCGAGAACCACGGCGACAATTTGTTCCTGACGTCGATTATTGCAGTACGGCCCGAAACCGGAAAATACGTCTGGCACTATCAGCTGGTTCCCGGGGATGAGTGGGACTTCTCAGCCACGCAGCAGATCATCCTTGCCGATGTGCGCATCAATGGCAGGCTGCGCAAGGTTCTGATGCAAGCCCCGAAGGACGGATTCTTCTACGTCCTGGACCGTCGGACCGGCAAGCTTCTGTCGGCCAAGGCGTTCAGCGTCGTGAACTGGGCCTCCGGCATTGACCTGCGATCCGGCAGACCGATCGAGAATCCGGCCGCACGCTATTCGCAAACGGGCAAGCCTTGGGTGTCCCTGCCGGGCGCCATGGGTGCACACAGTTGGCAGCCCATGTCATACAGCCGCGCGACCGGACTGGTCTATATTCCGGCCAACGAAGCGGGCTTTCCCTACACGCCGGAGACAACCTTTGCAGCCAAGCCGCGCGGCATGAACAATGGACTGGACAAGCTTGCCGGCGATCTGCCGCCAGATGCCGCTGCGCGTTCGCAGATTGCGGCCGGCCTGAAGGGCTATGTCGTCGCATGGAACCCTGCCCTTGCCAAGGAGGTGTGGCGCATCGACCTGAAGGGACCCTGGAACGGCGGTCTGTTGAGTACCGCAGGCAATCTGCTGTTTCAGGGCAATGCATCCGGTGAGTTCGTAGCGTACCGCGCGGATACCGGCGAGCGCTTATGGTCGCAGCCCACGCAAACGGGCGTGGTCGCCGGGCCGATCACTTACGAAGTAGACGGAGCCCAGTACGTTGCAGTACTAGCCGGGTGGGGCGGCGTGTTTCCGCTGGTCGGTGGGGAGCTGTCCGACAAGTCGGGCAAGCAGCGTAACGTCAGTCGCCTGCTGGTCTACAAGCTCGGCGGCGACGCCTCGCTGCCGGTGCTGGAGAGGGCTGATCGCGCCCTGGACCCGCCTAATGAGAGCGCCGATGAGGACACGCTCAGCAGTGGCCATGCGCTGTACGCCAATTTCTGTTCCGACTGTCATGGCGCGCGCGCCTACGCGGGCGGCGTCATCCCTGATCTTCGCGCCAGCGCCCTGCTTCGGAGCGATGCATGGTTCGACGTGGTTCTCGGCGGCGTGTTGAAAAGCGAAGGCATGGCATCCTTCGCAACCGTGCTCGATCACCGCCAAGCCGCCGCCGTGCGCTCCTGGGTGATATCGGTCGCACAGGCGGACCAGGCGACCGGGGCGGTGGCGCAGTCACCCTGAGCCCCGGACCTGCGTATTCTGGATTGTCGGTATCATAGCCGACGAACCATGAGTCCGACCCGGGAGATCCCAATGACTCATTCCAAGCACCCGAGACGGGTCGTTACCGGTCATGATGCCGACGGCAAATCGATTGTCGTCGCGGATGGCCCGCCGCCGCAACATCATCCGATGAAGGGCGCGGCGATCGGCGCGGACTTTTACGAGATCTGGAACACCACCAGGGCCGTCCCGGTGCTCACCTCAACGGAGGCGCAAGAACCAAATGAGCGTGGCTTCTCGATCATGCCGGTCACGGGCCATCTGTTGCGCATCATCGAGATCTATCCGCCGCAGGAAGGAGGCAGGCGCACGGTAATGCACCGCACGAAGACACTCGACTATGTCGTGGTGATTGAGGGCGAAGTCATTCTCGCGCTCGACGACACCGAATTGGCGCTGAACAAGGGCGATGTAGTCGTCCAGCGTGGCACGAATCACGCCTGGGAGAATCGTTCGAATAAAGTCGCGCGCATGGCATTCTTTCACATCGATGCCGAATTCAGTGAGGAGTTGCTCGCCAAACTGCCTAAGCCGCTGGAGCTGATGCGCTGACGCGAGCAGGAGAACCTGGCACTGGAGCAATACCAACGCCGGCAGATGTACTCCGGCCGAGCAAAACGGGAGGTGGACGTGAGCGATACAAAGGACGCGGCATTCGCCGCAGGCATGCAGGTGCGACGCGATATGTTCGGGCCCGGCGGGGCCGAGGAGCGCTATGCGCAGGCCACGGACTTCAATCGTCCGTTCGAGGACATGGTCACGCGCTACTGCTTCGGCGACACATGGACCCGGCCGGGTCTGGATCGCAAGACCCGCAGTCTGATCACGCTGGCCGCACTGACCGCACTGACCAAGCCAAATCAGATCCAGGTCCACGTCGCCGGCGCCCTGGCGAATGGCTGCAGCATCGATGAGATCCGCGAGACGATCCTGCACACCGCCGTCTATGCGGGTGTACCCTGTGGTGTCGAAGCCTTCAATGCAGCGGCCGAGGCGCTCGCGCGTCATGCCGAGAGCAAGCGGTGAACGTCGCGTTCATCGGAGTGGGTGCGATGGGGGCCCCTATGGCGACCTGTATTGCGCGCGCGCGCCACACGCTCACCCTATACGACAGCGTACCCGAGCGCGCCAAGCAGGTGGCCGCCGAGCAGGGCTGCCACGTCGCTGACGGATTCGACGGGCTGGCAGCCTCGGTCTTCGTCGTGACGATGCTGCCAACCGGACAGATCGTACGCGATCTGTACCTGCGCGAGGGACTGGCGCAGAAGCTGCGGCGTGGCGCCATCGCGATCGACATGAGCTCGTCCGATCCTGTAGGCACACGGGAACTCGGCGCCGCACTCGCGGCCTTTGGCATTACGCTGATCGACGCACCCGTCTCCGGCGGCGTACCACGTGCGGCGCAGGGCACCCTGACAATCATGATCGGCGGCGATGATCCGGCGGCGATTGATCGCGCCCGACCACTGCTAAGCGCCATGGGAGATCGTCTGTTCGGCACCGGGCGTCTCGGAAGCGGACACGCGATGAAGGCGTTGAACAACTTCGTGGCAGCAGCGAGTTTCGCCGCCTGTGCCGAGGCTCTATTAGCCGGGCAGCGCTTTGGCCTCGATCCCACGCGCATGGTCGAGATCCTGAACGTGTCCACGGGCCGTAACTTCCACACCGATCTGGTGCTACGGGAACACGTGATCGGTGGAAAGTTCGCCACCGGCTTTCAGCTCGGGTTGCTCGCCAAGGATGTGCGCATAGCCGCCGGGCTGGCGCGCGACCTGCGGCTGGATGCGCCGCTCGTGCGCCTGGTCAGCGAGCGCTTCGAGGCCGCGCGCGATGCGCTCGGCTACACCTGCGATCATACGGAGGCGATCAAGGCCTGGGACAAGAACGCCGCTGTATGAATGCGACGGGACCCTCCGTCGACGTCG
>Ga0302325_10004469_pt1 | contig 32358 bp, 28 predicted proteins | sample Palsa_T0_2_FD_201948 | JGI IMG/M metagenome (GOLD analysis project Ga0302325, IMG submission 201948) | Peat permafrost microbial communities from Stordalen Mire near Abisko, Sweden - Palsa_T0_2 | ecosystem: Environmental > Terrestrial > Soil > Palsa > Peat permafrost | place: Sweden: Abisko... | reverse complement strand
GACGTCCTTGACGCCGATCGGCACGCCGAGCAGCAGCAGGTTGGCCGCCGCCTCCGGCGAAAGCTTGTAGAGCAGCCTGTCGAGCTCCGCGGCGCGTTCGATCGCGTCATCGCCGGGCGCAGTCGCGAAAGAGTGGATCGGGCCGTCGAGCTTCGTGATCGCCCGGTTGGCGGCGCCCGCGACCTCGACGCAGCTCATCTGGCGCTCGCGGATCAGCCGCGTGATGTCGGCGGCGCCCAGCTGGGTGTAGGAGGCCGCAGCGTTGGACACCGCTGGCAGCTTACGCGCCCGCGGACATTCGCCGGCTCGCGCGACAGCGCGCGCCGCGTGAGCCGCCCGCCGCGACAGCGCGCGGCGTGAGCGCGCCCGCCGAGCGACTAGCTTGCCCGGCCCACCGCCTACCCGCTCGCCACGCCCTCCGCCGCGACCCGCGCGGCAAGCACGTCCTCATACGCGCGCGTCACATCCGCGCGGTCGGCCGCCTCGGGGTTTGACTCGAGGTTCCCGGTCTGGATTCGCCGCGCCTGTTCGATCAGCACGTCGCGCTGGGCTGCGGTCGTCGTGTACTCCATGACCTTCTCCAGCGCGTCGAGCTGGCGGATCATCACCGCGGGCATGCCGCGGCTGGCCTGGCGGATCTTCTCGTAGGCGCGCTCGACGATCCGCTGGTAGCCCACGGCCGCCGAGATCAGGCGGATCTGGCCGCTCTCGTCGCGGTGGATCTGGGTCGGCGACCACTCCGCAGCGATCTTGCACAGGCTCTCGCCGAGCCAGTCGATGCACGTCAGTGCCGTGAACGTGTCGTTGACCGCGGCGGAGAGCGCGCGGATCGCGATCTCGACGAGCTGGTCGACGGCGAAGCTCAGGTCCTGCGCGAGGGTGCGGTAGGGGCCGGTGAGGTGCGCTCGCTCGAGGTGGCGCGTGACGGCGTCGGCGGCCTCCGGCGGCCAGACGGTCGCGAGCGGGTGCCCCTCCACGAGGAAGTGGCCGGGACGGTAGTGCAGTTGGATCACGGCGTTCGAGTTGCTCGCGATCCGCACGAGCGTGTCGTAGTGGACGAACTGGAGGTAGCCGCTTCGCGCGGTCCGCACGACGCCGCTCGAGGTGGCCATCTGGCGCTCAATCTCGGCGAGCGAGAAGCTCGTAGCGGGGGTTCGCTCGGAAACCCCCCGGGACCCCTCGGCGGCGATCGCGATGGCCAGGTCGCGGGCGATGCTCGCGATCACCTGCGGCAGCTGGATCGAGTTGGTGATGTGGTTGATGAAATAGATCAGCACGCCCATGTCGAGCACGAGCGCGAGCAGCGCGACGGTGATAGAGATGTTCGGGACGAACGGGTTGTGCGTGCCGTTGCCGATCGCGACGAGCGCCAGCACCGAGTAGACGAAAGTGGCGACGAACGCGCCGAGCGTGTGCTGGGTGCCGCGGTCGCGGATGAAGTTGCGCAGCATCCGCGGACCGAACTGGGTGGAGGCCAGGGTCAGCGCCACGATCGTGATCGAGAAGACGACGCCGACCACCGTGATCACGGCCGCCGCCATCGTCGTCAGGATCTGGCGGGCTCCGTCGGCGCCCGGCTGGATCACCCAGGAGGGCAGCGTGAAATCGCCGCTGTGGGCGGCGTGATCGAGCGCGTAGGTGCCGGCGAAGATCAGCACCGCGAGCAGCACCTCGAGCGACGGCACGAGCCAGAGGTTGGTGCGCAGGGACTCCTGGCGCCAGGCTGGCAGCCGCGAGGTCAGCGGGCGCATGGGTGGGGTGAGTGGCGTTTCATCGCAGCACGAGTTGTGCCGACCAGGCTTCCCGGCTCACCGCCGCTGGATGTTACGGGGCGGCCGCGGTGAGCGTCCCACGCTCACGCTCGCGGGCCGCGGTGAGTGGTCCCACGCTCACGCCCGCCCAGCAGCTGCCCGGGCGTCACGACGCCAATAACATCCGCGGAGTGATCCGGCGTCTGCTGCTCCCGTTCGGGCTGGCGTTCCTCGCGCTCGCGCCGGTCGCGCGCGCCGCGATCTCGCAGACCCCGGCGATCACCGACACGCGCTACAGCTCCTATCTGCGGGCGGTGCGCCCGTCGGCGCCCGGCGTGCACTGGCGTGTGATTCACGCCGACGGCGGGCTCGAGCTGGTGCTGGGCGCCGGGCGGACCGTGCAGTGGAACGTGATCGACCTCAACGACGAGATTCGCGTGATCAACCACAGCGGCGAGACGGTCACCGTCTATGGCTACTCGCAGTCGGATCGCAACGTCGCCTACGACGGCGGCAAATACGCCCAGATCCTCGCCAACGGCACCGTCCAGCTCAACGAGAACTCGCCCGCCTACTACGAGAACCAGAGCTTCTACGAGACCGCTGTCGTCGTTCCCCCCTCGGCCGGCGCCACCGCCGCGCCCGACTGGGTCACCTTCGCCAAGACCGGCACGCTGTACTGGCACGACCACCGGATCCATTACACGACCCCGGTCATCCCGACGTTCATCAAGAACCGCGGCGTCCAGCACCGCCAGTTCGTCTTCAACTGGTATGTCCCGATCGCCGTCGGCTCGACCGACGGCTACCTCTACGGCGCGCTGTACTGGAACGGCGAGAAGCCCTTCGCCTTCCCGATCGCCGCGATCGTCGCATTCGTGCTCATCGTGGTGGCCGGCGCGGCCTTCGTCGTCTTCGTGCGCCGGCGACGTCGCCCGGTCGCGCCCGAGGACACGTTTTGACGCGTCCCGCGGTCGCGACGCGGCCGCTCCGGCGCGCGCCCCGGCACCGCCCCCCAAAACCCTGCGATCCCCGCCTGCGATCATCTCTTGACACCCGCGAAAGGAGCGGTCGATGAGTGAGCACACCTACACGGTTGCGGGAATGACCTGCGCACACTGCGTTGCGGCGGTGAGCGAGGAGGTCAGCCGGATCCCGGGAGCCGAGCATGTGGACGTGGACCTGGAGAGCGGCACGCTCGCCATCAGCGGCGAGGAGATCGACGCTGCCGAGGTTCGGGCGGCGGTCGAAGAGGCCGGCTACCACCTGGTGTGAGCGTCGAGGCGGGCCGGGCCGCAGCTGCGGCCCGCACAACCGCGCCCCTGAGCCCCGAGGCGGGGCGCCGGGCGCCGCCGCGTCCCAGGACCCCGCCCCGATCTCCCGATCCTCAGGCGTGCGCCGCCGGTCGCGCCGATCCGCCCGCCGGCGCGCCCACGCGCGCTCGCCCCGCGGCGAGCACGAGCGGGGGCATCAGCGTGACCGCGAGCAGCACGAACAGTGGCCCCGAGTTCACGTCGGTGGCGTTGCCGACCCAGAACGGGCCGCCCATGCTCTGGCCGAGCACCCAGTAAGCGAGCGCCAGGAGGCTCCCGGCGCTCAGGGCGACCGCGCGCAGCCTGCTCCAGACCCCGGCGGCGATCGCCACCGAGACGATCGCGAGCACCACGGCGAGCGTCTCGCCGTTGCCCCTTGTCGCGTGCGCGACCGAGGTCTCCCAGGCCGCGAGCGGATGCGGGGCGCCGCTCGCCATCCCCAGCAGCTGACCGTTGATCGCGTTCTTCGCGCGGTCCACGTTCAGCAGCCAGAGATAGGCGCCCTCGAGCCACAGAAGCGACCAGACGATCCGTCCGCCGCGGTCGCCGATCGGCCCACCGTCGGCGGCCGAGCGCTCGCCCTCGCGGCCGGTCGGCCAGACCAGCAGTCCGATCAGGCCGTACAGCAGCACCGCACCCGGCGCACCCATCAGCGGCGACACCGGTGTGCCGGAAAAGACCATCCCGAAGCCCTCGCCCATCCACCAGACCCAGAAGGCCCAGAAGAACGAAACGAACAATGCTGGTCTGACGGTCTTTCGGCTGAGGATCAGCCCCAGGCCGATCGCGCACTGGATCTCGCCGGCCAGCGTGTTCCACAGCGCCTGGTCGTGGCCATAGAAGTGCGCCATCGTCAGCATCGGGCTGGCGATGAACGACGGCGAGCCGACGGCGCTCGGCTCGATGATCGTCGTCAGAAACGCCGAGCTGTACATGAAGCTCTGAAACTGCAGCAGGCCGACGAGCAGCCAGACGGCGCCCAGCGTGATCTGGACGCCGCGCTTGGTGATCCGCAGGCGCGCCGCCAGGGTGTTCATGGGTGCAAACCCCGGGCGCGATTGCGCTCCCGGGTGTCTCGAACCGACATCTGCAGCTCCTTGCGTTTGCAATCGGGGACGTCACCGCGTGAAGCGATGCCGTGAGCCGGGCGAACGCGGGCTGCGCGCCAACCGCTGAAGGGCGTGGTGCGCTCAGCCCGCGGCGAGTACGGGCGGCGCGCGTCCGGCGAGCGCGACGGCGATCAGCCGCCCGCCGCGCAGGAGCGTGGGCGAGGGGAGCTCTGGCGCGAGTGCGCGCGAGATCATCGCTCGCGGGCGCGGACGAGAGCGGGCCCACCGCTCGATCAGCCGCTCGCCGGGGTAGCGTCCGGCGAACAGCGCGACCGCCAGCAGCAGCGCCGGAAGCATCGTCAGCGCCCCCGGTCCCAGCATCCCGAAAATGCCGAGCGCCGCGAGCACGGCCACCACGGCGAGCGTCGCGACGCCGACCGCGAGCCGGCGGCCGCGGCGCGTCCTCGCCTGCGTGAAGCGGGGCTGCCTCATCGCCCGTTGATGCTAGCGCGGGAGGCGAGCTTCGGCTACCCTGCGCGGCAGCAGGTTCGCGACGCGGAGGCTTGAGCAATGGGACCCGGTAGCACCACCACCCCGTCGGGCTCGATGGCGATGGGCGGCCAGTCCTCGGGCATGTCCTCCGGCGCTCACACCCCGGTCTCCGGCATGTCGATGAGCGCGGCGCACGGCGCGACCAACATCCTGCCGAACTGGCTCGCGATCGTCTGGACGATCGTCTTCGTCGCGATCTTCGTGATCCACCTTCTCCACGTCCGCGACACGCACGGCCAGCGCCGCCTGTGGCACTCGGGCCACGTCCTGATGGCGGCCGGCATGGTGTTCATGTTCGCGCCCTCCTCGATCGACCACTTCAACATCCCGGCCACCTTCTGGCAGCTCGCGTTCGCCAACGCCGCCGGCGTCATGCTCGCCTGGGTCGTCGTCCAGGTCCTCAGTGGCCGCGCGGTCAACCTGCTGTGGGTCGTGATCGCGATCGACCTCGGCGCGATGGTCTACATGTGGTCGCCGAACGGGTTCGTCGCGCCGGTCACCTGGCTGCTGGTGGCCTACTTTGCGATCCAGGCGCTGGCGTGGGCGACCAACACGTTCCGCCGCCTGGACCGCGAACACCAGATCCCCGGCATCTCGCGCATCTCGATCAACCCCGGCGGCACCGCGACCATCTCAGCCGCCGCCCACGCCGAGCCGCTCGTCTGCGAGCTCGACCTGCGCCCGTCGATGGCGCTGATGGGACTCGGCATGGCGTACATGTTCGCCGCCATGCAACTGCTTTCTTAGGGGCCGCCTTCGGCGGCTGGTCGTTTGTTTAGTGGGTCGTCCGGGAATGTTCGGCCTGAAACGCAGCTTGTGGCGAGGTCCTGGGGTCGGCTGGCACGGACGCAGGGAGCGGGCAAGCGTGGTGGGCTTGCCGCGACTGAGGACACAGCCAGGCGGTATCTACCCCGTTTCGGGGCACAGGCAGGAGCCGCCATTTCGGGTCGAACATTTCTGGGCGGCCCACTTAGTTGATCGGAAGTGTCACGGAACCGCCGAGGTGGCGGTGGCTGCCGTCGGTCCCGTTGAGGGTGACCTTCCAGACGCCGACCGTCAGGTCGACGTATGCACCCCAATGGCTCGGGCCGAATCTGACGATCTGCCCGGTCCGGGTGGCCCCCCTGTTGGAGGTCGCCTTCAGGGCGATCGTGGCGATCTTCACGGTCGCGTCGCCCGTCGCGCCGTTCAGCTGGAGGTGGACCAGCACGGTGCCGGGCCGCAGTGACTGGGTGTAGACCTGCAGCGTCTCTCCGGCCGGCTCGGTGAGTGTCTGCGATGAGCTGGCCGGCACCGCGAAGGTGTCGGGCACGGCGAGCACGAGCGCGCCGAGCGCCACGACCGGCACCACGGCGATCGCGGCGATGCTCGCGAAGCGCTCGCGGCGGCTGCGGACGGGTGTGCGGCGGCCGGGGCGCCCGAAGCGCCGCAGCCGCAGGCTGTTGCCCACGACCGTGATCGAGGAGACCCCCATCGCCACGGCGGCGAGTGCGGGGCTGAGCAGGCCGGTCATCGCCAGCGGAATCGCGATCAGGTTGTAGCCGAACGCCCAGCCGAGGTTCTGCAGCACGATCGTGTAGGTCTCGCGCGCGAGACGCAGGGCGCGCGCCACACCGCGAAGGTCGCCGGAGAGCACGCTGATGTCAGCCGCCTCGATCGCCACGCCCGTCCCGGTGCCCATCGCGATGCCGAGATCCGCGCGCGCCAGCGCCGCGGCGTCGTTGACGCCGTCGCCGACCATCCCGACGCGGCGGCCCTGCGCCTGCAGGCGCGCGATTTCATCGAGCTTGCCGCTCGGGCTGACGCCAGCGCTGACATGCTCGATGCCGACCGCGTCGGCGACGGCCCGCGCCGCCCGCTCGTTGTCGCCGGTCAGCAGGCGGACGTCGATGCCCATCCGGCGCAGTCCCGCGACCGCGTCCCTGGCCTCCGGCTTGACCGTGTCGGCGAGCGCGATCGCGCCGACGATCGCCTCCGCCCGCTGGACCACGATCGCCGTGCGTCCTGCGGCCTCCCACGCATCGAGCACACCGGCGAGCGCCGCTGAGCGCTCCTGCGGGCGTCCGACCCATGTCTCGACGCCCTCGACGAGCGCGCGCACGCCCTGGCCGGGCAGCGAGCGAAACTCGCTCGGCTGGACGATTTCCAGGCCGCGCTCGCGCGCCGCGGCGACCACGGCGAGCGCGAGCGGGTGCTCAGAGCCGGCCTCCGCCGCTGCCGCCAGGAACAGCACGCGATCGCCGTCCTCGCCGTCCGCGCTCCAGATGTCTGCGACCGAGAGCTCCCCGGTCGTCACGGTCCCCGTCTTGTCGAGCACGATCGTGTCGAGCTCCTGGCTTCGCTCGAGCGTCTCGGCGCTGCGAATCAGCAGGCCGAGGCTCGCGCCGCGCCCCGTTCCGACGAGGATCGCGACCGGTGTCGCCAGGCCGAGCGCGCAGGGGCAGGCGACGATCAGCACCGCGATCGTCGCGTCCATGCCGCGCTGCAGGTGCATCGTGGCGAACATGCCGACCAGCCCCTGGCCGGTCAACAGCCACACCACGCAGGTCCCCGCGGCGAGCAGCAGGACGGCCGGCACGAAGTAGCGGGCGATCTCGTCAGCCAGGCGCTGGAGCTTGGGCTTGGAGGCCTGCGCCTGCTCGACGAGAGCCACCAGGTGCGACAGTGCCGTGTCGGCGCCGACCGCGGTCGCCCGCGCGCGCAGCACACCGTCGATGTTCAGCGTCGCGCCGGTCAGCAGCGCGCCGGTGTCCTTCTCGACCGGCAGCGACTCGCCCGTCAGCATCGACTCATCGACCGCCGAGCGCCCCGAGATCACGATCCCGTCGACCGGCACCTTGTCGCCCGGGCGCACGAGGAAGACGTCACCGCGGCGCACGTCCTCGACGGCCACCAGGCGCTCGGGTGCGCCCGGGTTCTCAGGGTCGATCAGCCGCGCCTGCGTCGCGCCGAGCGACGCCAGCTCGCGGATCGCGCGGCCGGCGGTGCTGCGCGCCCTGGCCTCGCACCAACGGGCGATCAGCAGCGCCGCGATGATGATCGCGCCCATGTCGTAGTCGAGCACCATGTTGAAGCGGTCGACCTGGACGCCGTGGCTGTAGGCGGTCTCGGCGGTCAGCAGCAGGACGGTCGAGTAGATGAAGCTCGCGAGCGTGCTGAGCGCGATCAGCGTGTCCATGTTCGTCGAGCGCGCCCGCGCCCGCGTCCACGCCGAGCGCAGGAACGGGAAGCCGCACCAGAACTGGACCGGCACCGCCATCGCGGCGACGATCCAGCGCGCTGTCGGGTCGTGTCCCTGGACGTAGGTCAGCACGGTGATCGCGATCGCGAGCGGGACCGCCACGGCGATGCGGCGCAGCAGCCCCCGCTGCTCGCGGGTCTCAGAGCGCTCATGGTCCTCGAGCACCCGCGCCTGCTCGGAGGCGCTGGAGGCCGCCGGCGAGGCGCCGTACCCGGCCTGCTCCACGGCGCTCACCAGCGCCTGCATGTCGAGGCTCGCGGGCTGAAGTTCGACGCTCGCCCGCCCCGTCGCGTAGTTGACGAGCGCCTCGGTGACGCCCGGCTGGCGGCTCAGCGCACGCTGCACCCGAGCCGCGCACGAGCCGCACGTCATGCCCGTGATATCGAGGTCGATCGTCTCGAGCTCGCCGCCACCGCGCGCAGCGGCGGCCGGCTGCGTTTGCGTGCTCACGTCGGTTGCGCTCATCACGATCAATTTTCGCATGTCGCGCAAGGCGGCTCGGCGCCCCGGCGCAGGCGCCGCGGTGGTCGGCCGGCGCCGTCGCCGGCGGCTCCGCGACGGGTGTCGATGCGATAATCGCACCCATCGTGGTCGTGATCGCCCGGTGACGAACATCGCGCTCGGTGCGGTGCGGGCGCTCGAGTATGTCTCGATCGCGCTGGTGGTCGGCGCGGTGGCCTTCCTGACCTGGGTCGCGCCCGAGTCGCTGCTGGGCGGCGAGTTCGAACGCCGCGTGTGGCGGCTGCTGATCGCCGGGCTCACGCTCGGCGTCGCCGTCGGCGTGCTCGGGATCCTGCTCCAGGCGGCCCACCTCTCCGGCGTGGCGCTGTGGTCGCTGCGGTGGTCGGCGGTCTCGAGCGTGCTTGGCAGCAGATTCGGCTTGGTCTGGGGGGTGCGGGCAGCGCTGCTGGCGGCCTCGGTCGCGGCGCTCGCGTTTCGGCGCCGCCGCGCCTTTCGCCTTTGGCTTTTCGCCCTGTGCGCGTTTCTGGTCCTGACGCCCGCGCTCTCCGGCCACGCGGCGGTGCAGTCGCCGGTGTGGGCGTTTTTCCCCTCAGACGTCCTCCACGTGCTCGCCGTGAGCGTGTGGGTGGGGGGAGTCGCCTGCCTGCTCTACGCGCTGCCGCCGGCCCTGCGCGCCGCCACGCCGGCCGGGCGGACGACCGTCCTGCTGGACGTGCTCGGCCGCTTCTCGCCCCTGGCGCTGACGGCCGTCGCCGTGATCGCGCTCACCGGCGTGATCCAGGCCTACATCGAGGTCCGCACCCTCAACGCCCTCACCCATTCCACCTTCGGCGAGCTGGTGTTGCTGAAGATCGGACTGCTCGGCCTGCTGATCGGGCTTGGGGCGATCAACCGCGAACGGCTGATCCCGACGCTGCGCCGCCTGGCGGCGGCCGCATCGCAGCCGGGGGAGATCGGCGTGCAGCTGCGCCGCACGACGATCGGGGAGCTTGCGGCGATGGCATGCGTGTTCGCGGTGACCGCCGCGCTCCTCGCGTACACGCCGCCGATCGCGGCGACGGGCTCATCGCCGAAACCGAGCGCCTCGGCCCGGGCGGTCATGTCGCGCTCGGCGGCGGCGACCGTCGCTCGCCCGCGACACGACCGTATGTAATGCCAGTTCTTTAATGCTTTAGCGCAGATCGCGTGCGTAAGGCTGCATTTGGCGCACCTCGCGCGCGCCGCACGCGGAGCGGCGCGGCGCCGTCGCCACGGGCGCGGCCGCGCTAGCGTCGAGGCGCCCCGGCGCTGCCGTCTCGACGCCGCCGCGCTCGCGCGTCGCGCCCCGGCGCCATCGCGTCGACGCCGCCGCGCTCGCGCGTCCCGCCCCGGCGTCTGAAGGTATCGTTGCCCCTCCAATGGCCACCGCCCTGAAGACGACCGTCACCGAGTTGCCGCAGTCGCGGGTGCGCATCGAGGTCGAGGTGGCGCCAGAGGAGGTAGCGCGCGCTACACAGGCGGCGGCGTCGCGGATCGGCCGCGACCTCAAGCTCGCCGGCTTTCGCAAGGGCAAGGTGCCCGCGCCGGTCGTGATCGGACGCGTGGGTCGCGAGGCCGTGGTCGATGACGCCGTGCGCGATCGCCTCGCCCGCTGGTACTCGGCGGCGATCGGGGAGTCGGGGGTCGTCACGATCGGCGATCCCGAGATCACGCTCGGCGATCTGCCTGCTGAGCACGAGCCGTTCACCTTCTCCTTCGAGGTCGGCGTCAGGCCGGTTGCCACACTCCCGCAGTGGCGCGGGATCGAGGCCCCGCGGCGCGAGCCGGCGGTGGCCGACGAGCTGATCGACGAGCAGATCGAGCAGGCACGCGACCGCCTTGCGCGACTGGAGACGGCGGAGCGCGCGGCCGCCGCCGGTGACTTCGTCGTGATCGACTACACCGGGACGATCGACGGCGAGCCGATCGAGGGGGGCGAGGGACGGGCGCAGCTCATCGAACTCGCCGCCGGGCGGCTGATCCCCGGACTGGAGGAGGGGCTGATCGGCGTGCGTGGCGGCGAGCAGCGCACGATCGAGCTGCGGTTCCCCGACGACTACGGTTCCCCTGAGCTCGCGGGTCAGGATGCCGTCTTCGAGGTCAGCGTGGCCGAGGTTCGCGCGAAGGTGCTGCCGGAACTCGACGACGACTTCGCGCTCGAGGCCGCCGGCCTGGACACCCTGGAGGAGCTGCGCGCCGACCTGCGCACCCGCCTCCTGGAGGTTGACGAGCGCGCGGCCGAGCGCGAGTTTCGAGGAGCCGTGCTTGAGGCGGCCGCCGACGCCGCGTCGATCACGCTGCCCGACACGCTCGTGCAGGCGCGTGCCAAGGAGGCGCTGGAGCGGACCCTCCACTCGCTCTCGCAGCGCGGCGTCAGCCGGGAGACCTACCTGCAGATCGCCGGTGCGACCGAGGACGAGTTGCTCGCGAACGCCCGGCCGAGCGCCGAGCGAGCGCTGCGCGCCGAGGCGGTGATCGCGGCGATCGTGGCGGCGGAGGGGATCGAGCCCAGCGACGAGGAGCTGCTCGCGGCGCTCGAGCAGAGCGTTGCGCCCGACGAGAGCGGACGCGTCGCCGACCCCGCGAAGCTGCTCGCGCAGCTTCGCCGCGCCGACCGTCTCGAGGAGTTGCGCGCGGACGTGGCGGCCGACCAGGCTCTCGATCGGCTCGTTGAAGCCGCCGTGGCGATCACGCCGGAGCGCGCGGCCGCGCGCGAGAAGCTCTGGACCCCCGGGTCCTGATCGCCCGCCGCGCGCGGACCCCCGGGTTCTGATCCCCTGGCCGGGCGCCCGCCGGCCACGCGCCCGCAGCCTCCGGAGCGAGGTTCGCCGGTTGGTAGACTCGGCTTGGAGGCGGTGCTGCTTTGCACTTGCCGGGAGGAATCGAGCCGGGCAAGCGAAACAAAGCGAGGACCATGAGCCCATTGATCCCGATGGTTGTCGAGCAGACCTCCCGGGGCGAGCGCGCGTTCGACATCTACAGCCGCTTGCTCAACGAGCGGATCATCTTCCTGGGGACGCCGATCGACGATCAGATCGCGAACCTCATCGTCGCGCAGCTGCTGCACCTGGAGAGCGAGGATCCTGACAAGGACATCTCGCTCTACATCAATTCGCCGGGCGGATCGGTGTACGCGGGGCTCGCGATCTACGACACGATGCAGTTCGTAAAGCCGGACGTGCAGACGATCTGCGTCGGCATCGCGATGTCGATGGGCGCGCTGCTGTTGGCCGGCGGCGCGAAGGGCAAGCGGATGGCGCTGCCCAACGCAAAGATCCTGATCCACCAGGTCAGCTCGAGCTTCCAGGGCCAGGCGACCGACATCGAGATCCATGCGCGGGAGATCATCGATGTGCGCCGCCGTCTGGACGAGATCATCGCGCTGCACACCGGCAAGTCGGTCGAGGAGGTCAAGACCGACACCGAGCGCGACTACTTCATGAGCTCCGAGGAAGCAACCGCCTACGGGATCATCGACCGCGTGATCACGGAGCACTAGCGCCAGCTCACCCGCCATGGCTCGCCCGACCGACTCCAACGAGCAACTGCTCTGCAGCTTCTGCGGCAAGTCGCAGCGACAGGTCAAGAAGCTGATCGCGGGGCCCGGCGTCTACATCTGCGACGAGTGCATCGATCTCTGCAACGAGATCATCGACGAGGAGCTGGTGGCTCCGGCCAGCTTCGACATCTCCGACCTGCCCAAGCCACGCGAGATCTACGACGTCCTCGACGAGTACGTGATCGGCCAGGACAACGCCAAGCGCACGCTCTCCGTCGCGGTCTACAACCATTACAAGCGCGTCCAGATGATGGCCGTGGACGACGCCGAGATCGAGCTGCAGAAGTCCAACATCCTGCTGCTCGGGCCCACCGGCTGCGGCAAGACGCTGCTCGCCCAGACGCTCGCGCGGATTCTCAACGTGCCCTTCGCGATCGCCGACGCGACGGCGCTGACCGAGGCCGGCTACGTCGGCGAGGACGTCGAGAACATCCTCCTGAAGCTGATCCAAGCGGCCGACTACGACGTCAAGAAGGCCGAGACGGGGATCATCTACATCGACGAGGTCGACAAGATCGCGCGCAAGGCCGACAACCCGTCGATCACGCGCGACGTCTCCGGCGAGGGGGTCCAGCAGGCACTGCTGAAGATCCTCGAGGGAACCTCCGCCTCGGTACCGCCGCAGGGTGGGCGCAAGCATCCCCACCAGGAGTTCCTGACGATCGACACGACGAACATCCTCTTCATCTGCGGCGGCGCGTTCGCGAACCTCGACCGCGTGATCGAGCGGCGGATCGGCCACAAGGGCGTCGGCTTCGGCGCCGCGATCGCCGAGCGCCAGAACAAGGACACGGGGGAGATCTTCGAACGCTGCCTGCCCGAGGATCTCGTCCTCTACGGCCTGATCCCCGAGTTCATCGGCCGCCTGCCGGTGATGTCGGCGGTCCACCAGCTGACCCACGAAGACCTCGTCGCGATCCTGACCGAACCGCGCAACGCGCTCGTCAAGCAGTTCCAGCGTTTCTTCTCCTTCGACGGCATCGAGCTCGTGTTCTCCGACGACGCGCTGGTCGCGGTCGCCGAGAAGGCGCTCGAGCGCGAGACCGGAGCGCGTGGCCTGCGCTCGATCATCGAGGAGGTCCTGCTCGAGGTGCAATTCGAGCTGCCCTCGCGCCGCGACGTGAAGAAATGCGTCGTCACGCGTGAGACCGTGGAGAAGGGCCTCACGCCGACGCTCGTGACCGAGGCCGTCGCCGACGAGCCCGACGGCACCGACGAGTCACTCGAAGAAGCCGGCTGAGCCGCGGGCCTCGCGGCCTTCTCGGATGCGCCGGTAGCCTACGGACTCCGTGTCCGTCAAACGTCCCGTCAGCGATCTGGAGGCGCGCACGCGCTTTGAGCCGGCGCAGGTCGAGCCGCGGCTGATCGCGGAGTGGCTCGACTCCGGCCTCTTTCATCCCGAGCCGCTGGGCAGCCCCGATCAGAACTACTCGATCGCGATTCCGCCACCCAACATCACCGGCGCCCTGCACATGGGGCACGCCTTCGGCGGCTCGATCCAGGACGTGCTGATCCGCCACGCGCGCATGCGCGGGCAGCGCACCAAGTGGATCTTCGGCACCGATCACGCCGGCATCGCGACCCAGACGCAGGTCGAGCGCCAGCTCCAGCGCGAGGGCACGAGCCGCGAGGAGCTCGGGCGCGAGGCCTTCATCGAGCGCACCTGGCGCTGGCGCGAGGAGTACGGCGCGACGATCGTCGAGCAGTACAAGCGGCTCGGCGCCTCCTGCGACTACGACGATGAGCGCTTCACGCTCGACGCCGCCTATGCCGCGGCCGTGGTCGAGGTGTTCGTCGGGCTGTATGAGCAGGGCCTCATCCATCGCGACAACTACCTTGTCAACTGGGACCCCGGCAGCGGTTCGGCGATCTCCGACCTCGAGGTCGAGGACCGCGAGGAGACCGACACCCTGTACAGCATCGCCTACCCGCTCGCGGACGCCGGCGGCGAGGTGGTCGTCGCGACGGTGCGCCCGGAGACGATGCTCGCCGACGTCGCGGTCGCCGTCCACCCCGACGACGAGCGCTACCGCGACCTCGTCGGCCGGGAGGTGATCCTGCCGCTCGTCGGCCGCCGTCTGCCGATCATCGCCGATGCCTATGTCAAGCCCGACTTCGGTACCGGCGCGCTCAAGATCACGCCGGGGCACGACCCCAACGACTTCGAGGTCGGCCGCCGCCATTCACTGCAGGTGCTTTCGGTGATCGGCGAGGACGGTCGAATGCTCGAATCCGCCGGCGCGCCCTTTGCCGGCCTGCGCGTCGCGGAGGCGCAGCTCGCGGTCGTCGCGGCGCTGGAGGCCGAGGGTCTGCTGCGCGCGCGCGAGCCCCACACCCACGCCGTGCCCTTCTCGCACCGCTCGGGCGAGCGGATTGAGCCGCTCGTCTCGCTGCAGTGGTTCATGCGCATGGAGAAGCTCGCCGCGCCGGCGATCGAAGCGGTCGCCGACGGCCGGGTCAGCTTCCATCCGGAGCGCTGGGCGGGGGTGTACCTGGACTGGATGGAGAACATCCGCCCCTGGTGTGTCTCGCGGCAGCTGTGGTGGGGGCACCGCCTGCCCGTGTACTACTGCGACGCCTGCGAGGAGACCTACGTCGCCGCGCTCGCGCCGGAGCGCTGCGGCGCCTGCGACGGCCCGGTGCGCCAGGACCCCGACGTGCTGGACACCTGGTTCTCGAGCGCGCTGTGGCCGTTCGCGACGCTCGGCTGGCCGGCGCAGACGCCGGCGCTGCGTGCCTTCTACCCGACCGACTCGCTCGTCACGGCCCGCGAGATCATCTACCTCTGGGTCGCCCGGATGATCATGATGGGGCTGCACTTCACCGGCAACGTCCCGTTCACCGACGTCTACATCACCTCGGTGATCCAGGCGCCCGACGGCCGCCGCATGTCGAAGTCGCTCGGCACGGGGATCGATCCGCTGCAGGAGATCGACCGCAGCGGCGCTGACGCCGTTCGCTTCGGCATGCTCGCGATGTCCTCGACGCAGGACGTGCGCTACAGCGTCGAGAAGATCGAGCAGGGCGAGCGGCTCGCGAACAAGCTCTTCAATGCGGCGCGCTTCGTGCTGTTGAAGATCGGCGAGTACGACGGGCCGGCGGCGCCGCTGCCGGCTGCGGTAGAGGACCGCTGGATCCTCTCGCGCCTCGCGCGTTTCGAGCGCGAGCTCGCCGAGCGGATCGACGGCTACGACTTCGCGCGCGCCGCGCTCACGCTCTACGACTTCGTCTACGGCGAGCTGTGTGACTGGTACATCGAGCTCGTGAAGGGGCGCATCGGCGAGCGCCAGCTGAGTGCGACGCTGCGCTTCCTGTTGCGCGAGACCCTCCAGATCGCCCATCCGATCCTGCCCTTCGTGACCGAGGAGCTGTGGCAGTACGTGCGCGAGCCGGGCGAGGGGCTGCTCGCCGGCGTCGTGCGGGCGCCCGGCGAGCGCACGGCGATCGACCCCGCCGCCGAGGCTGCGCTCGAGCGCGTGATCGCCGCGACGCAGGCGATTCGCAGCTGGCGCGAGGAGGTCGGGATCAAGCCGGGGGTGCCGCTGGCGGCGCGTCTGGACGCCGACGGCTACGACGGGCTCGAGCCGCTGCTCGCGCGGATCGCGCGCCTGGAGCTTCGCAGCGGCGACGGCGCCGCCGCAGCGGCGAGCGTGCCGATCCCGGGCGGGGCGGCGGCGATCCTCGACGGCGTGGACCTCAGCGCGCACGCCGAGCGCCTCGCGCGCGAGCGTGCGCGTCTGCGCAGTGAGATCGACCGGCTGCGCGACAAGCTCGCGAACGCGGCGTTCGTCGCCAACGCACCGCCCGCGCTGGTCGCCGCGCAGCGCGAGAAGCTGGCCGGCCTGGAGCAGGAGCTCGCCCGCCTCGACTCCGACGCCGGCGGGCAATGAGCCCTTCCTCGCCCGATCCGCGCGCGGGCTGGAGCGCGCAGGACGCCGAACGCCATCTGCTCGCGCGCGAGCACTTCGGCATGCGTTTCGGCCTCGACCGCATGCACCGCCTGCTCAACGTGCTGGAGCTCCCGACGGTCTCCTTCCCGACGATCCACGTCGTCGGCACCAACGGCAAGTCCTCGACGACGCGCATGATCGCGGCGCTGCTGGCGCGCGAGGGCCACCGCGTCGGCTGCTTCACCTCACCTCACCTGCTGAGCTATCGCGAGCGCATCCAGATCGGCGAGCGCGACATCGCGCCGGAGCGCTTCGCGGCGGCGATCGCGCGCACCGTCCACGCCGCCGAGCTCGTCGATCGAAGCGCCCCCGAGGCCGGCGACGTCGTCACGCAGTTCGAGCTGCTGACCGCCGCGGCGCTGTGCGAGTTCGAGGCCGCCGCCGTCGATGTCGCGGTGATCGAGGCGGGACTCGGCGGGCGTTACGACGCCACCAACGTGGTCGATTCGCACGTGGCGGTGCTGACGAACGTCGGTCTCGAGCACACACGCTACCTGGGGCCCACGGTCGCGGACATCGCGCGCGAGAAGCTCGACGTCGTGCGCCCCCGCTCGACGCTCGTGGTCGGCGCCGCCCTGCACCCCGACGCGATGGAGCTCGCTCGCGCCACGGCGGCGCAGCGCGGCGCCACGCTTGTGCAGGCCGAGGCCGGCGTGGACGTCGAGCTTCGCTCGGGCGGCGGCTACCAGCGGCGCAACTTCGCCGCGGCGCTGGCGGCCGTGCGCGCGTTCCTGGGGCGCGAACCCGCTCGCGAGCACGTCGCGGCGGTCGCCGCGCAGCTCGTCGTGCACGGGCGCTTCGAGGTGCTGGAGGGCCGTCCCCCCACGCTGCTTGACGGCGCCCACAACGACGGCGGCATCGAGGCGCTCGCGCAGTCGCTGCCGGCTTTCGCGGCCGGGCGCAGGCTCGTTGCGGTGGTCTCGATCCTCGACGACAAGGACGCCGCGGGGATGCTCGCGCGGCTGCTCGTACACTGCGATGCGGTGATCTGCACGGCCTGTACGAGCCCACGCGCGCTGCCGGCGGCGACGCTCGCCTCGCTGGCCGGACAGATCGGCGGGGCGGGGGCGACGGTGGTCGCCGGCCCGCATCGCGCGCTGGCGCGCGCGAGAGAGCTGGCGGGTGAGGACGGCGTCGTGCTGGCGACCGGCTCGATCTACCTGATCGCCGACCTGATGCGCCCGGAGGGCGCCCCCGGGGGCTCGCGGCTGTGAACGACGACGACGACGGGCCGTCGCTGTTGTTGATGATCGCCGGCGTCGCCCTGACGGTGGCGCTGGTGATCCTGGTCTTCGTCGGGATCGGCTACCTGTTCGGTCGCCTTTTCCTGTAGGTGCGACCGCTACACTCGCGAAAAGGTGGCTGCGACGCTCGCTTATTTCGGGATCCAGAACGATGGCGTCAATCTCGCCATCAACCTGCTGATCCTCTTCCTCGTGGTCATCTGGCTGGCGATGATCTACTGGACGCGGACCGACGCCAAACGGCGGATCGCCGACCCAGTGCTGGTGGCGTGCGCGACCGCGTCGGCGCTGTTCCCCTTCATCGGCACGATCGTGTACATGATCGTGCGCCCGCCGGAGTACCTCGAAGACGTCCGCGAGCGCGATCTGGAGATGCAGGCCTCCGAGGCGCGCATCGCGCAGCTCTCCTACTACGCGTGTCAGCATTGCGGGCAGGAGGTCGAGAAGGACTTCGTGATCTGCCCGAACTGCCACAGCCGGCTGCGTGACCCTTGCCCGAACTGCCGGCGGCCGCTTGAGATGACGTGGAGCGTCTGCCCTTACTGCGAGGCTTCCGTGCTCGCCGGCCTGCACCCGCCACGACGCCGGCGCGACGTGCTGGCGAGCGAGGCGCCACCGGGCCCATAGCGCCCACTAGGCTTGCGCCGCCGCAGCCCGCCATCCGTCCGCCCGATCAGCCGCGCCAGACCCAAGGAGGAGCCCGATGGAACGCACCCTCGTTCTCGCCAAACCCGATGCCTACTCCCGCCGGCTGAGCGGCGAGATCCTCGCGCGCTTCGAGCGCAAGGGGCTGGCGCCCGTCGCGCTGCGAGTGCTGACAATGACGCGCGAGCTTGCCGAGCGCCACTACGCCGAGCACCTCGAAAAGCCGTTCTTCGGCGAGCTCGCGGACTTCATCACCTCCGGCCCGCTGGTCGCGATGGTGCTCGAGGGTCCCTCGGCGATCGCCGCCGCACGCCAGGTGATCGGGGCGACGAACCCGCTCGAGGCCTCGCCCGGGTCTATCCGTGGCGATCTGGCGATAGCCACCGGCGAGAACCTGGTCCACGGCTCCGACTCCCCGCAGTCGGCGGCACGCGAGATCGGGATCTTCTTCCCGGACCTTTAGCCGCGCGATGGTCCCTGGGCTCGTGCTCGCCTCTCGCTCCCCTCAGCGGCGCGCGATCCTGGATGCCCTGGGCGTGTCGTTCGTCGTGCGCCCGCCGGAGTTCGAGGAGCTCGAGAGCGGGCCGCCGGAGCAGGTCGCGCGCCACAACGCGCTCGGCAAGGCGCTGGCGGTGGCGCGCTCGCCCGCAGAGGTGGTGCTCGGAGTCGACACGGTGGTGACGCTCGGGGGGCGGATGTACGGAAAGCCGGTCGACGCCGCACACGCGCGCGACACGCTGCGGGCGCTGTCGGGCGCGACGCACACCGTGGTGAGCGCCCTCACGCTGGTCGGGCTGGAGGAGGAGACGGTCACGGGGACCGCTGCCACGCAGGTGAGCTTCGGCGAGCTCGATGAGGCGACGATCGAGTGGTATGTGCGCAGCGAGGAATGGCGTGAGCGCGCGGGCGGATACGCGGTCCAGGGCGCGGGCGCCGCGCTCGTCGCCGCGATCGCCGGTGACTGGACCAACGTGGTCGGCCTGCCGGTCGGCGCTCTGCTGCGTGCCTACCCGGCGCTGCTGGCCGTGCGCAACAATCGTTTCAGCGCGCAAAATCAGGCGCAATTGCAGGATTAACGTCTGTTCATGGCGCCTGGTGCGCAGCCGGAGGGCATCCACCGTCCGCTACACTGGCCTCGATCCAAGACGGGGGCCTCCTCCGTACAGCCGTCCCCGCCGCCGGAGGTCAGGCGGCGCGGCGTGACCGCTCCGATCCACGTCTTGCGCAGTGTCTCCAAATGGGCTTCTTCAGCTACATGACCGGGTTCGGCGGCCGCGACATGGCCGTCGATCTCGGCACGGCGAACACGCTGGTCTACGTGCGCGGGCGCGGCATCGTGCTGTCGGAGCCGAGCGTGGTCGCGATCGACTCGCGCACCGGTGAGGTCCACGCCGTCGGCATCGAGGCCAAGCGGATGCTCGGGCGCACGCCGGGCACGATTTCGGCGATCCGCCCGCTCAAGGACGGCGTGATCGCTGATTTCGACGTGACCGAGGAGATGCTGCGCCACTTCATCCAGAAGGTCCACCAGAGCCGGTTCGCGCACCCGCGAGTGGTCGTCTGCGTGCCCTCCGGAGTGACCGGCGTCGAGAAGCGCGCGGTTGAGGAGGCCTGCCTCTCGGCCGGCGCGCGCCAGGCCTACCTGATCGAGGAGCCGATGGCCGCGGCGATCGGCGCCGGGCTGCCGGTCGGCGAGCCGACGGGCTCGATGGTCGTCGACATCGGCGGCGGCACCTCCGAGGTGGCCGTGATCTCGCTCGGCGGGATCGTCGTCTCGCAGTCGATCCGGATCGCCGGTGACGAGCTGGACGAGGCGATCATCAACTACGCCAAGCGCGAGTACAAGCTGCTGATCGGCCAGCAGACGGCCGAGGAGCTCAAGCTCGAGATCGGCTCGGCGTTTCCGATGGCCGAGGAGCTACAGGCCGAGATCCGCGGTCGCGACATGGTCTCGGGGCTGCCGAAGACCGTGGTGCTGACCAGCGAGGAGCTGCGCGTCGCGATCGAGGAGCCGCTGTCGCAGATCATCGACGCGATCAAGGCGACGCTCGACCGCACCCCGCCGGAGCTCGCCTCCGACATCATGGACCGCGGCATCGTGCTCGCCGGCGGTGGAGCCCTGCTGCAGGGGCTCGCCGACCGCATTCGCGACGAGACGCAGATACCGACGCACCTCGCGGAGTCGCCCTTGACCTGCGTGGCCGTCGGCTCGGGCCGATCGCTCGAGGAGTTCGAGGTCATTCACCGCAGCAACCGCGCCTCCGGGCGCAACGGCAACCGCCGCCGCCGACGCTGATGGTGCCGACGATGCTGACAACGTCCCCCACACCCACACTTCGAGGCCATGCGCCCACGCCCCTCAACACGACCCCACCTTCATCGTGCATGACAAGACCGTTCGCCGGCGCCGGGCAGTGCTCGCACTGCTCGTCGTCGTCTCCCTGATCCTGATCAGCGCGAGCGTCGGCGGCTCGGGCGGCGGGGCGCTGCACACCGTGCAGAGCGGGTTCCTCGACGTTCTCTCGCCGGTGGAGACCGGAGCCAGCAAGGCGCTGACGCCGGTCCACGACCTGTTCAACTGGGTCGGCGACGTCTTTCACGCAGCCGGCCAGCGCGACAAGCTCCGCAAGGAGCTCGCGGCGGCCGACGCGGAGATCATCGCGCTGCAGGCCAAGCAGCACGCGAGCATCGAGGCGGCGAAGTTCCAGCACATGGACAGCACGCTCCAGCTGTCCCCCGACGCCCCCGTCCAGGCGAGTGTGATCAACCAGCCGGAGAGCCTGTGGGTCAGCCACGTCACGATCAACGCCGGCAGCGGCGCCGGCGTCAGCGTGTATGACCCGGTCATCGACCCCGACGGCCTGATCGGCACGGTCACCCAGGTCGCGCCGGACTCGGCGATCGTCACGCTGATCAACGACCCCTCCTCCGGTGTGACGGCGCGCGACAGCTCGAGCCGCGAGATCGGCTCGATCGGGCCCCAGCCGGGCAGTCCCGGCGAGCTGGTCATGGGGCTCGTCTCCAGGCCGAGCGAGGTGAAGGTCGGCGACCTGATCGTCACCGCCGGTGAGCGCGCCACCCAGGGCGGCTCGCTGTTCCCGCCCAACATCCCGATCGGCCAGGTGACGGGCGTGCCGGCGGCCGGGAGCGCCGGGGGCTCGATCCTCGTCGCACCGGCCGCCGATCTGACCTCGCTTGACAACGTCCAGGTGCTGACGAGGCTGCCCGGCGCATGAGCGACACGACGAACCTGACCCTCCGTCTGTGCGTGCTGGCCTTCGTATCGGTCCTCGTGCAGATCACCGCCGTCGCGCAGGTGCGGATCTTCGGCGTCAACGCCGACCTCTCACCGCTGGTGGTGGCCGCCGCCGGCTTCCTCACGGGCGCGCTGCCGGGAGCGGCGTTCGGCTTCGGCGTCGGGATCTTCGTCGACCTCGCCTTCGCGCAGACGCTCGGTGTCTCGGCGCTCGTCTACGTGCTGGTCGGCTACGGCGCGGGACGCGTGCGCGAGCTGCGGGCGCCCGAGGCGCCGTTCACGCCGCTCGCCCTCGGCGCCGCGGCGACGGCGGTCGCATCCTGCGGCTACGCGGTGCTCGAGTTCACGCTCGGGGTCACGGCGCCGGTCAGTCTGCTGCTCGTGCGTGACATCCTGCTGACCATCGCGCTGAACTCGCTGATCGCCGTACCGGTCTACTCGCTCGTGCGTCGCTGGCTGATCCCGGCGCTGCCCGAGGATCCGCGCCGCCGGCGCCGGCGCGCGTACACGACCGGCGGCCTGAGCCCGCTGTCGCGCTCGTGATCGAAAGCCCGCTCCAGCGTCGCGCGCCGCTGCCGCCGCAGCTCGCCCGGCGCGTCGGCGTGCTCGGTGTGCTGGTGTTCGCGCTGTTCGCGGTGATCGCCTTCCGCCTCTGGTATCTGCAGGTGCTGACCGGCACCCAGAACGCGGCGAGGGCGACCGCGCTCGTGGTGCGCGACATCCCGATCGCGCCACCGCGCGGCAACATCCTCGACAGCCAGGGGAACCTCCTCGCGGGCTATCGCATCGCGCCCGAGGTGGCGGTCGTCGCCGACGACCTGCCGCCGGCCGGCGCGCAGCGCCAGCTCGTCTACCGCCGCCTCGCGGCCGTCCTTGGGATCGGCTGGCAGGCGATTCGCGCGACCGTCGATGACACGGCGGTGGCGCCCCCGGGCTACGCGCCGACCGACATCATGGATGACGTTGGCACGCGCGCCTGGTCCTACATCGAATCGCGCAAGTCGCTGTTCCCCGGGGTCATCGTGCGCCAGGTCTACGTGCGCGACTACCCGCAGGGCGAGATCGGTGCCGTGGTGCTCGGGACGCTCGGGCAGATCACGCAGAAGGAGCTCGGCAGCACCCCCTACAGGGGCATCGGCGCCGGCGCCACCGTCGGTCAGTCGGGGCTCGAGGCCGAGTACCAGGGCTACCTGCAGGGCGTCCCAGGCGTCGACCACGTCGACGTCGACGCGGCCGGATATCCGATCGCGGCGAAGTCCGCGCCCCGCCAGCCGGTGCCCGGAGATCAGCTCAGCACCTCGCTTGACCTCGGCCTGGAGCGCGAGGGCTACATCGCGATCGACGAGGCCGAGAACCGCGCCCGCATCAACGGCGACCCCGCCCCGGCGGCCGCGTTCGTGGCGATGGACCCGATGAGCGGGCGCGTGCTGGCGCTCGGCTCGGTCCCCACCTTCAACGCCAACGACTTCGCGACGCCGATCGCCACCAAGACCTTCGGCGCGATCAAGGCCTCCGACGCGCTGTTCGATCGCGCGATCGACGGCGGCTACCCGACCGGGTCGACGTTCAAGCCGATCACGGCGCTCGGCGCGCTGAACGCCGGGCTGATCACAGCTGCGACCTCGCAGGGAAGCGGGTCGTGCGTGAGCTTCGGCACGACCCAGAAGTTCTGCAACTCGGGCGACGCCAACTACGGCAACGTCGATCTGGAGAGCGCCCTGACGCAGTCCGTCGACACCTACTTCTACAAGGTGGGCGCCCTGGCCAACGGCGGCTCCTGGCCGATCCAGGCGCAGGCGCGCGCGCTCGGTCTCGGCAGCTCGCCCGGGATCGATCTCCCAGGCGGCGGCTACGCGGGCGTCGTGCCCGACAAGGCCTACGTCGCCGCTCTGAACGCCCAGTACATCGGCGACGTCTGCGCCGGCAGCCACCCCAAGGCGGCCTACGCGCACGAGCCGCTCGCGATCACGGCCTGCACGCAGGGCTATTTCCAGCTGCCGTGGACGATCGGCCAGAACGTGCTGCTGGCCACCGGCCAGGGCTACCTGCTCGCCAGCCCGCTGCAGATGACGATCGCCTACTCGGCGATCGTCAACGGTGGCAAGGTCTTCTCACCCAAGATCGGCGAGCAGATCCTCTCGCCCTCCGGCGCGCTCGTGCAGCAGCTGCCGGCCCCGACCTACCGCAGCGTCCCGATCAACCCGACCTACGACGCACTGGTGATGGCGGGTCTGAACGGCGCCGCGCAGAGCCCGAGCGGCACCTCCTACACCACCTTCGGGAGCTTCCCGCGCACCGTCTACGGCAAGACCGGCACCGCCGTTCACACCGGTCAGCCCGACCAGTCGTGGTACGTCGTCTACGCGCCTGACCAAAAGCGCCCGATCGTGATCGCGGTGACGGTCGAGAAGGGCGGTTTCGGCGCCGCCGCCGCCGCGCCGGCTGCGCGCCTGATGCTCTCGGAGTGGTTCCACCTGCCCGAGAAGTGGGTCGCCGGAACCAGTCAGGATCTGTGATGGCGACAAACGTGATCCAGACACCGAAGAAGGGGCGCGATCCGGCGAGCTTCGCGCCACGCTCGTTTCGGATCGGACTGGACCCGATCCTGACCGCCGCGGCGATCGGCCTGGGCATCGCGTCGCTGATCACCCTCGGCGGGATCAGCCATGCGCAGATGGTGCGCCAGGGCGGCTACCTCGCGGTCGGCCTGGTCGCGATGCTGGTGCTCTCGCGATTTGACTATTCGCGGCTGCGCGAGCTGAAGTGGGGCATCTACGTGATCCTGATCGCCACGATCCTGGTCGTGCTCGCGATCGGCAAGAGCATCGGCGGGATCTCCACGCGTTCGATCGGCATCTCCGTGTTCTCCTTCCAGGCCTCCGAGCTCGGCAAGGTGCTGCTGATCGTCTTCATGGCGGCCTTCGTCGTCGACAGCTCGCGCAAGACCTCGGGTCGCCAGTTGGTCGCGCGCGTGATGCTGCTCGCGCTGGTCCCGACGATGCTCGTGATCGCCGAGCCCGACCTCGGCTCGGGCCTGGTCTATGTCGCGGCGGCCTTCGCCGTGCTCTACATCGCGGGCGTGCAGGCGCGCTACCTCGCCGCGGTCCTCGCGCTCGGGGTCGCCGCGCTGGCGCTGGTGCTGATCGTCGGGCCCGCGCTCGGCTTCCACACCTACCAGGCCGAGCGCCTGACCGCCTTCCTTGACCCGAGCGCCGTCCCCTCCAGCGACATCAAGAGCGCGCTCTACCAGCAGCAGAATTCGCTGACGGCGATCGGCGCGGGCCAGAAGTTCGGCCTCGGCGCGGTCGCGACCAGCACCGCTGCCAACTTCGTCCCCCTCAACACCACGGACTTCATCTTCGCGGCGCTTGCGGAGCGTTTCGGCTTCGTCGGCGCCGCGTTCGTTTTATCGCTGTACGCGTTGATCATGTGGCGGACGCTGCGAATCGTCGCGGCCGCCAAGAACCTGTTCGGCGCGCTGATTGCCGCCGGAATCGTCGCGATGCTCGCATTTCAGGTGTTCGTCAATATCGGCGTGGCGGTGGACATCCTCCCCGTCACCGGCGTGACGTTGCCCCTGTTGAGCTACGGCGGCTCCTCGGTACTGACAACGTTCCTGGCACTCGGCCTGCTCCAGTCGATCCATGCGCAGGCGCGCATTGCGGCTGGGTCCAAGGGCCGCGTGCTCAGCTTCTAGAAGAAATGGAAATAACTCGTGAAAAAGCAAGTGCTTGTCAGCGTCGACCGCGGCGAGACCCGCGTCGCGCTGCTGGAGGCCTCCGGCACCCCCGGCGCCTCGAAACGGCGGGGTGGCGGTGGCGCCGACCCCGGTCGTGGCTACCGTGTGGCCGAGCTGTACCTGGAGCGCCGCGGCGCGCGCTCGATCGTCGGAAACATCTACAAGGGGGTCGTTGACAACGTCCTCGTCGGGCTGGAGGCGGCGTTCGTCGACATCGGCCTGGACAAGAACGGCTTCCTGCACGTCGACGAGATCGTGCTGCCGGGCGTCGAGGCGCCGCGGCGCGGTCGCGGCTCCGGCCAGGACCAGCAGGACATCGCGACGCTGCTGAAGCCGGGCCAGGAGGTCGTCGTGCAGGTCGTCAAGGACCCGCTGAAGACCAAGGGCGCCCGGCTCTCGATGGAGCTGACGATCGCCGGGCGCTACATGGTCTACACGCCGACCGGCGAGGGCGTCGGCGTCTCGCGGCGCCTGGAGGACGCAGAGCGCGAGCGGCTGCGCAAGGAGACCAAGGGGCTCGACCTGCGCGGCGGCGGCGCGATCGTTCGCACCGCGGCGCACGGCGCCGTGCGGGCCGACTTCGAGCGCGAGATGCTCTACCTGTTCAAGCTCCACGAGGTGCTCGAGAAGCGCGTCGAGACCTCGCGCGCGCCCTCACTGGTTTTTCAGGAGGCGGACCTTTCGGTCCGGGTCGTTCGCGACATTTTCTCCGAGCACTTCGAGCGTGCCGTCGTCGACGATCCGGACCAGCACCATCGGCTTGTCTCGTTCTTCACCCGCACCGCACCGGAGCTCGTCAGCCGGGTCGAGCTCTACCAGGGCGAGCAGCCGCTCTTTGACACCTACAAGGTCAACCCGGTGATCGACTCGCTGCTCGGGCGCCGCGTTGACCTCGAGAGCGGCGGCTACCTGATGATCGACTACGCCGAGGCGCTGACGGTGATCGACGTCAACACCGGCTCCTTCATCGGGCGCGGCAAGGGCGCGCGCCTGGAGGACACGATCACCAAGACCAACCTCGAGGCGGCCGAGGAGGTCGTCAATCAGCTGCGCCTGCGCGACATCGGCGGGATCATCGTGATCGACTTCATCGACATGGCCCGCGCGCGCAACCGCGACGCGGTGCTGAAGACGTTGCGCAAGGCGCTCGACGAGGACCGCACGAAGACCTTCACCGCGGAGATCTCGAGGCTCGGCCTGGTCGAGATGACGCGCCAGAACGTCACCGAGGGACTGCGCGAGATCATGTCGCGCGAATGCCCGACCTGCCATGGCGACGGGGTGATCCGCTCGGAGGAGACGATCGCGATCGACTTCGAGCGCCGCCTGCGCGACCTCGCCGCGGCCAACCCCGCCGACGAGTCGTTCCTCGTGCAGATGAACCCGCGGGTCAGCGCGCAGTTCACCGGGCACAACGCTCGCGTGCTGCACGCGCTGGAGGCGCACACCGGCAAGTTCTTCCACTTCGAGGGCTCCGAGGGACTCGCGCTCGACCACTTCGCGGTCACCTTCCAGGGCACCCGCGCCGAGGTCGAGGAGCGCGCCGTGCCGTTCCGCGAGGGCGAGGAGGTGCTGGTCGAGATCGTCGAGCCGCACATGTATGACGCCGACGACGCGGTCGCCAAGATCGACGGCTACATCATCTCGGTGCGCGGCGGCGGGCCGCTGGTCGGCCAGAAGCTGATGGTGCGCATCGAGGAGGTCGGGCGCACCGCCGCGGTCGCCTCGCCGATCGACGCGCCGCCGCGGCCAGCCGAGGAAGGCGCCGATGAACTAGAATCACGCCCTCGGCGCCGAGGCCGCAGGGGCGGACGGCGCCGTTCTGCTGAGACCGAGCCGGCCGCCGAAGGTCCCCTCGCCGGCTAGGAGTGCCAACACACCATGTACGCGATCGTCAAAACCGGAGGCAAGCAGTACCGCGTGGAGCAGGGTCAGACCCTGCTCGTCGAGCGCCTGCCGCAGGAGGAGGGCGACACCGTCAGCCTCGAGCCGCTGCTGGTGCGCTCCGAGGAGACGATCTTCGACGCCGCCGGCCTCGCCAAGGTCGCGGTCGAGGCGACGATCGTCAACCACCTGCGCGGCCCCAAGCTGCGCGTCTTCAAGTTCAAGCCCAAGCGCGGCTACCGCCGCCGCACCGGCCACCGCCAGGAGCTCACCCGCATCGAGGTGACCCGCATTGGGGCGGCGGCTGCCGCCTCCGCTCCAAAGCGGGTGGCAGAGGCCGCGCCGAAACCGGCCGCTGCGCGCAAGCCCCCCGCCGCGGTGGAAGCGGCCGCCACCACCGTCGAGCCCGCGGCGGCACCCAAGCCGGCCGCGAAGCCGGCAACCTCGCGCAAGCCTGCGGCGGCCAAGCCGGAGGCGGCGGCGAAGCCGGCCGCCTCCCGTGCAGCGGCCAAAGCGCCGGCCGCGACGGCGAAGCCGGCGGCCCGCAAAACCGCCACGACCAATGAGCCTGCGCCAGCGCCGCGCAAGCCTGCAGCGAAATCCCGCCAGGCGGAGCCGGCGAAGCCGGACTCCGCCCCATTGAAGAAGGAGGACACCGATGGCTCATAAGAAGGGTCTTGGCTCGAGTCGCAACGGGCGCGACTCCAACGCGCAGCGTCTGGGCGTGAAGACCTTCGCGGGTCAGCAGGTGACCGGTGGGGAGATCATCGTGCGCCAGCGTGGCAGCCGCTTCAAGGCTGGCGAGGGCGTCGGGATGGGCAGGGACGACACGCTGTATGCGCGCGCCGCGGGCAAGGTGCGCTTCTCGGTCGGGCGGCGCGGGCGCGTCGTGTCGATCGATCCGCCGGAGTAGGGCGTTCCCCGGACGGAGCGGGTGATCGCGAACGCGCTCGCAGGACGGCGGCCGCTTTCGTTGACAATGGCGTGATGCTCTACGACAAGGCTCGCATCGATGTCCAGGCGGGCGCAGGCGGCGCCGGCGCCAACAGCTTCCGTCGCGAGGCGCACGTGCCGCGCGGCGGCCCCGACGGCGGGGATGGGGGCTACGGCGGTGACGTGGTGCTCGAATGCGACTCCTCGCTGCGCGACCTGCAGTCGTTTCGCCGGCGCAAGCTCTACCGCGCGTCGAGCGGCGGCGACGGCGGCGGCTCGCTTCGTCACGGTGCGGCGGGGGCTGCGCTGATCCTGTCCGTGCCCCCGGGCACCCAGGTGCGCACCGGCGCGGGGGACCGCCACGACCTGGTCCGCGCCGGCCAGCGTGCGCTGATCGCACGCGGTGGTTCGGGCGGGCGGGGCAACAAGCACTTCGCCACGCCGACGCGCCAGGCGCCGCACTTCGCCGAGCGCGGTCTGGCGGGCGAGCAGACCACGCTCGAGCTGACGCTCAAGCTGCTCGCCGATGTCGGCCTGGTCGGGCTGCCCAACGCCGGCAAGTCCTCGCTGCTCTCGCGGCTGACACGGGCGGCGCCGAAGATCGCCGACTATCCGTTCACCACGCTCGAGCCGGTGCTCGGAACGCTGGAGGGCGCCGAGCGCCAGCTGATCGTGGCGGACATCCCCGGGCTGATCGAGGGGGCCAGCGACGGCGCCGGGCTCGGGCACGACTTCCTCGCGCACATCGAGCGAACGGCGCTCCTGGTGCACGTGCTGGACCTCGCCCCGCTGGACGGCAGCGACCCCGTGGCCAACCACGCGACGATCGAGCACGAGCTCGAACGCCACGACGCGCGACTGGCGGCGCTGCCGCGACTGCTCGCCCTGTCGAAGGCCGACCTGGTCGCCCCCGCCGCTGCCGCCGCGGCCGCCGCGCAGTGGCGCGCGCGACTCGGCGAGGCGGTGCCCGTGATCGTCACGTCCAGCGCGACCCGCGCAGGGCTCGAGGAGCTCTCGCTCGAGCTGCTCGCGCGCGTGCCCTCAGAGGGGCCGGCGGAGTTGGCTGAGGCTCCCGCCGAGCTGGCCGAGCACCTGACCTTCCGCCCGGCCGCCGCGCGGGGGTTCCGCGTCGAGCGCACCGACGAGGGCGTCTACCGCGTGCTCGGCGCCGGCATCGACAAGCTGCTCGCGCGTCACGATCTCGACAACGACGAGGCCCTCGCGCATGTCGAGACGCGGCTGCGCCAGATCGGCGTGCTGCGCTCCCTGCAGGAGGCCGGCTACCGCGCGGGCGACGACGTCGAGATCGGCGGCGTGCTGTTCGAGCTTGACGTCTAGCGACGCGAATCCCGCCGACGCTGGGCGCCGACGGGACTCGAGCCGCGCGGTGAGCCGCGCGGCGGCTATGCGGCCTGCCGCTCGAGCGCGGGCTCGAGCTCGTTGTCTCGCAGGCTCGTCGGCGTCGGCGTGGCAGCAAGTCGCGCGGCCGCGCGACGCGTGTGTGGGCGTAGGACGACGAGGGTCACGACGATGCCCGCCGCGATTGATGCCGCGCCCACCGTGAAGGCGAGGTGGTAGCCGCCGAGCAGCGAGTTCGCGAGCGCCTGCCCGTGGGCGGAGAGCGCCTTGGAGCGGTTGGTCGCGATCGTGCCGAGCACGGCCAGTCCGAGTGCGCCGCCGACCTGTTGGGAGAGGTTCACGATGCCCGACCCGAGGCCCGCGTCCTTCGGCGGCACGTCGGCCATCGCGATCGTCAGCAGCGGCGTGAACGAGCTGCCGGCGCCCAGGCCGAGCGCGAAGAAGGCGATGAAGATCGTGGGGAAGAAGGCCGTGTGGACGCCCGTCGTGGTGAGCAGCAGGAGGCCCGCGATCATCGTCGTCAGACCGCCGAGCAGCACGTTCAGAGCGCCGAAGCGCGCGATCATCCGGGCCGTTGCGCCGAGCGAGAGCATGCCGACCGTCACGGTGAAGGGGAGGAACGCGAAACCGGTGAGCAGCGCGCCGTAGTGGCGGACGTGCTCGAGGTAGAGCGTGCCGAGGAAGAAGGTCGAGAACATCCCGGTGACGAGGAATCCGCGCACCGCGCTCGACCCGACCAGCCCCCGCAGTCGCAGGATCCGTAGCGGCATGATCGGGTTCGCGATGCGCGACTCGAGCGTGAGGAACGCAGCCATCAGAGCGGCGGCGACAGCGCCGAAGCCGAGCACCTGGATCGAGCCCCAGCCGTGGCTGGTGGCCTGGACGATCGCGTAGACCGCCGTCATCAGCGAGACCGTCACCAGCAGCGAGCCGAGCCAGTCGACGCCGCCCGCCAGCCCGGCGCCCCGGTCGTTGGGGATCAGGGACCTGCCCAGCGCGATGGTGGCCGCGCCGATCGGCAGGTTGACGAAGAAGATCCAGTGCCAGCTCAGCGTCTGTGTGAGCACCCCCCCGGCGAGCAGGCCGAGCGAGCCGCCGGCGACGGCGACGAAGACGAACGCGCTCATCGCCTTGGCACGGTCTGCCGGGATCGGGAACTCGGTCACGATGATCGCCAGGATCACCGACGCCGACAGCGCTGCGCCGATGCCCTGCAGGAAGCGGGCGGCGATCAGGAGCCCCTCACTGGGGGCGATGCCGCAGAGCGCGGAGGCGACGGTGAACACGACGACGCCGCTGAGAAACACGCGCTTGCGCCCGAGCAGGTCGCCGAGGCGTCCGGCGAGCAGCAGGAAGCTTCCGAAGGTGATCAGGAAGGCGTTGATGACCCAGCTGAGGTTCGCCTGCGTGAAGTGCAGGTCGTGCTGGATCGAGGGCAGCGCGACGTTCACGATCGTCGTGTCAAGGACGATCATCAGCTGTGCCATGCAAACCACCACGAGGGCGAACCAGCGACGGCGGTCGGCGGAGGGACTGGAGAGCGAGAGGGGGATGACGTTCATCTGCGGGCTTCCCAACTGTTTGAGGCTTGCCTGGTTCGGTGCTAAAGTGGAGACACCCTCCAGAACTAAGTGGAGGATTCCTCCGGAACTATACGGAGGTTGACTCCGGTTTGTCAAGCCAATAGACGAAGAAGCAGCGATGAGCGCAACCGACACATTTCAAGACCTCGCAACCCTGCGCCCCAGGCGCGCCGACGCGCTGCGCAACTACGACAAGCTGATCGCGGCTGCGCGTGAGGCGTTCACGGCGGACGGGTCCTCGGCGTCGCTGGAGGAGATCGCGCGCCGGGCGCAGGTCGGCATCGGCACGCTCTACCGCCACTTCCCCTGCCGCCAGAACCTGCTCGAGGCCGTCTACGTCGACGAGGTCGATGCGCTCTGCCGCTCCGCCGAGGACCTCGCTGAGCTGCCGCCGTGGGACGCCCTGGTCGCCTGGCTGCACCGCTTCGTCGGCTACCTCGCCACGAAGCAGGCCCTCGCGCAGGAGCTGCTGAACTACGTCGACCGCGACGCGGACGTCTTCCAAACCTGCCGCCGCGGGCTCTACACCGCCGGCGATCCGCTGCTCGAGCGTGCGCAGCGCGCGAAGGTCGTCCGCGCCGACACCGACCTCAAGGAGATCATCCAGATGGTCGGCGGGATCGCGAAGATCGCGACCGCCGAGCCCGCGGAGATCGACCACATTCTCGACATGGCGCTCGACGGCCTGCGCTACCGCGGGCCGGCTTCCTAGGCCGGACGCTCGGACCGTCGCTGCCGACCGGCGCGGCGGGTTGCGCGGCTGGGCCGACCGGCGCGGCGCGGTTGCCACTTCAGCGGCGCGCGGGCGTTCGCAGCGCCGCGAACAGCTCCCTCCAGCGTTCGCCGTCGCGCTCCGGCGGCACCGCCAGCGTGATCCGCGTAACGACGTCCCCGTAGCGTCGGAGGATCTCGGCGACGGCGGTCGCCGGCGTGCCGACGATCGCGAAGGCGTTGAGGACCTCGTCGTCGATCAGCTCGGCCATCGCGCCCCAGCGGCCCTCGCGCGTCATCGCGTTCAGCTGCGCGTGCAGATCGGCCCAGCCGTGCAGTTCGAGCACCGGCAGATAGGCGGGGGTCGATCCGTAGAAGGCGATCTGCTGGCGGGCGGAGCGGACGCCCGCGGCTCGCTCGGCCTCATCGTCGGCGGCGACGATCAGCGCCGGTCCGCTGATCTCGAAGCCCTCGAGCGTCCTGCCAGCCTTCGCGAGGCCGAGCTCCAGCGCGGGCAGCATCGCCTCACGCAGGTAGCGCTCGGTGCAGAACGCGTGGCAGAGCAGCCCGTCGGCGACCTCACCGGCCGTCTGCGTCATCAGCGGCCCGACGGCGGCGAGCATGATTGGGGGATTGCCGTACGCGTTGGGGCCCGGGTCAAAGAACGGCGTCATCAGCGTGTGGCTGTAGAACTCGCCACGGAAATCGAGCGGGGAGCCCTCGGCCCAGCTTCGCCAGATCGCTCGCACGGCGAGCACGAACTCGCGCATCCGCGCCGCCGGTTGCGACCACTGCATCGAATAGCGCCGCGTTATGTGGGGCTTGATCTGGGAGCCGAGGCCGAGCACGAAGCGCCCCGCCGCAAGCGCGTGCAGGTCGTTGGCCGCGATTGCGACGCTCATCGGGTTGCGCGCGAAGGCGACCGCGATCGCTGTTGTGAGCTCGATGCGCTCGGTTCGCTCCGCCGCGACGGCGCAGCCCAGCAACGCGTCGATCTGCGTCTCGCTCACGCACCATCCGTCAAAGCCCGCGTCCTCCGCCGCGCGGGCGGCGGCCGCGGCCAGATCCACGGACGGCCAGTACCCGCCGGCATCGATCTTCATCGCCGC
>Ga0302325_10004468_pt1 | contig 32366 bp, 31 predicted proteins | sample Palsa_T0_2_FD_201948 | JGI IMG/M metagenome (GOLD analysis project Ga0302325, IMG submission 201948) | Peat permafrost microbial communities from Stordalen Mire near Abisko, Sweden - Palsa_T0_2 | ecosystem: Environmental > Terrestrial > Soil > Palsa > Peat permafrost | place: Sweden: Abisko... | reverse complement strand
CAGGGTCCGCTCCGCTCAGGCGGTCGCGCCGGAGGCCCAGATCACCGGCGCGCCCGCTGGTCACGGCCTGCCCTCGCTCGAGGGTTACCGCGACGACGTCGTCGCGGCCGGCGCCGTGATCGAGCTGATCGCGGCGCACGAGGGCAGCTTCGATGCCGCGATCGTCGGCTGCTTCGGCGATCCGGGGTTGTATGCCGCGCGCGAGCTGACCGAGGCGCCGGTCGTCGGCATCGCCGAGGCGAGCTTCCTGACGGCGATGGCGCTCGGGCATCGGTTCTCGGTGCTGACGACGCTCGAACGCGGCGCGCCGCCGATCTTGGACGTGATCCGCATGCACGGTGTCGAGGCCAGATGCGCATCGGTCCGCTCCACCGGATTGACCGTGCTCGAGGCACACGGCGACGCCGACGCGGCCGCCGAGGCGCTCGAGCGCGAGGGCCGGCTGGCGATCGACCTCGACCGAGCCGAGGTGCTTTGCCTCGGCTGCGGCGGCATGGTCGGCCTGCGCGAGCGGCTTCAGACGAGGCTCGGGGTCCCGGTGATCGAGGCGGTTTCGGCCGCGACCGCGTTCGCGGCGGCGCTCGTCCGCAACGACCTGAAGACGTCCAAGGTCCGCGCATTCAAGTGGCCAGAGCCGACCGCGGTCGCCGGAGCCAACCCGGCTGAAGGCTGACGGTCCGCGCCGCGGCCCTCGCGCCCCCCCGGCTACGGGTCGATCGAGATCTGGCCCGTCAGTTCGAGATGATCTGACATCAGCCGGCGGGCGAGATCCGCTTCGCGCCCGACGATCGCGTCGAGGATCAGGCGGTGCGCGGCCAGCGAGCGCTCCGGCTGACCCGGGCGCGACAGGGACGCGTGCGCGATCCGCTCCGACCCTTCCTCGATCGCGTCGAGCAGCATCGTCAGCACCTCGTTGCATGCGGCCTGCAGAACCGCGCGGTGAAAAGCCCGGTCACCGCGCAGGCCGTGCTCGCCGCCGGCGATCTCCTGCTCCATCACGCGGACGGCGGCGACCAGCGCGGCGAGGTCGTCGTCGCTGCGGCGTAGCGCCGCCCCCCACGCCGCGAGCGCTTCGAGCGCATTGCGTACCTCGCCGAGCGCCGGCAGCTCGGGGTGGGCGGTCGCGAGATCGGCGGCGATCGGCGGGACCGTGTCGTCGGCCGAGCGCAACAGGTAGATCCCGTTGCCGTGCCGGATGTCGACGAGGCCCTCGACGCGCAGTGCGGTGAGCGCCTGGCGGAGCGACGTGCGGCTGACGGTTAGCCGTCGCGCCAGCTCGCGCTCGGGCGGGAGGCGGTCACCCGGAGCCAGGTTCTCCTGGCGGACGAATTCGCGCAGCTTGGCCTGCACGCTGGCGTAGATCGGCACGCGGCGATATCGCGTGGTCGCGGCAAGGGGCGGTTCGATCTCAGTCACGCTCGCGTTCGATGGATAACAAGCCTTTCGGACATGAATCGTCGCAGGTGCGCGGCGTCGCAGGTGCGCGCCCGGGCCTCCGGTGGTCCAATCATTTTGTACATTGGGCCATCGCTGGTCGGACCACTGATCCGTAGATTAGCGCTCCCACCTTCCCGGGAGGCTGTCATGCAACGTTCCGATTCTGGTCTGACGAGACGAGACCTCATGCTGCGAGGCGCCGGCGCCGGCCTGGCGGTGACCACCGCAGGGGGCCTCCTGGCCGCGTGCGGCAGCAGCACACCGACGGCGAAGGCAACGCCCAGGAAGGGTGGAAGCCTGACCGTGGGCCTCTCTTCGGGGTCGACGCTCGACACGATCGACCCGGCAAAGCAGAACCTCCCGCCCGACGCGGCGCGCTGCTTCAACCTGTACGACCCGCTCGTCTTCCTCGGCGCCCACAACGTGATCGAGAACATCCTCGCGGACGAGTTCGTTCCGAGCTCGGCCTCGGCGGACGAATGGATCGTGCGGGTCAAGCCGGGCATCGAGTTCCACAACGGCAAGACGCTCGGCGCCGACGACGTGATCTTCACGCTCAAGCGGATCCTCAACCCGAAGACGGCCTCGACGCAGACCCCGCTGCTGGCGAAGGTGATCGACCCGAACGGCATGACCAAGGTGGATGCCCTGACGGCCCGGATCAAGCTCACCGCTCCCTGCGCGATCCTGGATCAGATCCTCGCCGACGTGAACATCTCGCCGCTGATCACGCCCGTCGGGTTCGATCCCAAGCATCCGGTCGGGACCGGGGCGTTCAAGTACGTGAGCTTCACCCCGGGCGTCAGCTCGCTGTTCACCGCCTACGACAACTACTGGCAGGGGCGCCCGCACATCGATCAGCTCACGCTCACCGACATCACCGACGAGACGGCCAGGATCAACGCACTGCTTGGCGGTCAGGTCGACGCGATCGCGTCGGTGCCGTTCCCGAGCATCACGACGGTCAAGAGCGCCGGCAATCTGACGCTACTCGAGACCCCGTCGGATGGCTGGTACCCATTCCTGATGGACTGCGCCTCGAAGCCGTTCAACGACGTCCGCGCCCGTCAGGCGTTCCGTCTCCTCGCGGACCGCCCGCAGCTGATCGAGCAGGCCTACCTCGGCCACGGCCAGCTCGGCAACGATCTGTACGCGCTCTACGACCCCGACTACGACCACTCCTTGCCGCAGCGCCAGCAGGACGTCGAGCAGGCGAAGAGCCTGCTCAAGCAGGCCGGCCTCGAGCACGACACGTTCACGTTCACCGCCGCCAATCTCGGACCCGGGTCGATCCAGTCCTCGGTCGCGTTCGGGCAGCAAGCGACCGCCGCGGGCGTCAACGTCAAGGTCCAGACGGTGCCGGTGTCGGTCTATCTCGGGCCGAACTGGTCCAAGTGGCCGCTCGCCGACGACCAATGGCTGGGGGATCCCTACCTGTGCCAGGCCACCGTCGCCGACGGGCCGGACGCCTGCTTCCCTGACACCCACTTCGGGGCGACCGATCCCGAATACGCCAAGCTCTACTTCGAGGCGTTCAAGACGGTCAACCCGGCGCTGCGCAAGGAGATCATCCTCGAGATGCAGCGGATCCAGTACGACCGCGGCAGCTACGTTGTGTGGGGCTTTCTCAACACCGTCGATGCCTCCAACAATAAGGTCCAGGGCTGGGTGCTCGACCGTACCGGCCGCTCGTTCGGGTCGTGGAAGTTCAGGGACGTTTACTTCGTGTGAGCCCCTGCAGATCTTTCACACGGTGGTCCAATCATTTTGTACACTGCGCCATCGCTGGTCCGACCACTGGGCAGAAGTTCCCGCAAGCACGGGCACCGGGTCTCCAGGTGTCCATCACCGAGGAGCGCTCTAAATGAACGACGGCGCAGGTGCCTACCGAAGCGCAGGCGATCTGGGTGGCATACCACCGGCGGCCGGTGACCTCACACGGCGCGAGATCCTTCGCCGGGGGGCCGGTGTCGGCCTCACGATCAGCAGCGCCAGCGCCCTGCTCGCCGCCTGCGGGAGCACCAGCACGACGGCTTCGACGACCGGCAAGCCGAAGTACGGCGGGACGCTGACCGTGGGCCTGCCTTCCGGGTCCTCCACCGACACGATCGATCCGCACAAGGCCTCGCTGACGCCCGACTTCGCGCGGACCTACACGCTGTTCGACCCGCTCGTGTTCCTCAACGGCGGGAACAGCCTCGAGTACCGCCTCGCCACCGAGATCGTCGCCAATGCGCCCGACGTGTGGACGGTGCGGATGCGCCCCGGCGTCAAGACCCATGACGGCAAGCCGTTCGGAGCCGCCGACGCGATCTACACGATCCAGCGGATTCTCAACCCGAAGACGGCAGCGACGATGTCGGCGCTGCTCGCCAAGGTCATCGATCCGAACGCGCTGACGAAGCTCGATGACCTGACCTTCCGGATGAAGCTGCTGACGCCGTGCGCGATCCTTCCCTACCTGTTCGCCGATCCTAACCTGCAGCCGCTGATGGTGCCCGTCGGCTTCGATCCGAAGAACCCGGTCGGCACCGGGCCGTTCAAGTACGAGAGCTTTACACCCGGCGAGAGCTCGGTGTACACGACCTTCGACGAATACTGGGACGGTCGCGCGTTCGTGGACAAGCTGGTGCTCACGGACCTCACCGACGACACCGCGCGCACGAACGCGCTGGTCGGCGGGCAGGTCGACGCGATCTCCTCGATTCCGTTCGACAACATTGCCACGGTCAAGGGCAACAGCGGCCTGCAGGTCCTCAACACCAAGGCCGGGGCCTGGTACCCGATCCTGATGAACTGCGCGTCGAAGCCCTTCAGCGACGTCCGCGCCCGCCAGGCCTTCCGGCTGCTGGCCAACCGGCCGCAGATGATCGAGCAGGCCTACGTCGGCTACGGCCAGCTCGGCAACGACCTCTACGGGCTCTACGACCCCGACTACGACCACTCCCTGCCGCAGCGCGTGCAGGACGTAGCCCAGGCGAAGAGCCTGCTCAAGCAGGCCGGCCTCGAGAACTATGCGTTCACTCTGACGGCTACGAACTTTGGCCCGGGCGCGCTCGCGTACTCGGTGGCGTTCGGGCAGGAATGCACCGCCGCAGGGGTCAACGTCAAGGTCGACCAGGTCCCGATCTCGGTCTACGTCGGCCCCAACGACCTGAAGTGGCCGCTCGCCAACGACGCCTGGGCGGCCAGCCCCTACCTGAACATGGCCAGCATCTCCGACGGGCCGAAGGCCTGCTTCCCGGATACCCACTTCGGTGACACCGACCCGCCGTTCGCGAAGCTCTACTACGAGGCGCTGAAGACGCTCAACGCCTCGATGCGTAAAGAGATCGTCACCGAGATGCAGCAGATTCAGTACGACCGGGGCGGGTACATCGTCTTCAGCTTCCTCAACACGGATGACGGCGCGACCACGAAGACGCAAGGGTGGAAGCTCGACCCGAGCGGCCGGTCGTTCGGATCCTGGAGGTTCCAGGACGTCTACTTCGTCTGAGCGGCCGCCCACGTGAGCGTAAGCGCGCAGGATGTTGCGCAGCTCGAGCTGGTCGGCGCACCGGAGGTGCCGCGCCAGCGGCGGAACCAGTGGGTCCTGCGCCGCGTTCTCGTTGGCATCGCCACGCTGGTCGCGCTTTCGATCGTCATCTTCGCCGCCACGCAGGCGCTGCCGGGCAACGCGGCCAAGGAGATCCTCGGTCATGACGGCACGCCGGCGGAGGTGGCCACGCTCAGCCGGCAACTCGGGCTCGACCGCCCGATCATCGTCCAGTATCTGAGCTGGGCCGGCAACGCGATCACCGGCAACTTCGGCAACTCGCTCGCCGCCAGTGAGCCGGTCACGACGCTCCTCGGTCCGGCGATCCTCAAGTCCTCGATCCTGTTGATCGGATCCGCGGTCATCTCGATGCTGATCGCGTTCGCGCTCGGGGTGCTGGCGGCGTCCTACCGCGACCGGGGACCGGACCACGCGATCAACGCCTTCAGCTTCTTCTTCACCGCCGTCCCGGAGTTCGTGATCGCGCTGTGGCTGGTGATGCTGTTCGGCACCACCGTATTCAAGATCCTCCCGGCGGTCTCGCTGATTCCGCCCGGGGCCGGCGCGCTCAGCGACCCACAGGTATACGTGCTGCCGGTGGCCACGCTGGTGCTGGCCACTGTTCCGTACCTGACCCGGCTCGTCCGGGGCTCGATGATCGACGCGATGGAGTCCGAGTATGTGCGGATGGCCCGTTACAAGGGTCTGGGCGAGAGGCGCATCCTCATCCGGCATGCGTTGCCGAACGCGCTCGTGCCGGCGATCCAGGGGATGGCACAGAACCTGGGCTACCTGGCCGGCGGGATCGTGGTGGTGGAGTACGTGTTCGGGTTCCCCGGCATCGGGACGGCGTTGACCCAGGCGATCGGCGTGCGTGACATCCCCGTCGTGCAGGCCACCAGCCTGGTGCTCGCCTCGTTCTATGTCGTCGTGAACCTGATCGCCGACCTACTGGTCGTGTTCGTCACCCCGAGACTGCGGACGGCTGGGTGATGGAGGCCGGCGTCTTCACGCCCGAGCTCGCCCCCTCGACCGAGGTCGCGAGCCGGCCGGTATGGATGCAGCTGCTGCTGCGCAGCCTGCACCAGCGGCACATGCAGATCGGCCTGACGTTGACGCTGCTGATGGTGGCGGTGGCGCTGTTCGGGCCGCTGTTCGCGCCCCACTCAGCGACCTCGTTCGTTGGCATCCCGTTCTCCGGGCCGTCGGCCAAGGCGCCGCTGGGAACCGACTATCTCGGCGACGACGTGCTCTCGCGCGTGCTGAACGGGGGGCGTACGGTCGTCGGCCTCTCGTTCGCCGCGACGGCGTTCGGGGTGCTGCTCGGCGTGGTCGTCGGTCTGATCGCCGGGTACTCGCGGTCGTTCGTCGACGATGCCCTGATGGGCCTCAGCGACGTGGTCCTCTCGTTCCCGCAGATCGTGCTCGTGCTCGTGTTCGTGTCGATCCTCGGACCGAAGCTGTGGCTGATCGTCGTTGTGGTCGGTCTCTCGCACAGCCCGCGCGTCGCGCGACTGACGCGCAGCGTGACGCTCGAGTTGAGCAAACGCGAATTCGTGGAGTGGGCGGAGCTGCTCGGGATCCGCCGGCGGCGGATCTTCGTCCAGGAGATCCTGCCGAACCTGGTCACCCCGCTGCTCGTCGAGACCGGCCTGCGGCTGACGTGGTCGATCGGGTTGATCGCCGCGCTCAGCTTCCTTGGATTCGGCATCCAGGCCCCCCATGCCGATTGGGGACTGATGATCAACGAGAACCGCTCTGGCCTGACCCAGAACGTCTGGGCGGTGATGGCGCCGATCCTGTGCATCGCGATGTTCACCGTCGGCACTAATCTGATGACCGAGGGCCTGACGCGAACGGTGACCGGTATCGACGCGACGGGCGACGTGATATGAGCCTCGTCGAAGTCGACAACCTGACGGTCAGGCTGAGCAGCTCGGGCAATGACATCGTCAGCTCGGTGACGTTCGGGATTGAGCGCGGCGAGACGCTCGCGCTCGTCGGCGAGTCGGGCTCGGGCAAGACGACGATCGCGGTCGCGCTGCTCGGTGACACCCGGCGCGGTGCGGAGATCGCGTCGGGGACAGTGCGCATCGGTGAGACGGCGCTGGTGCCGGGCACGCCCCGCGAGCTCAGGGACGCCAGGGGCCGGCTCGTCGCGTACGTGCCCCAGGATCCGGCTGCGGCGCTGAACCCGTCGCTGCGGATCGGGAAGCAGATCGAGGAGTCGCTGGTCGCCCATCGGCTGTGCGATTCGGCCGAGGAGCGCGAGCAGCGGGTCGGCGCCGTACTCGAGGAGGTCAAGCTGCCGGGCGACCGCGCCTTCCTCGCCCGCTTTCCTCATCAGCTCTCAGGCGGCCAGCAGCAGCGCGTGTGCATCGCGATCGCTGCGATCTGCGAGCCGAAGGTGCTCGTGCTCGACGAGCCGACGACGGGGCTCGATGTCAGCACCCAGGCCCACATCCTGCAGACCCTCGGGGAGCTCGTCACCGGTCGGGGGCTCGCGGTCCTGTACGTGACCCACGATCTCGCCGTCGTGGCCAACATCGCACAGCGCATCATGGTCCTCTACTCGGGACGCGTCGCCGAGTACGGCCGAGCCGCGTCGGTGTTCCGCGCCCCCGCCCACCCGTACACCCGCGGGCTGCTGGGTGCGGTGCCCGACATCGCCCGGCGGCACGTCCTCGAGGTGATCCCAGGCAGGGCCCCGCCCCCGAACCAGCGGCCCGCAGGCTGCGCGTTCGCTCCCCGCTGCCCATTGGCGCTCCCGATCTGCAGCGAGGGCGTTCCGGAGCTGGTCGCCGTGCCGAGCGGTCAGCGGGCCGCGTGCGTGCGCGTAGCGGAGTCGACGGACGCGCGGCGTTCGGGTCAGAGCGTGCCCGAGCAACCGGTCGCCGAGGGCCGCACCAGTGTGCTCGAAGTCAGCGACCTCGCGGCCTGGTACGGGCCGGCGCAGATACTGCACAACATCTCCTTCGAGCTGCTGGAGGGCGAGTGCCTCGCGCTGGTCGGGGAATCCGGCTCCGGGAAGACCACGCTGGCACGATCGATCGTGGGGCTCGTCCCGGCGCGCACCGGCGAGGTCCGCCTCGCCGGGCAGTCGCTGCCCGTCAGCACACGCGCCTATCCGGAGCGCGCCAAGCGAACGCTCCAGTACATCTTCCAGAGCCCGTACAACTCGCTCAATCCGCGCCGCTCGGTCGGCGCCACAATCGGGACCCCGATCCAGCACTTCTTCGGCCTGTCCCGGCGCGACGCGGAGGCGCGGGTGCGCGAGGCCCTCGATCGAGTGTCGCTTCCGGTCCGGGTCGCCGGGCTGTATCCCGATCAGCTCTCGGGCGGAGAGCGCCAGCGCGTCGCGATCGCGCGGGCCCTCGTCTGCGAGCCGGAGATCCTGCTCTGCGACGAGATCACTTCGGCGCTCGATGTCTCGGTACAGGCCGCGATCGTCGAGTTGCTCGCCGACCTCCGTGCGACCGACGGTCTCAGCATCCTGTTCGTGACCCACAACATGGGCCTCGTCCGCTCGATCGCCGACCGCGTGATCGTGATGAGTGACGGCCGTCTGGTCGAGACCGGCCGGACCGCCGCGCTGCTCGACGCGCCGAGTCAGGCGTACACGCGCTCACTGGTGGAGCACACGCCGAAGCTCTCGACAGCCACCCAGCCGGCCGACACGCGGATCCCGAGACGCCCCAGCCCCGCCTCAGGACAGTCCGAGGAGGGCCTCGGCGGATGGCGGCTCGACGCCAACGAGATGACGCCCACGCCCAGCCGTCAGATGGGTGCGCCGTGAAAGTCGTCAGCGGCGGCACGCTCGTGACAGAAGCCGGTCCAGCGCGGGTGGATGTCGGGATCGACGAGGAGACGATCGCGGCCGTCGGGAGCTCGCTCAGCGGTGAGGTGCTGTTCGATGCCACCGGCCTGCACGTGTTCCCCGGCTTCTTCGACGCCCACGTCCACTTCCTCGACGAGAACCTCAGCGAGTTGGAGAACTTCACCGACGCCGGGCGCGCCGCCGTGGCCGGTGGCATCACCACGGTGATGGACATGCCGCTCAACGACCCCGTCACCGCGACCGCCGCCGCGTTCGAGAACCGGCTCGCGGTCGTGGGGCGCAAGACGATCACCGACTTCGCACTGTGGGCCGGGTGCATCCCCGGCAACGTCGAGGAGCTCGAGCCGATGCGGGATCTCGGCGCCCGCGCGTTCAAGGCGTTCATGCGCGAAGCCGGCAGCTTCCCCCACTGCGATTCCGCCGACCTGCTCGTCGGCATGCAGGAGGCGGCTCGCCTCGGCGTCCCGTTCGGGGTGCACGCCGAATCGGACGATCTGATGCGGGCCCGTACCGCGCAGATGCGCGCCGCCGGACGCAATGACGCCGAGGCGCACATGTGGGCGCAAAGCCCATTCGTCGAATACGAGGCGATCAACCGGGCGATCGTGCTGGCGCGTGAGGCCGGCTGTCGGCTTCACGTCATGCACGTCGGCGCGGTCGCGGCGCTGCCGGAGATCGCAGCCTCCGAGCACGTCCTCGGCGAGGGCCAGATCAGCCTGCTGACGATGGACTCCGACGACTACATCAAGCATGGGACGTGGGCGCGGTTCGCCCCGCCGCTGCGTCCGCGCGAGGATGTCGAGCGCCTGTGGGAGGCACTCGCCGACGGGACCCTCTCCTACGTGATCTCCGATCACTCCGGGGGATCGCCGGCGGACAAGGAGGTCCCGACGATCTGGGACGCATCCGACGGCGCCGGAGCCACCCAGACCTGTTATCCGTTGCTGCTGTCCGAGGGGGTCCACCGGCGCGGCATCTCGCTCGAGCGGTTCGTGACCCTCTCCTCCTCCTGCGCGGCGCGGGTGTACGGGCTCTATCCACGCAAGGGCGCCGTGATCCCTGGTCGCTCCGATGCCGATCTCGCGATCGTGGACCTGAACAAGAAATGGACGATCGACCCGGCGGATCTCTATTACAGGCACCGGTGGACTCCCCAGGCCGGCGGGGTGGTGCCCGGGGGGGTCGTCGCGACGAGCCGCCGCGGCGAGCTCGTCTACGCCGAGGGAGAGGTGCTCGCGCAGCCCGGAAGCGGGTTGGCGGTATGAGCGGTGTCACCGTCGGCGTCAACGCCCAGATCGATGAGCTCTCCCAGATCAATTCAGATCCGGCCGCCGGGGGAATCACGCGTGAGGTGTTCACGCCCGAGTACATGGCGGCCAATGACTACGTGTCGAACCTGATGCAGGACGCCGGACTCGCCGTCCACCTCGACGCGTTCGGCAACCTGTTCGGCCGGCTCGAAGGCTCCGACCCGACCGCCGCCGCGATCATGACCGGATCGCACATCGACACGACGCTCAACGCGGGTCGCTTCGACGGGGTCCTCGGAGTGCTCGGCGCGATCGAAGCGGTCCGGCAGCTGTCCTCCGAGGGGCCGACGCTGCGCGCGATCGAGGTCGTCGTCTTCGCCGGCGAGGAGCCCCGCTTCGGGTCGGGCTGTATCGGCAGCCGCGTGCTCACGGGGCAGCTCTCCCGGCAGGATCTCGACACGATGAAGGACTCGGCGGGGATCAGCATCGCCGAGGCGATGCGCGGCGTCGGGCTGAGTCCCGACCAGATCGCCGAGGCGCGCCTCGACGGCTCACGGGTGAAGGCGTTCGTCGAGCTTCACATCGAGCAGGGAAGTGTGCTCGAGCGCCTCGGCGTGCCGATCGGAGTTGTCACCCACATCGCTGCACCGCACGACATGGTGGTCACGATCCGCGGCGCGGCGGCGCACGCCGGCGCCACGCCGATGAACGCCCGCCGTGACGCGCTCGCGGGCGCCGTTGAGGCCGCCGTCGAGCTCGAGCGCCTCGGGCGGGAGTCACCGAGCGGCACGACCGTCGCAACCGTCGGCGCGATCAGCGCGTCGCCCGGGGCGATCAACGTGATTCCCGGCGAGGCCGAGCTCAAGGTCGACATCCGCGACCGCGATCTGTCCGCGCGCGATGCTGTGGCCGACGCGTTCGTAGCCGAGCTCGAGTCGATCACCCGGCGACGGGGCCTCGAGCTCGAGATCTCGACGATCGCGCGCGACACCCCGGTCGCATGCAGCTCGCTGATCGTCGACGCCGCCCGCGCGGCATGCAACGAGCTCGCGGTCGAATATGTCGAGATCACAAGTGGTGCCTACCACGACGCGATGCTGATGAGCGCGGAGGTTCCGGTCGGGATGATCTTCGTCCCGAGTGCGGGCGGGATCAGCCACTCGCCGCTCGAGTACTCGGCGTCCGAGGACATCGATCGCGGCGTTCGTGTGCTCGCGGGGACGCTCCGCGTGCTCGCGGACACTGCGTGAGCCGCGCCGGGTGTGCGCGCGCGCGAGCGCGGCGCGCGGCAGTGCGACGCGCGTCGGCCTGGGGATGGAGCTCGGGTCGATCCTGACGATCCAACTCGCGAACGCGGTCGCGAGCCGGCTGACGACGCATGTCAACCCGCTCGGTGTGACCTCGCTGCGGCTGGTGTTCGGGGCGATGATGCTGGGCCTGATAGCTCGCCCGCCGATCCTCGGGCTCTCTCGAGCCGAGCTCGGTCTCGTGCTCGCCTTCGGCGCAACGATCTCGGTCCAGTCGACCGCCTTCTACCAGGCGATCGCGCGCGTTCCGATGGGCATCGCGGTGACGATCGCGGTGCTCGGCCCACTCGGGGTCGCGGTCGCCGTGTCGGGGGGCCGGCGCCGCGTGTTCTGGCCGGTGCTGGCCGCCGCCGGTGTTGCGCTGCTCGCGAGCGAGTACAGCTCGGGGCGGTCGGTCGGGCTGATCGGACTCGCCTTCGCCGCTGTCTGCGGGATGAGCTGGGCTTGCTACATCGTCCTGTCGGCGAGAGCCGGGGTGGCGTTTCCGGGGGTGCAGGGGCTGGCGATGGCCGTCGTCGTCGCCGCCGTCCTCACCCTGCCGGCCGGGATCGTCGCTTCCGGCTCGGCCCTTGTGCGGCCGCGAGTGCTGGTGACCGGGCTGATCATCGCCGTCCTCACGTGCGCGATCGCATTCAGCTTGGAGACCTTGGCCCTGAAGCGCCTGCCCAAGGACATCTTCGGCGTATTCGCGAGCCTGGAGCCGGCCGCGGCAGCCGTGGTCGGTCTCGCGACGCTCGGCCAGGGGCTGAGCATGAAGGAGGTTGCCGGGGTCCTGATCGTCACCGCCGCCTGCGCGGGGGCGGCGATCCGGCTCCGACCGACGCGGACCGAACCCACCCGCGAGCTGTTCTGAGAGGAGTTGGTTCACGACGGCACGCTCGTGGTGCCACCAACCGATCGGAACCAATGACCCTGAAGGAGCTCCCAGCGACACTCGTCAGCATCGACGACTCGTTCGACGAACTGGTGGAGCGCTGCCTCGAGCGCTACCACAGCCGCATGTCGCCGGCGGCTCGGCACGCGTTCACGGTCGCGCTCGTGCTGTTCGCGGCGTTCGAGCTGCTCGGGCTGCTGAACTCGAGCCTGGCTTAGTGGTCCTCTCAGGCGGCCGGAGGACGGGCCCGCCTGTGCGAGGCGACGAGCGTGTCATGGTATGCCGTCTCGACGTCATCGGTCGTCTGCCGCTGTGTGGCGACGCGGGCGTCCCAGGCTGCCTTGACGCCGTCAGCGCGCAGTGAGGCCTCCCCGCCGATTTCCCTCGCTCGCCGAACGCTCTCACAGATCCGCGCGTACTCGGGATCGGCTCTTTCCCATCGCGCCTGTTCCTCGGCGAACGTCTCGTGCTCCCATGCGTCGGTACGGCGCACCGCGTTGTCGGCGCGGCGCGACGTGTACCAGGCTCGCGCCTTTCTGAGCTGTCCAGCACTGCGCCAGAGCGACGGCTGTGTGATCGTCATGACCCATCCACCTCTTGGCGAGACCCCGCGGATGAGGGCGGGTCCGGGGTCCCGCTTGTAGTCGGCGTTTCTGTCGCTTTGGAGCGGCCGATAACGGCCCTGCTCCGACCATACTCCTCCGCGAGGCTCGCGACCGGCAATCGGACCGGGATCGCCGTAGTGCGGGCTAGCGTTAGTGCGCTGCACTAGTCATGTAGAAATGTGCATACGTAGATGCAATCATGTGCGCATGCGTTACGAACCAGATGTCGCCCGCGATGTCCAGATCGATCAGTCCGCCGGGTGAGCGCGCAGTCGCACGACGGAGGCCATGGGCACAGCCACGGCCTCGTGAGCGCTTCGATCAAGCGCTCGAAGGCCGGTCTGCGGGCGGTATCGCTGAGTCTCGTGGTGCTGCTGGTTACCGCTGGGGCGCAGGCGGTCGTGTTCGCGCTCACCGGCAGCGTCGCGCTGCTCGCCGATCTGATCCATAACTTCGGTGACGCGCTGACGGCGGTCCCGCTCGGCGTCGCGTTCGTGCTGCGTTCGTTCAAAGCCGAGAAGGGCGCGGGATACTTCGTCGTCGCGACGATCTTCATCAGCGCCTGCGTCGCCCTGGTCGAATCGATCGATCGTCTGGTGCATCCGCGGACGATCTCGCACCTCGGAGCGCTGGCCGCCGCCGGTGTGGTCGGGTTCGTAGGTAACGAGGCCGCCGCGTGGATCAGGCTCCGCGCCGGAAAGCGGCTGCAGAGCCCGGCGCTGATCGCCGACGGGTACCACGCCAGGACCGACGGGCTGGTGAGCCTCGCGGTGGTTCTGAGCGCCGCGATCGTCGCGCTCGGGCTCAATCTCGCCGATCCGATCATCGGCCTGGTCGTCACGGTCGTGATCATGCGGATCACCTGGCAGTCGCTTCACACGGTCAGGTCCGACCCGGGCGAGCCTGACGGCCCATCGCCGGACACGGATCTACCGCCAGATCACGAGCACGCCCATGAACACGGGCACGCGCATGGCGACTGACACCCGCCGGCTGTTCGCGCGGGCCGAGCGGATGCTCGCCGCCGATCGGCTCAGGGCGCCGGCTACCAGGGCGAACACGTCGCGAAACGCACGCGCCGAGCGCGGCAGGCACGCACGCTGGGCGCCCGCTCGCGACGCGCTCTGGCAGCTGCTCGACCGTCACCTGCACCCCGGCGCCCGCGTCGCGGTCCTCGGCGCGGGAAACGCGGATGACCTTCCGCTCGACCGGATCGCCGCTCGAGCCGGCGCGGTGTCGCTGATCGATCTCGACGCCCGTGCCCTCGGCGCCGCACGCGGCCGGCAGCCACGCCGTCTGCGCAGCCGGATGATCGTGCTCACGCACGACGTCACCGATGGCGCCGCGGACACGATCGCGATCGCCGCCGCCACCCGCCACCTCCCGGAACCCGTGGCGGTCTCGCAGGCGCCGCTGCCCGGCGCACCCTACGACCTGGTGATCGGTGACCTCCTCTACAGCCAGCTGCTCTACCCGGCGCTGGTCGATCTCGACATCCCCGCCGCTCACACCAGCGCGTTCGTCGAGCGCTATGCGCCGATGCTGACCCGATCGGTCGTCTCCCGGCTTCACCTCTCAGCGCCCGATGGGCTCGTGCTGCACATCCACGATCCGATCGCGTGGTGGCACGGGCACGCACAGCCGGTCACGCTCGAGCAGATCCTGACCGCCTCCGAGCACGACCCTGGAGCGGCGGTCGCGCTGGCAGCGCAGGGCACCGGACCTCACGACAGCGACCCGCGCGCCGCGCTTGGCAGCTTCGCGATCCCGATCCGCGCGACGGCGATGTGGCACTGGCCGTTCTCCCCGGGGGTCGACTACCTCGCCTGCGCGACCCTCGCCGGCGCGTTTGCGGCACAGGGATGAGCCGGCCAATCGTCGCCGTGCACGCAGGCGCGGGAACGTTCGGCGAGGACCTGCGCGAACAGCTGGAGGCCTGTCGCGACGCCCTCGCGACGGCGCTGCGCGCGGCCGCCACGGCGCTCGAGGACGGCGAAGGCGCGGTCGCGGCGGTCCGCTCGGCGGTAATGGTGATGGAGTCGTTTCCCCTCTTCAACGCCGGGACCGGCGCGGCGCTGTGTGCCGATGGCTCGGTTGAGCTGAGCGCGGCGCTGATGCGCGGCTCTGACCGTGCGGCCGGCGCGGTCGCCGCGATCGCGCGCACGCGGCACCCGATCCTCGCCGCCGAGGGGCTGCTGGACGCGCCACAGGTGCTGATGATCGGCAGGCACGCCGACGAGTACGCGGCGGCCCGCGGGCTCGAGCAGTGCGAGCCCTACGAGTTCGTCACCGAACGGCAGCTCCGGCGGCTCGCCGAGCACGCCGCGAGCGAGCACGGGACCGTCGGCGCCGTCTGCCTCGGCCCGGATGGGTCACTTGCGGCCGCGACATCGACCGGCGGGCGGACCGGTCAGCTGCGGGGACGGGTCGGCGATTCGCCGCTGATCGGGGCCGGCACGTGGGCCGACCGGCGGCTCGCGACATCGTGCACGGGCGAGGGCGAGGCGTTCATCCGTGCCGGCGCCGCGCGCCTGCTCTCGACCCTCGTCGAGCGGGGCGAAGCGCTCGACGCCGCCGCACAGACAGTGCTCGAGGAGGTGCGTAGCTGCGGCGGACGCGGCGGGCTGATCGCCGTCGACGCCGCCGGCAACGTGACGCTCCCCTTCACGACCGCCGCGATGCCGCGCGGGGTCTGGCGAGCGGGCGAACCCACGATCATCGAGCTCGGGTAGCGCCCGCTCAGCCGGCGTGCGGCGGCGGATCAGCGCGCGGCCGGCTCGATCCGGGCGGGGACGTGCTTGTGCCATGGCGTCCCCGCGAACCGATCGCGCCACGCCGATGACGTAAGCGAGTTCGGCGCCACCCCGGTCACGATCCTCGAGCCGTCCGCGCCGACGAAGTCGAGCCCGAAGCCGTTTGGGAGCGATGCGTGGCCGGGGAGCATCGCGTCGCTGACCTCGACCGTTGCCTCCGCGCGACCACGCGCGGTGGTGATCACCACGCGGCTGCCGTCGTCGAGGCCGATCTCGGCCGCGTCCTCGGCGCTGACCCGCAGCGCGCCGCCGCTGTCCCGCTTGCGCCAGCCCGGATTGCGGAAGATGTCGTTGGCGGTGAAGGCCCGGCGCTCGCCGACCGAAAGCACGATCGGCAGCTCGGCGGTGGTCCGGCGGATCGGTCCGGCCTGCAGCGCCTCGAGCTCGACCAGCAGCTCTGGTAGCTCGAGCGCGATCCGCCCGTCTGGATGGACGATGTGGGCGAAGTCGTCGCCGTACTCCTGGCTCGTGAACGTGACGCCGGACGGTGAGCTGAGGATCGCGTCGAACAGCTCGTTACCGTCGGCGTGCCCAGCGCGCCGCACCGCCTCCGGGTAGCTCATCGCGCACCGATGGGCGAGCCCCCACAGCGCCGCCGCGTCCGCGAGGCCGTCGGGAAGCGCCGGGCCGAGCGTCTCGTAGAGCACGTACGGCGCCAGCTTCGAGAGCACCGGGTTGGCCGTCGCCGCCTGCACGAAAGCCTCCGTGTAGTCCTGCCTGCCCCGCCGGGCGGCGTCCCGCAGCTCGATGAGCTCGGTCTCGTCGATCAGGTGCAGGGCACGGACCAGGCGGGCCCAGATCTCCGCCTCGGGCAGCGTGCCGGGCAGCGGCTCCATCAGCGGCGGGCGAAGCTGAAACGTGTTCTCGGGGAACTCGAAGTTGAAGAATGTCGCTTCGGCCTTCTCGTACTGGCTCGCGGCCGGCAGCACGAAGTCGGCCTGGCGCGCCGTCTCGGTCATCGCGACGTCGATCACGACCACGAGGTCGAGCGCGGCGAATGCCTCGGCGAAACGCTCGGAGTCGGCGAGCGAGTGCGCCGGATTGGCGCTCTCGACGATCATCGCCCGGAACCGGCCGGGGTGATCGGTGAGGATCTCGTCCGGGATCACGTTGCACGGCACCAGGCCACCGATGATCGGCGCTCCCGTGACCGGGGTCCGCCGAAGGCGCGGATCGCGGAACAGGTTCACGAACGACGTGTGCAGGTGCATCCCGCCCGGGTTGCCGAAGTTACCGGTGAGGATCCACAGCATCCGGTCGATGTAGGAGCAGAGGGTGCTGTTCGGAGCCTGCTGGACCCCGAGGTCCTCGAACAGGGACACGCTGCCGGCGCCCGCGATCCGCCGCGCCGCCGCGCGAATCAGCGTCGCATCGACGCCGCAGAAGCCGGCGTACCGCTCCACGTTGACATCGGCGAACGCTTCGAGCACGGGCGCCGTGCCGTTGACGTGCGCGGCGAGGAACTCGTGGTCGACCAGATCCTCCTGCACCAGCACCGCCACCATCGCCGCGAGGCACCAGGCGTCGGTGCCGGGCCGCGCGCGCAGGTGGAAGTCGGCGAGCTTGGCAGTGTCGGTCAGCACCGGGTCGATCACGACCATCGAGCGCTCCGGGTCACGCGCGATCTCCTTCAGCACGACCCGGGCTCGCGGGAAGCTCTGGGACATCCATGGGTTCTTACCGACGAACACCGACACCTCGGCGTGCTCGAATTCGCCGCGGGTGTGCGACCCGTACAGCGAGTGCTCCACCCAGGCCTCCCCGGTCTTCTCCTGCGCCAGCGCGCTCGAGCGGTAGCGGGAGCCGAGCGCGCGCAGGAACGCGCCGCTGTAGCTGCCGCCGAGATGGTTGCCTTGGCCGCCGCCGCCGTAGTAGAAGATCGACTCGCCGCCGTGCTCGTCACGGATCCGCGTGAACCGCGCCACGATCTCGGCGATCGCGGTATCCCAGTCGACCTCCTCGTAGCCACCGTCCGCGCGGCGCCGCATCGGCGAGGTGAGGCGGTGGGCGCCGTTCTGGTACAGGTCGAGGCGCATCGCCTTATTGCACGTGTAACCACGTGTTCCGGGGTGGGCCTTGTCGCCACGGATCCGCTCCAGCGTGCGTCCGTCCAGCTGGACCTCGATCCCGCAATTGCATTCGCACAGGATGCACGCGGTCTGCGCCCATGGGGCCTGTTCAACGGTCACGGTGCTGCCTCCTCGGTGACGGCGAGCTCCGCCCGCACCAGTTCGTGGATCTCGCGGCGGATGGTTTCGAGCGGCGTGAGGTCGCGGTACGCGCGGCTGAGGATCAGCGCGCCCTCGAACGCCGCGATCGCCAGCAGCGCCAGCTCGCCGGACCGGTCCGTTTTAATTCCGGCGGCGACGAACCGCCGCGCGAGCAGCTGCCGCCAGCGCTCGAACGCACCGACGACCTGGTCGCGCAGGTCCGGGCCGTCCTCGGCGGACTCGACCGCGACCGCGACCACCGGGCATCCGGCGCGGAAGTCCGTCGCGAGCAGATTGGCCCGGTACTCGCCGACCAGCCGGTCGATCACGGCGAGCGGGTCATCGCCATCGTTGCCCCGCAGCCGGCGCGCGACATACTCGCCCGCGAACGCGGTCGCCTCGCGCAGCAGTTGCTCCCTGCCGCCGGGGAAGTGGTGATAGATCGATCCGCGCGGCGCGCCGCTGTGCGCCAGGATCGCGTCAAGGCTCGTGGCCCTCGCGCCCCGTTCCCTGATCAGAAGCGCGGTGCTCGTGATCATCCGCTCGCGGGGGCCGTAGTCGCCGGGCACGACTATGTAGTATGTCATAGGGCCGGGTGGGGGGCGGGCGCCACCGGGCGGGGGCGGCACGGTAGGGCGGGGCGGCGGGGGGGGCGGCACCAGGGCGGCGCGGCGCGGCGGCACTCAGGCGTCGAACGGGGCGATGCGCACGGCCAGCGGCAGGCCGCAGCGCACCAGCAGCTGGAACCTTCCACCAGGGACCGCGGCGGCCTCGGCGCGGATCATCGCGACGAGCTGGCGCTTGAAGTCGACGCGCGGATGGCGTCGCAGGACCTCGCTGACGTTGGCGGGCGCCACGTCCCAGATGCGGAGCCCGGCGCCGTCGACCATCGCTCCCCTCGCGCACTCGAGCGTGCGGTCAGCGCTCCCGAGCGCGAAGTCCCGGCCCGAAGCGGGCCGAGCGATGCCGTGGTCGTGCAGAAGCGAGCCGCAATAGAACAGCTCGGCGTCGAGCTCGCGCCGGTCGACGGCGGCGAGCGCCCGGCCGAACAGCCAGGTCCGGTATGAGTGGCCCACGAGCGCGTCGGGCAGCTCTGCGCACGCCTGCTCGGCCTCCCGCGCGAACCGCGAGTCAGGGACCGTGAACGTATCGAGATCGACATCTCTGGCTCCCGCGGGCAGCCGGCCAAGCGCCAGCTTCGCGCGGCCGAGCAGGTTCTCCCACTGTCCGAGTGCGATCGCCGCGAGTAGGCGATTGCGTTCACGCGAGGTCAGCCGCCCGCCGGTGCGCCGGGCCCAGTCGAGGCCGCCAAGGCGCTGCGGATCCGGACTGTCTGCCACGGGCCGGCCGCGCCTCGCCTTAGAAGAACGTCAGGTAGCGCTGCAGCTCCCAGGGCGAGACCTCACCGTGGTACGACCACCACTCAGCGGACTTCAGCTCGGCGAACGATCGGCGCAGCTCGGTGCCGAGGACGCGATCCATGAACGCGCCGTCGCGCTCGAACGCCGCGACCGCCTCCTGCAGCGTACGGGGGAGCTCCGGCACGCCGCGCGCGCGCAGCTCGGCGTCGGACAGCAGGTACATGTCCTCGGCGATCGGGTCGCCCGGATCGAGTCGCTGCTCGATGCCGTCAAGGCCGGCGTGGAGGTAGGCGGCGGCGGTGAGGTAGGGGTTGCAGCACCCGTCGACCGCCCGGCTCTCGACCCGCGGCTCCTTCGAAGGTACGCGAATCATGTGAGTGCGGTTATTGCGTCCGTAGCTGATGAACACCGGCGCCCAGGTGAACCCGGTCATCGAGCCGGTCTTCACCAGCCGCTTATATGAGTTCACCGTGGGGCACGCGAGCGCAGTCAGCCCCGGTGCGTGGGCCAGCACGCCGGCGATGAACTGATACGCAAGCTCCGAGAGCCCGCACCCACGCTGATCCCCAGCGTCAGCGAACACGTTCCTGCCGGTGGCCGGGTCCGCGAGTGACATGTTGAAGTGACCGCCGGTGCCGGTCCGGTCCGAGTACGGCTTCGGCATCACCGTCACGTCGCAGCCGTGCTTACGCGCGATCTCCTTCATCATCATCCGCCACAGGACCTGCCGGTCGGCCGAGGTCATCGCTTCGGCGTAGGAGAAGTCGAGCTCGAACTGTGAGTTCGAGTCCTCGTGATCGAACGAGTGGACGTCCCATCCGAGCCGGTTCATGGCGGTCACGATCTCGTCGAGCACGGGAGACGCTCCGAGCAGATCGACGATGTCGTATGCCGCCTTCTCCATCACATCGATCGAGTTGGCGGGCTCGATGCTGCCGTCAGCGCGCCGGCGCACGAGATAGAACTCGATCTCGATCCCGAGATTGAAGCGGAACCCGAGCGATGCGGCCCTGTCGAGCGCCCGTCTGAGAACGGTCCGGCTGCACATCGGGTAAGGCTCACCGCCGTGATACAGGTAGCCGGGCGCCCACGCGAAGTCTGGCCGGTGCGGGAGCTGAACGATCGCCTCGAGCTCGGGGCGGACCGACAGTTCGTCATCGGCCGGCGTCTGGCCGAGCCCGTCGAGTGCGGCGCCGGTGAACAGCTCGGATCCGCGCATCGCGTCGGAGAAGTGGCCGATCGGCACGCATTTCGCCTTGCCCACAGCGTGGACATCGGTGTAGGCGACCAGCACGTACCGGACTCCCTGCTCGGCCAGCTCCCCGGCGCGTGCTGCGAATGCCGGGTCGTCGTCGCGCATGACCGGCGGCGCGAATCGGGATTTAGCCGGGATGTCGTCTGGGGTCAATGCGACATCATCCTTCCGAGGTCGTGGCCGAGGGGATCGGACAGGCTACGCCTCGGAAGGCTCGTGCGGCACTGCGGGGTCGATCGTTGCTTACTCGCTACACAGGGTCCACAACGCCTCGGCCCCGGCACCGGCAATAGCCAGTAGGAAGGCGGCCACTCTGAACGGCGGCATATGGCCTACGCCCGCGCGCGGGATGAGCGTGACTGCCAAAGCCACAAGCAGGAAGAAGATGCCCGTGTTATACGCGTGACGTGTCCAGGCTGCCCACTTCTTGTGCTCGCGGGCCCATCTCTCGTGATCGTCAGTGACCTTCCAGGCCGGGACGCCCGCGTTAGCTGCGAGCGTCAGGATGCTGAGGTGATCGCCGGGAGGCACGTGGCACTGCCTTGCCCTGAACGCGAACTGAACTGCCGTCACGAGCAACAGAGCGGCAAGTACCAGGAGCAGCAGCGCGGCGTCCGGCTCGCCGAAATCGTGCCTGTTCGCGATCGTCAGCGTGGTCAGAGTCAGCGCAAAGCCGGCGAGCAGCGGAGCGGCGGAGGTGCCGACATCTTCCAAGGCGGCGGAATAACCGTGGGGACCGAGAAGCTCCTTGTACAGCTGGTCTGTCATGCCTACACCACGAAGCTCGATGGACCGGGCGGAGGATCCTTGGGACACGGCTTCCCGAGCCGGTGAACGTGTTGGCATTTCTTGCAGAAGAGCTCCGGAGGCGACAGTGACATGCACAGATCGCTCCCGAAGGCCAGCTCCGACGCCGAAGCCCAGTCGAACTTGCCGAACAGCGGCGCGGGAAGAAATTGCGGCAATGAGCCCGAAGCATGGCCCTCTCCGGTTGATGTGTGATCGGCCGTCGTCAGTTCCGCCTCGGCGATCGCCTCGACCTGCAGGCCGGCGGCGCGTAGCACGGCGATTGCTTCGTCGAGGTGTTGGGCTTCCAGGACCACGAAGTCATCAGTGTGGCCCGGGTGCGGCCACACCCGTGTGAGGGTCACGCTTCCGCTGTCGATGAGTGAGCGGTTGAGTGCATCCGCCCTGGCGGGGCGTCCGTAGCGATCGAACAGCCCGGTCACGTCGGCCAAGAACATGGAATGTTCCCCGCCGGCTCCGCGTGCCCGCGCGGGAAACCGCGGGACATCGGAGGGGAGAGTCGCCGATTGATCCCAAAGGCTCGTGGGCAGGAACGGGGGAGACCGTCCACGGTGACGTTTCACCGTAATCGAGCTGAGCGCCCCCTGATAGACCCACCTCCGTCACGGCCTTGACCCGTAGGTCGGCGCGCTGCAGAACCTCGACCGCGGCCTCCTCGCTCACCGCCTGCGTCACGACGTAATCGATCCCAGCATCATTACCGCCCGACCACGCCCGCGCCAGAGATACGCCGCCGGCATCCGTCATCGCTCGAGTGAGCATGTCTGCACGTCTCGGAAGGCCGTCTGCGGTGAACAGGCCCTCGACCGCGGCAAGGAAAAGCCTTGGCGTATCCGGATCCATCTGGCCGTGTCCCGGGGTCAGCCCCCACGCTGGGGCGTGAGGTCCATGTCGGCGTCCTCGAACACCACGTCGATCTCCTCGAGCAGCACCCTGCGCGGGCCGGGCTCCACGGTGCCGGCGACGTGAGCTGACAGGCCCAGCTCAGAGGCCACGCTGACGACCTCCTCGCCCGTGCCCGGGGCGGAGTAGATCGCGAATCCGCACCCCATGTTAAAGGTGGAGTATGCCTCCGCCGGTGCCATCCGGGCCGCGCCGACGAGGAACTCGAGCACCTCGGGAACCGGCGGCAGCCTCGTGATGCGGTAGCCGAGGTCACGCCGCGGTCGCATCAGCTTCAGCAGCCCGTGCCCGGTGATGTGGCTGAGGTAGTGAATGTCGAGGTCGCCCGCGGTCAGCGCCTGGACGAGCGGGACGTAGATCAGCGATGGGTCGAGCAGGGCTTCGCCGAGCGTGCGTCCGCTGGCGAGCGGCGTCCGGTAGCCGTCCGGGAGCTGCTTGGCGACAATCCGGGCGAGCGACGCTCCGTTCGCGTGCAGGCCGCTGCTCGCCACGAACACAATCTCATCGCCGGCCCCCAGAGCATCCCCGAAGATCGGCTTCTGACCGGCAGGCACGGCTCCGATCGCACTGCCGGCAAGCTCGATCTCCGGTCCGGCGACCATCCCCGGTAGCGACGGCGATTCCCCGCCTCCCCAGGTGGCGCCGGCGTCCACGCACGCCCGCTGCCACCCTGCCAGCAGCGCGGACTGGCGCTCCTCGTGCTCGTACCACTCCGAGGAGCCGGTCGCGAAGTAGGCGTTGACGACGAGCGGTAGGGCGCCGACGCAGCAGAGGTCGTTGACGATCGCCGCGACCGTGTCGTAGGCGACGCTCGCGAACGCTTCGACGCCGAGCTGATCCTCGACCTGGCGGGCGATCACCGACTTGGTGCCGAGGCCCTCGACCACGAACGCGAGCGTCTGGCCGGCGAGCTCGAACACGAACGCAGGCTCGCCGCGCGACTCGTCAAACGCCCTTCCGCCACGCGCGCTGAGGAGCCCGGAGGTGGCGAGTGCCGCGCTCAGCGCCCGCCGCTTGCCGGCATCGAGCGCGTGGTAGTCGACGCCCGCGGCGCCGTACGCCGACGTCGGGCCGACCGGAGGGGAGCTCATGCGCGCTGCATCTCGTCGTCGCGAGAATACCGGTCGCCCCGGCCCGCCCCGCGCGCGTGGCGCCCCGGGGGGCTGGGTCGCCGGGGGGTGACGCCGCCGGTGGCGCCGCGGGGGCACGTACGCTTGCTCGGATGCGACTCGAGGGGATCCAGGCCGGGGACATCGTCGAGGTCGACCGCCTCGGACGTCGCTTCCACGCGCTGGTCAGCGGCAACGCGCCGGACGGGCTCGGCATCCAGCCACTCGATCGCCGCGTCACCTACCGGACATGCCGGGCTCGCGAGGTCGTCGCACACTGGGCGAAGCGCGGGCGCCCGAAAGTGACCAACGAGCCGCTCGAACCGTCGGCCCTCCAGCTGGAGCTCGATACCACGATCAGGGAGTGATCTTCGGCGCGCGTCGGGCGAGGATCGCGTGCAGGCGGGAGGCCTCTCGTGCGGGTTGGTCGCTGAGACGGTCAGACGTCAGGCGCACGGTCGCGATCTCGGCCGCGAGGAGGTCGGCGTCGCGGTCACGGTCGGTCTCGAACTGCTCGCGGTCACTGTGGAACTCGTAGCCGTCGAGCTCGACGACGAGCTTGTGTGCACGGAACAGGACATCCACCTCGTGCCCGAGGACCTCAGCGTTGATCTCGGGTTCCGGCAGCTCATAGCGCTCCACGAACAGCTTGAACGCGTCCTCGAGCTCTGAGCGAGTGGGCATGCGGTCGGGGCGGGCGATGAACTTCCGCAGCCGCTTCGTGGCTCGCGACGGAGCGTGGTCGGCGACGAGCTCAGCGAGTTCGGCGACCGACAGATAGCGCGCATGCCGGAGGTCATTCACCGCCCGCGCGAGCGCGGCGTCGTCGAGCCCGTCAGCAATGTCGAGCACCGTCCGGGCCGGGCTGGTTACGGGGATGCCGAAGTGCTCGGTGATGTCTCGCGGCGTCAGTGTGCGCGAACGGTGAACGCACACTCCGGGGCGGAGATGCTGGGACCGGGCGGTCACCTCGAGCTGCGTGCGCCAGTGCTTGGTGATCCCCCACAGGGTGGCCGCAGAACCGTGGCTCAGAACCGCTCCCTCGCCGCAGGCAAGTACCGCCGCGAGCGCGCGGGCGTGCGGTGAGACGGGGCGGAACCCGACCGCGTACACGCCGCGATGGAGCACGTGAAGCCGGCCGGCCTCGATCCGATTGTCGATCGCGTGCTCGGAGAGCCCCAGGGCGAGCAGCTGCCAGCGAGTGATCAATCCCTGCTGACGCGCCGCAATCGCCGCGATCAGGCGGTCCATCGCTGTGGAGGTCTGGTCGGGGCGGGCGGGCGGTTTGGGACGGGTTTGCGGCCCGCTCCCAGAGGGGTGTGGTGAGTTGACCGGAAATGCGACGGGTAATCGAGCACGGGCCCCGGATTTTGGGGCGCCAGGGCCGGCTTTCGGCCCAAATCGCCCGAAACGTTGCGGACGCGATCGAGAGCTGTGACGGGGGCGTCACACGTTGGATCCGGGCGCGGCCAGCGGGCGGTTCGGGAGCGCGGGGCGCGGGGCGGCGGGGCGGGGGGGTTGGGGCGGTTCGGGGCGCGCGGGGCGGGCGGGCGGTTTGGGACGGGTTTGCGGGCCGCTCCCAGAGGGGTGTGGTGAGTTGACCGGAAATGCGACGGGTAATCGAGCACGGGCCCCGGATTTTGGGGCAGCAGGGCGGGCTTCGGCCCAAATCGCCCGCACCGTCGTGGAGGCGGCCGGCCGCGCCGCCGCGCCCGCACGCGCCGCGCCCGCACGCGCCGCCCCGCCCACGCGCCCCCGCGCCCGCCCCCACGCGCCGGCGCGGCGCCCACCCGCGCGACAGCGCAAACCCCCGCTCCCGCCCCACGCACCCCCTCCTCAGCGTAGGCTTACCGCCGACCGAGGAAGGAGACCTGCGATGACTACGTTTGAGTCCACGACCGCGCTTGAGGGCCTGATGATGCGCACGCCGCTGCTTGTGCGCTCGATCGCGGAGCGGGCTGAGCAGCTGTTCGGCGATCGGGAGGTCGTGAGCTTGACCGCGACGGGCGTCGAGCGATCGAGCTACGGCGAGGTTGTGCGGCGGGCGCGGAGGCTTGCCGGGGCGCTGCATGAGCTTGGTATCCGACCCGGCGACCGCGTCGCCACGTTCGGCTGGAACTCGCGGCGCCACCTCGAGCTGTATCTGGCGGTCCCGTCGATGGGTGCCGTGCTTCACACGCTGAACATTCGCCTCTTCGACGACGACCTCCGCTACATCGTGCGCCACGCCGGGGACCGTGTGATCTTCCTGGATGCCTCGCTCGCCGAGCGGATGCCGCATTTCGAGGACATCGAGGGCGGCGTCGGCGGGGGGCGAATTCTCGAGGTGCTGATGCCCGACGCGGAGACCGGGCGCGCGGGCGCGCTGGACTACGAAACGCTGATCGCCTCCGGCGACGAGGACTTCGAGTTCCCCGACCTGGATGAGAACTCCGCCGCGGCGATGTGTTACACGAGCGGCACGACGGGGATGCCGAAAGGGGTCCTCTACTCGCACCGCTCGACGGTGCTGCACTGCCTGCTGGCCAATCAGGCAGATGCGATCGGGCTGCGTGAGCGCGACACCGTGCTGCCGATCGTGCCGATGTTCCACGCGAACGCGTGGGGACTCCCGTATGCGGCGGCGATGGCGGGCAGCAGGCTCGTGCTCCCCGGCTCGCGCATGGACCCGGCCGCGCTCGCCCAGCTGATCGCAGACGAGCACGTGACCTTCGCGGGTGCGGTGCCGACGATCTGGCAGGGCGTCGCCCAGCTCGATCCGCCGCCGGATCTCTCTTCGATCGAGCGCTTGGTCTGCGGTGGCTCGGCGGTCCCCGAAAGCCTGATGCGAATCTTCGACAAGCGCTTTGGCGTGCCGATCGTCCAGGCGTGGGGGATGACCGAGACGAGCCCGCTTGCCTCGATCTCCCGTGTCCCGCCGGGGTGGGCGGATCGATCAGACACCGACGAGGCATACGCGATCCGGGCGATGCAGGGTCGCGTGGTGCCGTTCGTGGAGTTCCGTGTCGACGAGCAGGCCGGCGGCGAGCTGCAGGTCCGCGGCCCGACGATCGCGCGGGCCTACTACAACGATGACTCCGGAGCCGAGAAGTTCACCGAGGACGGCTGGCTGCGCACCGGCGATGTCGCAGAGATCAAGAACGGCGCCGTGATCAAGCTTGTCGACCGCACCAAGGACCTGGTCAAGTCAGGCGGCGAGTGGATCAGCTCGGTGGAGCTCGAGAACGAGATCATGGCCCACCCGGACGTGCTGGAGGCTGCAGTGGTTGCCGTACCCGACGAGCGCTGGAGCGAGCGGCCATGCGCGTGTGTCGTGCGCCGCGCCGGGAGTGCGCTCGACGGCGACGGGCTGCGCGAGTTCCTGCGTGACCGGGTTGCGAAGTGGTGGCTGCCAGAACACGTCGAGTTCATCGTCGAGGTGCCGAAGACGTCGGTCGGTAAGTTCAACAAGAAGGTGCTCCGCGCGCAGCTCGCGGACGGCACCCTCGACCGCGCCTGAAGCGGCGGCACCCTCGACCGCGCCTGAACCGCCCCAGCGCGCGAGCCCTACGTAGCCGTAGTCGCCGCGAGCGCTGCCCCGCTGGCGTCGCGGTCCGCCGCCAGGTCGGCGAGAGCCGTGCAGATCTGCTCGACGGTGGCGGCCTGCGTCTCGAGCAGGGTCTCGGCGTCGGCGAGCAGCCGCTTGATGTTCTCCGGCTTCGCGTCGTCCATTGCGGCGCTCGCTGTCGGGAGCGTGCTCTCGAGCCGGTAGTAGCGCGGCTGGCCGTTGGCCTGCTGGCAGAGCTGCTGGAGCTCGTAATCCACGGTCTTCGCGACTCCGTCGAGCACGACGTGCAGCAGTGGGCGCGCCCACTTGGCGAGACCCCAGTGCTGCGCCTCCTTGTAGCTGATCGGGCCGCCGCTTTGCCCAGGCTCCCTGGCCGGCGCCTGGCCGGTGCCGACTGACACCATCTGGATCTCGACCCCGGCCGGGTAGAGGCTGAGCGCCTCGGCGTACGCCGACACGCCGGGGTTGTTGGCAAAGACCCCCCCGTCGACGAGCGCGTGGTCTCCCTCCTGTTCGAACTCGGGCAGCTCTGCCGGCTCGAAGTAGGTCGGGGCCGCGCTGGTCGCTCGCGCCACCCGCCACATGTCGACATCCCACGTGTGGGTCTGGTCACGCGCGTAGGTCCGCTTGAAGAAGAACGGCCCCGGCCCTGAAAGGTCATAGCTCGGGATCACGAGCTCGGTCAGGGCCTCCGATAGCTTGGTGTCGCCGAATCGCTCCTTCAGCAGCGCTTCGAGCGGGCCGACGGGGTAACGATCGTCGGCGAGCCCGTCCAGCGAGAGGATCTTCCGGCCGAGCGAGTCAGGAAAGATCTTGCCCCCGTCCTCGGTGTAGAGGGTCAGTAGATCTGAGGCGGCGAACGCCGGCTTGCGGCTCGCACCATCCGGCTTCGTCAGCCCGAGCGCGATGATCCCTCCGGTCGACGTCCCCGACACCACATCGAAGAGCTCGCTGACCGGTCTGCCCATCTTGGTCTCGATCTCTTGCAGCACACGGGCCGGGATCGCGCCGCGAATGCCGCCGCCGTCGATCGCGAGCACACTGAACTTGGTTCGCGCCATCTCCTGCTCCTTCCGCTACCGGGTCGGTGCGAGCCTACCCGGGTGTGAAGGGGCTGTGTAAGGGATTTCGCGACCCGCGCCCGTCGCGCTAACCGCCCACGGTCAGCCCGCGCAACTTCGCCTCGTCCGCGACGCAAGCAGGAGGACTTCATCGGGGCGATCCCGGCGATCGCGATCCTGCCGTTCTTCTTCGCCGGCGCTCTGTTCCCGATCAACGCGATGCCGGCCGCGCTCGCGACGATCGCCAAGTTCATGCCCCTCACGCATGCGCTGGCGCTGATGCGATACGCGCTCGTCGACCCGCGCGGTACCGGTCTGCATGCGATCTGGGGCATGAGCAACGTCACCACCGAGGCGTGGCTCAGCCTGGGCGTCGTCGCCGTGTTCGCGGCGGCGCTGACCGTGATCGCGATCCGCGTGTTCTCGCGCTCGGCGGTCGGCTGAGCTCAGCCCGGAAGCAGCGGCGGCGCGCTCCGGTAGGTGGGAGGCGTCACCGACAGGCCGATCGGGTTGCGGGTGAGCTGGACGGGCGTTCCGTCCTCGCGCGGAGCGGTGACGATCGGGTCGAGTCCGAGCCGGGTGGCGAGCGCGAAGGCTCCAGCCAGGTCGTTGACCACTCCGGCGGGGACTCGCGCTCGGGTCAGCTCGTCGGTCCATTCCTGGGCGGACCGGCGAGCGAGCGTGCGTTCGAGGTCCGCCCGGAGCGCCTGGCGGTTGTGGACGCGCCGCTCGTTGGTCGCGTAGCGCTCATCGCCGGCCAGCTCGGGCGCGCCGATGACGCGACACAGCGAGCCGAACTGGCGGTCGTTGCCGATCGTCAGGACGAGTTCGCCGTCCAGCGTGCGGTAGAGCTCGTAGGGGGTGATGCTCGGATGGGAATTCCCCATCCTGCCTGGGATCACACCCGCGATCGTGTACCCGCTGCCCTGGTTGGCGAGCGAGGCGAGCAGCGACGTCAGCAGGTCAACCTCGACGCGCTGGCCCTCGCCGCTGCGGTCGCGGTGGCGGACGGCGGCGAGAATGCCGACGGTCGCGAACAGGCCGGCGAGGACGTCGACGAGCGCGACGCCGACCTTCTGCGGCTCGCCGTCGGCGGGGCCGGTGATGCTCATCAGCCCGCCGAGCGCCTGCACGAGCAGGTCATATCCGGTCAGGTCCGCGCCGGCGTCGCGACCGAAGCCGGTGATCGAGCAGTAGATCAGCGCCGGGTGCTCGGGGCGAAGGTCGTCGTAGCCGAGACCGAGGCGATCGAGCACGCCCGGGCGGAAGTTCTCGACGACGATGTCGGACTCCGCCGCCAGCGCTCGTGCGCGCGCCGCGCCGGCTTGCGAGGAGAGGTCGAGCGCGATGCTGGTCTTGTTGCGGTTGACCGCCTCGAAGTAGGTTGCATGACCGAGCTCGTCGTAGGGCGGCCCGAAGTCCCGGGTCTCGTCGCCCGTTCCCGGACGTTCGATCTTGATCACCTCGGCGCCGAGGTCCGCGAGCATCATCGTCGCGAACGGTCCCGCGAGGACGCGGGAGAAGTCGAGGATGCGGAGGTTCTCGAGCGCTGCCGGCAATGCCCCGGAGCGCTAGTCCTCTCGGGGCGGGCGCTGGAAGACGATGCGCTTGAGCTCGCTGAGCGCGTTCCCGCCGAGGCGCAGGGCGGTCTGGAAGCCCTCGAGACCGAGCTCGCCCGCGTCGAGCGCGCGGCGCAGATCGTCGAGCGAGGGACGCTCTTCGTCAAGAACCTGGTCGCGCCTGGGCTCGAGCAGGATCAGGTGACGCGGGCGCCGGGCGCCGTGGGCGAGGCGGACGTAGCGCTCGCGCTCCGCCGGGTCGAAGCCGTCGATGGCGACGATCACCGTCTGGTTGGCCTGCAGCCGCTTGAGGACGGCGGCGCCGAGCAGCTGGTGCGCCCGCGACTCGAGCTCGTCCTCCTCGACCCGACCGGCGAGCAGCGTGCGCACCTTCCCTAGCGAGAGCACGGCGCCACGCTCCTCGACCACGCGCTCGGCGAAGCGGGCGGGCTCCGACGCCGCGGCGCCGACGACCAGCAGCAGGCTGCCGGGGGAGTAGCGGAGGCGATCGGACGGGGAGAGGACCCGGGAGCGAACCGATATGTCGACCGGCCGTGGTGGCGCGCCGTCGCGGCGCGGGCGCTCCGAGGACCAGCCGGTCCGCTCATCGGGGGAGATCTTGACGCTGCGGGAGGACTCTGGTGTGGACACACTCCCATCATGCCTGATCGCGGGTGCCGGCACTTTCCGGGCGCGTGGCGCCCGCCGCGGGGCGTAAGCTTTCCGCCGTAATGGCGCATTCGTTCAGGCGATCCGTCGCTCGCCTCGCGGTCATCGGCGTGCTGATCTGCAGTCCGGTCGCGATCATCGGTTGCGGCGCCGCGGGGCACTACATCGGCAATGTCGTCGCGCACAAGATCGCCAATCACTTCGCCAAGACGCCGGCGGCGAGGCGACGCGTCGACAAGGCCTTCTGTGTCTACACCGTGTACCGCGCGTTCCACGACCTCACGCACCACCACCTGATCTTCGGCGCGCTGAACGTGCACCTGGCGCTGAAGAACTGCGAGGCCGGGTTCTCGAAGAACGCCCGCTAAAGCGCGAGCGCTTTACTGTTGAGCTGCCGTGCCCGCCACCACCCTGCCCCCAGGTCCCTCCGAGCCGCCGGTGATCCAGACCGCGCGCTGGCTCCTGCGCCCGATCGCGTTCCTCGAGTCTTGCCGGCGCCGTTTCGGCGACACGTTCAGCGTGCGCTTCCTCGGCTTCCAGACGCCGCTCGTGATGGTGTCCGACCCGGACTCGCTGCGCGCGCTGTACTCGGTCCGCGAGCACGGCCTGCCGCCGGGCCGCACGTTCGCGCTGCGGCCGATCATGGGCCCGCGCTCGGTGCTGCTGCTGGAGGGCGCCGAGCACCTGCAGCGGCGCAAGCTGATGTTGCCGCCATTCCACGGCGAGCGGATGCGCGCGTACGAGGCGTCGGTCGCCGAGATCGCGCAGCGGGAGATCGAGCGCTGGCCGGACGGCGAGCCGTTCTCGCTCCACCCGCGGATGCAGGCAGTCACGCTCGAGGTCATCCTCGGCGCCGTGTTCGGGGTCACGGATCCGAGGCGGCGCGAGCTCCTCGGCCGCCTGCTGCCACAGCTGCTCGAGAGCACGTCGTCGGCGGGCCTGCAGTTCCGGATCCTGCTCGCCCGCCGCGCGCACCGCGCCGGGCCGCTGCTGGCGCTGCGCGAGCTGACCCGCGAGATCGACGGCGAGCTGCTGGCCGAGATCGCCGAGCGCCGTCGCGATCCGGACGCCGGGGACCGGGAGGACATCCTCTCGATGCTCGCGCTGGCGCGCTTCGAGGACGGTGGCGCGATGGAGGACGCGGAGGTGCGCGACCAGCTCGTGACGCTGCTCCTGGCCGGCCACGAGACCACGGCCACGGGCCTCGCGTGGACGGTCGATCTGTTGCTGCGCTACCCGGCAGTGCTCGACCGCCTGACGGCCGAGGTCGACGCCGGCGCCGGCGCCGGGGATGCCTACCTGCGGGCGGTGATCCAGGAGTCGCTGCGACTACGGCCGGTCGTGCCGCTCGCGGGGCGGCGCCTCGCCTCCGAGCTCGAGGCCGACGGTTTCACGCTGCCGGCGGGAACCGACGTCACCCCGGCGATCTGGCTGCTCCATACCCGGCCGGATCTGTACCCGGAGCCGCTTGCATTCCGGCCCGAGCGCTTCCTCGAGCAGCCCCCGACCACCTACGGCTGGGTCCCGTTCGGAGGCGGCGTGCGCCGCTGCCTCGGAGCGGCGTTTGCGGAGATGGAGATGCGGATCGTGCTGAGCTCGATGCTGCGTAACCGGGTGCTGAGCGCCGCCAGCGCGCATGCAGAGCACGCAACCCGCCGCAACGTGACCCTGTCGCCGCGCCACGGCACGCGCGTGATCGCCTCGCCGCGAGCCGACGCGCCCGAGCGGGACACGGATCGCACGACGGAGCACGCGGCCGTATAGCTGTAAGACTGCTCGACACCGGCGAGCGAGAGGTAGCTGCTATGAGCGAGACGCGCGTGAAGTTCCTGCTCGGCGAGCAGGACATCCCGACCCACTGGGTCAACCTGCTGGCGGACCTCCCGGGTGACGGGCCGCCGCCGCTGAATCCGGGCACGCTGCAGCCCGCCGGGCCCGCCGACCTCACGCCGATCTTCCCGATGGGGCTGATCCTGCAGGAGGTCTCGGTCGAGCCCGAGGTCGAGATCCCCGACCGGGTGCGCGACGTCTACAAGCTGTGGCGCCCGACGCCGCTGTTCCGGGCGCGTGGCCTCGAACTGGCCCTCGATACGCCCGCGCACATCTACTACAAGTACGAGGGCGGCTCGCCCCCGGGCTCGCATAAGCCGAACACCGCCGTCGCGCAGGCATATGAGAACGCGCAGGCGGGCATCCGCAAGCTGACGACCGAGACCGGAGCCGGGC
>Ga0302325_10004467_pt1 | contig 32371 bp, 27 predicted proteins | sample Palsa_T0_2_FD_201948 | JGI IMG/M metagenome (GOLD analysis project Ga0302325, IMG submission 201948) | Peat permafrost microbial communities from Stordalen Mire near Abisko, Sweden - Palsa_T0_2 | ecosystem: Environmental > Terrestrial > Soil > Palsa > Peat permafrost | place: Sweden: Abisko... | reverse complement strand
TAGCGGTCGCCGGGGGGCGGGCCCCAGCGTTCCTCGATCCCCTCCCGCAGGCTCGCGGGCAACCCCGCGTACCACGCCAGATACTCCGCGACCGGCATGCGCAGCGAAGAAGCGGCCATGTGCTCGTCGGTGAGGAACTCGGGGTCGTGGGCGCCTGTGGCGATGAGGGCGTGCATGAGCTCGTCGCCGTGAGAGAAGCTGTGGTCGACCGCCATACCGTCCTCGCGCAGGGCGGCGAGCAGCTCGAGCGCGCTCGCCGGGGTGTCGAGCCCCACGGCCATCCCGATCTTGGCGTGCTTGGTGGGGAAGCTGGTCAGGAGCATGGCCACGCGGCGGCGCTCGGGCGGAAGGTGTCTGAGCCGGGCGCTGCGGACCGCGAGGCGGGCCACGCGGGCGCAGCGCTCGGGGTCGGGGACGTAGCGGGGCACAGGGACGCCGACCGGTGAATCCTCAGAGTCGCGCTCCTTGAACGAGATCACCCCGCCCAGGATGCGGCCGTCGAACTCGGGGATCGCGACCTGGGTGGCCGCGTCGAGGGGCGCCAGGCCGTTGCTCGATTCCTCCCAGGCGGCGCGCGTTCCCGTCGAGCACACGGCCTGGATGACGGGGACGTCGAGCTCGGCGAGCGCGGCCGCGTCCCACTCCTGCCACTGCTCGCCCACGCCGTCGCCGGGCGCCGCGTGGGTGTCGGCGGCGCCTGAGCCCCCGGTCGCGAGCATGGTCACGATGAGCGCGTCGATGTGGCCGTCGAGGAGGGCGAGCGCGGGCACGCGGCCGTCGGCGTCGCGCCGGAGCGTGTAGCTCCACACCGCGAGCGGGTTGGCGCCCGCGTCGGCGATGGCGGCGCACATGGCGTCGACGAAGGCGGTGTTACCGGTGAGGCGGTGCGAGCGGTAGAAGCAGAGGCCGACGGTGGGGCGCTCGCCAGACCCCAAGGCGCGCTCCAGCGGCACGTCACCCACCCCCGGCACGTACACGCCGAGGTCGGCCACGTCGTGGGGGGGCTCGAAGCCGTGCCCCTCGAGCAGGAAGGTGTCGGCGAGGAAGCGGAGCATGTGCTCGACGTTGTCGACGTCGCCGTGGCGCAGGTACTCGCCGACCTGGGCCACGGCGCCCGCGGGGGCGAGCGAGAGCTCGGTCATCTCCGCGTCGGGCTGGGCCTCGCCCCCGAGGGCGATCAAAGCAATGCCCTCTTCGCGGCAGCGCCCGCGCAGGCGGTCGAAGCCCTCGGGCCACCCCCGCCGCCCCCCGAGGATCCGGCACACAATCACCCTCGCGCCCGCGACCACCTCTTCCACCTCGACGCCCGAGTTCGGGTTGGCGCAGCGCACCTCAGGGAAGCCCTCGGGAAGCCGGCGCACGGCCGCGGCCGCCGCGAGGATCTCGGTGTCGGCCGTGGTCACGAAGCGCAGCACGAGCGCACCTCCGTGGTGATGGTGGGCAGGTCGGCGGGGACGCCGTCCTCGATCAGCGCCATCAGCCGCGCCGTGTCGAGGTGGCGCGCGACGAGGTCGCCGAGGACGTCGAGACGGGCCTCGCGGGCGGCGGCGAACGAACGCGTCCCCGGAGTCCAGCGGCGGCCGCGGGTGGCGGCGACCCGCCCGATGAAAGCGCGGCGGTGCTCGTCGTGCTCGAGCATGCCGTGCCACGAGACGCCGATGGTCATGCCAACTCGGCAGCCGTCGGGATCGCCATCGTCGGCGAGCAGGACGGGCTCCCCGCCGCCGCGCTCGACGCGGCCGTGGCGGATCTCGTAGCCGCCGGCGGCGGTCCCGAGCCAGGGCGAGCTGCCCCGGCGGCGGCGGAGGAGCTTCTCGGGGGCGAACACCGTGCGCACGGGGAGGAGGCCGAGGCCCGCGACGGCGCCGCGGCCCGACTCGACCTCGTCGAGGATCTCCTCGCCGAGGATCTGGTAGCCGCCGCAGATCCCGAGGATGGGCGCGCCCGCTTGCGCGCGCCTGACGAGCGCTTGCGCCAGGCCGGTGGCGCGCAGGCGCTCGAGGTCCTCGACGGTGGCCTTGGTGCCGGGCACGACGACGAGGTCGGCGCGCTCGACGTCGGCGGGCGAGCGGGTGAAGCGCACGCGCACGCCGGGCTCGGCCGCGAGCGCATCGAGGTCGGTGAAGTTGCTCATCCAGCGCAGCCGGATCACGACCACCTCGAGGGTCTCGCCGCCGCCCGCCGGCGCCGTCTCCGGCCGCGTCTCGAGCGCGAGCGAGTCCTCGACGTCCATCCACAGATCCTCGGCGTAGGGGAGGACCCCGAGCGTGGGCCGGCCCGTGAGCTCTTCGAGCTGGGTGAGGCCGGGGGCGAGGATGGCTTGGTCGCCGCGGAACTTGTTGATGACGAACCCGGCGACGCGCGCCTGGTCGGCGCTGTTGAGGAGCGCGAGGGTCCCGAAGAGGGAGGCGAACACGCCGCCGCGGTCGATGTCGGCGACGATAATCACCGGCAGGCCGGCCTCGTGGGCGAGCCCCATGTTCGTGAGGTCGGCGGCGCGCAGGTTGATCTCGGCCGGGCTCCCGGCACCCTCGCAGATCACGACGTCGAAGCGCTCGCGCAGGTCGGCCAAGGCGCGAGCGACGACGGGGCGGAGCTCGTGCCTGAGCTCCTGGTAGGAGCGCGCGTCGGCGTCGGCGTAGGGGCGCCCCATGACCACGACCTGGCTGTGGCGCTCGCCCGAGGGCTTGATCAGGATCGGGTTCATGGCCGCCTCGGGCTCGATGCCCGCGGCCGCAGCCTGCATGGCCTGGGCGCGGCCGATCTCGCTCCCGTCGGCGGTGACCACCGAGTTGAGTGCCATGTTCTGGGCCTTGAACGGGGCCACGCTCACGCCCGCGCGGTGGAGCCAGCGGCACAGGCCCGCGGTGAGGACGGACTTGCCGGCGTCCGAATGGGTGCCGCAGACCAGGAGCGCGCCCTTCACCGGAGCCTCCCGGCGGCCCCGAGCGCCGCCGCGGCCGTGCCCACCGCGAGCGAGAGGCGCGTGGCGCGGCGGATATCGGCGATCTCCGGGGGGTCGCCGTCGCCCAGGTGCGGGCGGTGCTCGACGGCGCCCGCGTAGGCGAGCGGTCCGCCGAGCCTGACCCCAAGCGCCCCGGCGAAAGCGGCCTCGACCTGGCCCGCGTTCGGGCTCGGGTGCGCGCCCCCGTCGCGGCGGGCGATGGCCGCGACCGAGCGAGGCGAGCCGCCGACCACGGGCGCGGTGAGCGCGGTGAGCGCGACGCTGATCCTCGCCGCGGGCCAGCTCAGGGCGTCGTCGAGCTTGGCGGGCGCCCAACCGAACTCGGCGTAGCGCGGGCTGCGGTGGCCAACCATGGCGTCGAGGGTGTTCGCCGCCCGGTAGGCGGCCACTCCGGCGGCGCCGCCGAGCGCCCCCCACACGAGCGCGCCGACGACGGCGTCGCTGGTGTTCTCGGCCACCGACTCGACGGTGGCGCGGCACAGCTCGGGCGCGCCGAGCTCGGTCGCGTCGCGGCCGCACAGTGCCCGCAGCGCCGCGCGCGCGGCGTCGAGCTCTTGGCGCTCGAGCAAGGAGGCGATGCCCTCGGCTTCGCGGCGCAAAGACCGGCCCCCGAGCGCGGCCCAGGTCACCGCGGCGAGCACCAGTCCGCGCGGCGCGGCGCGGGCGAGGAGCTCGGCCGAGAGCGCGGCGGCGCCCACGAGCCCGGCTGCGAAGGCGGCGCCGCGCGCCCGGGTCGGCGCGTAGACGGCGTCCTCGAGCGCGCTGGCGAGGCGCCCGAAGCCGGCAACGGGGTGCCAGCTTGAAGGATCGCCGACGACGAGATCGGCGGAGTAGCCGGCGAGCACCGCCGCGGCGCTCACGTAATGGTCTGGAGGGATCGGGCGGCGGGGCTGAGCACTGACGGCACCTCCTGGGATCGAGCGTCCCGTGCGTCGGAAAGGAGTCGCGGCGGCCGAGTCTCTGGCTCCCGGCGAGCGTTCACGGCTCCCGGTGACAGTGGCGCGACCGCCCCGGACTCACACCGGGTTCCTCGCGCCGCCACGCTGAGCGGCAGATCCTACCTCAGCGGTCTTTCTCATTCCCTCGATCGCGCCCTGCTCGAAGCCGATGAACCGACTCAAGCGAGCAGCGCCGACCGCGAGATCAGATTGGTGGGCGGCACAGGCAAGCATGGCGGCGCAGGTCAGAGCGCCCTGAACGAGCGGGCGCAAGCGCGGCCGACGCCCGGCGTGGATCATCAACCGGACGTACCGTCCTGGGGATAGGTCCAACACCATCGGGCCGAGCACGTCTTCATGGCGAGTGTGGACGAGCAAGCGACCTATTCCTTGTGCGCGGCTGTCCGCTTGGAACTGCGCCCAACTGCGGCGGACGTGATGACGCGCTCGGAGCGAGCGGTCGAAGACGGGCTTGAGCCCGGCCGACCGGCAGCGCAGCCCGAAATCACGATCGGAGTGGTAGGCCGCGGCGAAGGCAGGCTCGAAGAGCCCGACACGCAAGGCATCCGCGCGCTTGATCGAGAAGTTGCCGGCCCAGAAGTTGAGCAGCACGTTCGCCGGCGACTCATCGAAGGCATCGCACATCCGCTCATACCCGTCCTCGTAGAACACGGCGGCGAGATCCCGAGGGCGGCGCACCGGGCCGCGCTGCACCGGCATATAGCCGAGGACGACACGGCGAGCGCCGTCGGCGTGCCAAGCGGCGTGGCCCCCGACGCAGCCAGGCTCGACCACGACGTCGTCGTCGATGAAGACGAGGATTTCACCGCGCGCCAGCTCAGCGCCAGCCTGCCGGGCGCCCGCCCCGCCCGCTCCTCGCGCGGCGATCGCCACCGGCCGGACCCTCCGATCGGACTTGGCCAGGCCTTCGAGCAGGATCGTCGACTCGGGGTCGGCGCCGTCGAGAACGACGATCAGCTCAGAGGTCGTCTGATCTGCCAGCAGGGCAGCGAGCGTTTCCGGCAGCACGCTCGTCCGACCTCGAGTGGGAACGATCGCGCTTACGGTCAGCGGTTCACGCGCCTCATGCGCCTGCACCGGCGGAAGTCTATGAAGAGTGATGTTGCCGAGCCGGACCCCCGGTGCTACGTTCGGCGCGGATGCGCTCTAGGGGAAGGAACGTCGTGCGGACGTTCGCGCTCGCGACGCTCGCGACGCTGGCGCCGGCGGCTGCGGCGACGGCCGCAGTCCCGAGCACGCCGCCCACGCTCGCGGACTACTGGGACGGGAGCGCCGACTGGGTCCTCTACAACTATTACCCGGTCGGCGTCTACGGTCCCGGCAACACGGGCTTCGGGGCGGGCGACACGATCCGGGTCGGACCCGACGGCGCCTGGGAGTGGTTCTACCGGACGACGACCGCGCCGAGCTCGGACTGCACGCAGTCGGGACTCCAGGCCGGCACTGTTGTGCGCCGCTCGACCAACCAGGGGCAGACGTGGAGCGCCGCCGAGGCGACGGTGGTCACCCCGACGCCGGGCACGCCGTGGTCGTGCGCGGCCACCGACGGCGATGCCATCTGGACCGGGAGCGAGTGGATCTACCTCTTCCAGTGCGAGACCAACCCCGCAACGCCGGGGCCGTGGGGGCAGCTGTGGAACGCATGCGTCTTCTACAACACGAGCCCGGATCCCACCAAGGGCACCTGGGCGCCCTTGAGTGACACGCCGGTTTGGGGCGACTACTCGGGCGGTTACGACCCGTGGAGCTCGATCTGCACCGAGATGACCAAACGCTGCGCCTCGCTGGCCGGGGGTCCCGGGCGCGTGGACCAGGCCGGCACCCCGTCGATCTTCCTCAACCCCGACGACCCGGGTTGGTTCTTCGTCGACTTCCACGGTCTCGATACCAGCGGCAACCTCGACGAGGGGATCGCCAAGACCCAGAACTTCATCACCTACCAGGCGGGCGCCGGCCAGGACCTCCCGGACGACGCCATCTACACCAGGCTCGACTCGATGGGATGGGACGAGCCGGAGGAGAACTGGCCCGCCGGCGACATCGGCGGGGGCGGCGACTCGGTCATCTACAACCCGAGCGACCGGATGTTCTACAACCTCGTCGAGGCCGACAACGACGCCTACTGCACGGGCGCGACCATCTCGGACTTCGGCATCCTGCGCGCCCCCAGCACCGCGCAGACCGTGTGGCAGCAGCCGAGCCTCCCCGGGCGCGAGAACCCGATCATCTACAGCGAGCAGCAGGGCGACACGGCCGAGACCTACACCGCGCGCTGCCTACCTGGCTACTCGAAGCTGTTCATGGACCCGACCACGGGTAAGACCTTCATGACCTTCGTGGGCGGCTCGAGTGCTGCCAACGAGGGCGTCTACGTCTACACGCTGGCGCGCAACCTGCTCGTCAACGGGACCGCCTGGCGCTGCACCACCGCCGCTCCCTGGAGCCTCGTGAACCCCTCGGCCCCCGCCTCCGATCTGGGCATTTCGCGCGACGGCGACTGGTCGACCAACGACGGCTGCTATCTCGGCTTCTCGAGCGACATCGCCCAGACGATGCCCGTGACGCCGGGAAGCATTCCGTCGGTCAACCTGACGGGCGAGTTCGCCGGCCGTAACTCGCCGCTTTCGCCGCCCCAGGGCTACCTGTCGGTGTCTGACCCCTTCGGCGCGACCATCGACGTCGAGCTCGGTCAGCGCAGCGCGTCGGGCCAGAACGTGGGTCACGACGCCATTCCCGTGGCGCTTCCCACCACGGGCACCTACGTCGCCATGCCCACCACCAAGGTATTGGTCAATCCCCACGCGGCGTCCTTGACCTACACCGTCGCCCTGAACGGCTCGCCGGCGCTCTCGGTGCTCGCCGACGGCATGACCGTGCAGCCGCAGGCGTCCGCGGGGGCGACGGCGCGCGCGAAGCACACGGTGGTCCTCGGCTCGCGGTCGTTCCATGCTCCAGGAGGCGTCGGCTGGGGTTCGCAGCATCCGTCCGAGATCTTCAACGGGGGCGACCCCAGCGGCCTGGTCAGCAAAATCCACTGGCGGAGCTGGGGAGCGCCGACCGCCGATGGGCACGGGCTGAATGCGATCTTCAAGCCCCACGGCGGCTACTACCGCCGTCGGGTAAGGATCGAGCTGCGCGCCTATGACCTGGGTCGATGCGCGACGGATGGGCCACTCGCGTACCGCAAGCTCGAGGCGCGCGAGCCGTCCCGGCCGGGCGGCCGGGACGGGAAGTGGTTCGCGTGGGGCGGCGCCGGGTCGATCTGCAAGCTGATCCGCTGACACCCGGGCTCGCGCCCCGGGCCCGGCTCGATGGCTCTAGTGTTGCTGATCGCATGACGATCGAGAGCGGCTTCCAGCGCCCGCCCACCCCGCCCGGGTTCGACCGCTCGCGCGCGGCGGAGCGCGCCGCCGACCCGGCGGGATGGCGCTTCCCGGACCCAGCGCGCGAGGCCGTGCACCGCGTGATCGGCGAGCGGCGCGACATCCGTCGCTTCCGGCCCGACGGGGTCCCCGCCGATGTGCTCGGGCGCGTGCTGGCCGCCGCCCACCAGGCGCCCTCGGTGGGGCTGATGCAGCCTTGGCGCCTGATCGTCATCCGCTCGCTCGAGACCCGGATCGCGGTGCGCGGCCTGGCCCAGCGCGAGCGCCTGCGCCAGGCCGACCGCTTCGACGAGCGCGCGCGGCAGTTCCTCGATCAGAAGATCGAGGGGATCGTCGAGGCGCCGCTCGGCGTGTGCGTGTGCTGCGACCACGGCGACCCCGGCGTCGAGGTCCTGGGCCGGGGCACGATCCCGGAGACCGACGTGTACAGCACGGCGTGCGCGATCGAGAACCTGTGGCTCGCCGCGCGCGCCGAGGGCCTCGGCGTGGGCTGGGTGAGCTTCTACCGCGAGGCCGACCTGCGCGCGGTGCTCGGGATCCCCGGCGAGGTCGATCCGATCGCCTACCTGTGCCTCGGGTGGCCCGACGAGCGCCCCGACCGCCCCGGGCTCGAGGCGGCCGGCTGGTCGGCGCGGATGCCGCTCGCCGACGTCGTCATGCAGGAGCGCTGGCGCGGCGCCGCGCCCGCGCCCGCCGCGCCCGCGCGCGCCCCCGGCCCCGCGCGCGCCCCCGGCCCCGACCGCGCCGCGGCGATTGCGGCGCGGGACCGGCTCGACCGGCTCGTCAAGCCCGCCGGGAGCCTCGGCGCGCTCGAGCCCCTGATCGAGCGGTGGGCGCAGATCACCGGTGCCCCGCCGCCCACGCGGATCCGGTCGGGCGTGCTCGTGTGCGCGGGCGACCACGGCCACGTCGCCCACGGCACGAGCCTGTTCGACGCCACGGTCACCGCCCAGGTTGCCGCCGCCGCCGCGCGGGGCGAGACCGCGGTCGCGGTGCTCGCCCGCCGGGGCGGGCACGAGCTCATCGTCGCCGATCTCGGGCTCGCGGGTCCGACCCCGGCCGGAGTCCGGAACCTCAAGGTCGCGGCCGCCACCGCCGACATGACCCGCGGCCCGGCGCTCGCCCCCGACGAGCTCGACGCGGCCCTGGCCCGTGGCGCTGAGCTCGCCCGCGAGCTCGCGGAGCGGGGCGTCGACTGCCTCGTGCTCGGCGAGATCGGGATCGGTAACACGGCCACCACGGCTGCGCTCATGGGCGCGCTCACGGGCGCGGCGCCCGAGGTCACGGTGGGCCGGGGGACGGGACTGGACGCCCCCGGGCTCGAACGCAAGCGCCGCGTAGTGGCCCAGGCCCTCGCCCGCCACGGGACCTCGCTGCCCGCGCGCGAGGCCCTGCTCGCGCTCGGCGGCCTCGAGCTCGCGGCGCTCACCGGCGCCGCGATCGAGGCGACGCGCCTGCGCCTGCCTGTGCTCCTCGACGGCTATGCGGCGACCGTCGCCGCACTCGCCGCCGTCCGGCTCGACGCCGCCGCCGGCGAGGTCCTGATCGCCGGTCACCGGTCGGCGGAGCCCGGACACGGCCTGGCCCTCGACGAGCTCGGCCTCGAGCCCGTGCTCGACTTGCGCTTGCGCCTGGGTGAGGCCTCCGGCGCGCTGATCGCGCTCGGAGTGATCGAGGCGGCCGCCGCCCTGCACCACGGAATGGCGACGTTCGAGGAGTCCGGCGTTGCTCGAAGCGCCGACTGAGACTCGGGGGCCGCTCGGAGCCGCGTGGTCCGGGCTCGCGGGGGCGATCACCTTCCTGACCGTGGTCCCGGTCCCGGGCGGCGGGGACCTACGGCGGGCTGCCGCCTGGTTCCCCGTCGTCGGCGCCGCGGTGGGGGCGCTCGCCGGCGGGGTGCGGGCCGGCCTGGATCCCGTCCTCGGCGCCACCGCCGCCACCGTGCTCGCGCTCGCCGCGCTCGTCATCGTCACCGGCGCGCTGCACCAGGACGGGCTCGCCGACACCGCCGACGGGCTCGGGGTCCGCGGCGACCGCGACCGCCGCCTGGCGGCCATGCGCGACTCGTCGATCGGAGTGTTCGGCGCCCTCGCCCTGATCGGCTGGACCCTGCTCATGGTCGTCGTGCTCGATCGGCTGAGCACCGCTCGGGCGGTCGAGGCGCTCGTCGCGGCCGCCGCCCTCGGGCGCTGGGCGGCGCTCCTGCACGCCGCGTGGTCGCCGCCCGCGCGCGCCGACGGGCTGGGGGCGAGCTTCGCCGTGGGGCGCGTCGCCTTGATCCTGGCTAGCGGAGTCGCGGCGGCGGCGGCGATCGCCCTGTGCGGCGTCGGCCCCGGGCTCGCCGCCATCGCCGCCGGACTCGTCGTCGCCGGCGCGTCGGTGCTCCACGTCCGTGTGACCCTCGGCGGTCGCACGGGCGACACGCTCGGGGCCACGGTGGCGCTGGCCGAGGTCGTGGTGTGCACGGTTCTGCTCGCGGTGTGGCGGGGCTAGGCGACGTGGCCGACGCGCTGCTCGAACGCGACGAGAATGTGTCCACCCTGAGCGGTCTGCTGGCCGAGGTGGGCTCGAGCTCGGGGGGTCGATTCGTGCTCGTGACCGGCGAAGCGGGCGTCGGCAAATCGGCGCTCTTGCGCAGCTTCTGCGACACGCTGTCAGCGCCGGTCCGGATCCTCGGAGGGGCGTGCGAGCCGTTGCGCACGCCCCGGCCGCTGGGACCGGTGTGCGACCTTGCGGAGGCGACGGGCGGTGAGCTTGCGGAGCTCGTGGCGCGAGCGGCGCGACCGTACGATGTGGCGGTCGGGCTCCTGCAGGAGCTGAAAGGCGGGGCGCTCACGGTGGTGGTGCTCGAGGACGTGCATTGGGCGGACGAGGCGACGCTCGACGTCCTCACCCTGCTCGCGGCGAGGATCGGTTCGGTGCCCGCCCTCGTGCTCGCGAGCTACCGGGACGACGAGCTCGACGCCGCCCATCCGCTGCGTACCGTGCTCGCCGAGGTAAGCCCCCGGCCGGTGCGGCTCAAGGTCGAACCGCTCACGCGGTCCGCCGTGACCGCCCTCGCCGAGCGCCATGGGATCGACGGGAGCGAGCTCTACCGCACAACAGCGGGCAACCCGTTCTTCGTCATGGAAGTGCTCGCGGCCGGGGGCGAGCAGATCCCGGAGACGGTGCGCGACGCCGTGCTCGCTCGCGCTGCCCGCTTGTCGCCGGAGGGTCGCAGGCTGCTCGAAGCGGTCGCCGTCGTGCCCGGACCGGTCGATCTGTGGCTGCTCGAGGTTCTCGCGGGCGAGGTCGTTGATCGCGTCGAGGAGTGCCTGGCGTCCGGGATGCTGATCGCGGGTCGCGTGCAGGTCGCGTTCCGCCACGAGCTGGCGCGGCTGGCGATCGAGGAGGCGATGGCGCCGTACCGCCGGCTCGCGCTGCATCGCGCCGCACTCACCGCGCTCGCCGAGCACGAAGGCGATCTCGCCCGGCTGACCCACCACGCGGACGCCGCCGGGGACACCGAGGGCGTTCTGCGGTGGGCGCCGCGTGCCGCCGAGCGGGCCGCCCTGTCGGGCGCCCATCGCGAGGCGGCGGCGCATTACGCGCGAGCGCTCGCGGTCGCCGGCGGGCTGTCGCTTGAGCGACGCGCGGCGCTGCTGGCGCGTCGCGCCCACGAGTGCTTCCTGACCGATCAGTTCGACGCGGCGATCGCCGCCCAGCGCGAAGCGCTCGAATGTCGCCGGCAGCTAGGGGATGAGCTCGGTGAGGGGGACGCGCTGCGCCGTCTTTCACGCCTGCTCTCCTTCGCCAACCGGTTTACGGAGGCGCAGCCGCTCGCGGAATCCGCCGTCGAGATCCTCGAGCGGCTGCCCGCCGGTCACGAGCTCGCGATGGCCTACGCCCTCGTGTCGGAGGATCGGTTCGTGTATCACGATCTCGAGGACGCGGTGCGATGGGGCACGCGCGCGCTCGAGCTCGCCACGCGTATCGAGGATACCGAGGCCGTGGTGCACGCGCTCGAGGGCATCGGTGCCGCACAGTTCCAGGCCGGTGCGGAGGAGGGCCGCGAGAAGCTGGAGGGGGCCATGGCGCTGGCGGAGGAGAACGGGCTCGACGACTACGCCGGCCGCGCCTTCATCCTGCTCGTCAGGTGCTGCCTGCGGCTCCGCCGGCCCGGGCAGGCGAGTGCCTATCTCGAGCAGGGACTCGCGTATTGCCGACAGCGGGGACTGGATACCTGGCGGCTGTATCTGCTCGCAGGTCGCGCTCGCGTGGAGGTCAACCTCGGTCATTGGGAGGAGGGCACCGGTTCCGCCTCGCTCGCTCTGCGCGATCCACGGAGCGCTCCGGTGGTGCGGGTTTACGCGTCGGTGGCGCTCGGGCTGGTTCGAGCGAGGCGAGGCGACGCCGACGCCTCGCGGCTGCTCGAGGAGGCTCAGGACGTCGTCCGCGGGACCGGGCAGCTCGAGTGGATCACGCTCGTCGCGGCCGCGCGGGCCGAGGCGGCCTGGCTGAGCGGGGACCATGCCACCGTGAAGCCCGTCACCGACGCGGCGCTCGAGCTCGCGCTTGCGTGTGGAGAACCTTGGTCCGTTGGCGAGCTTGCCTACTGGCGCTGGCGGGCCGGGGTCAACGACAGGCTGACCGATGCGGCCGCGGCAGAGCCCTATCGGCTGTCGATCGCCGGCGAGTGGCGCAGAGCCGCAGACCTCTGGAGGCAGATCGGCTGTCCTTACGAGGCGGCGCTGGCGCTCGGCGACGGCGATGACGCGATCGCGGTGCGCCAGGGGCACGACGAGCTGCAATCACTGGGCGCCCGACCGGCGGCCACGGTCCTCGCCCGGCGGTTGCGAGAGCGAGGCGTGCGCGGCCTGCCGCGCGGGCCGCGTCCGCGCACGCGTGAGAACCCGGCCGGCCTCACCGCCCGCGAGCTCGAGGTGCTGGCCCTCGTCGCCGAAGGCCTGCGCAATGCGGAGATCGCCCGCCGCCTGGTCGTGTCCGAGAAGACCGTCGGTCACCACGTCTCCGCGGTGCTGAGAAAGCTCGGTGTCAAGACGCGCGGCGAGGCCGGAGCGGCGGCGCTCCGGCTCGGGCTTACGCGACACCGTGGGGAGGCGCCAGAGGCGCGCGGGTAGCGTGCTCGCCGTTGTGGCCGTTCGCATCGCGACCCGCCTCGAAGGCATCGAGGCAAATGGGCGAGCAGAAGAAGACGGTGCGGCCGTTCGCTCGAGCCTGGAGCGCGCCCTGGCGGTCGACCTTCATCCCGCACACGGGGTCGGTCGCGCCGCGCCGCATGGTGAGGGCGAAGAAGGCGGCGAAGATCAGCGCTGCGAGGGCGTTGAGCGCAAGCTTGTAGTCGACGGCCAGGTGGCCGAAGACATCGGCGCGGGTGGGGCGCGGCCCTGCGGGGAGGACGCCGGCGAGCCCGAAGAGCGCGTTGACCACGAGCGCGGCGAGGATCATGGTGAGGAGCATGAGGGCGACGATGCGGAGCGCATAGCGGCGGCCGTAGTACTTGCGATAGACGACGATGATGGGGAGGACGATGAGGTCGGCGAAGATGAACGCGAGCACGCCGGCGAAGGAGATCCCACCCGACCACAGGACCGCGGCGAGCGGCACGTTGCCCACCGAGCACACGAAGCTCGCCACGGCGACGAGCGGGCCGACGATCACGTTCTCGAGCGTGGGCAGGGGCTGGGGGGCGTGGCGGAGGAAGAGCGAGGCGAAGAAGCCGTTGCCGAACTGGGCGACGAAGCCGGCGAGGAGGAAGCCGGTGGCGATCTCGCGATAGAGCATCTGCCAGTCGTTGCGGAAGTTGTGGGCGACGGCCGACCACGCCGAGACGCTGCGCAGGCGCTCGCGCCAGGGCTGATCGGCGCCCGCCATGTGGTGCTGGTGCCCAGTGGAGGCGCGGACCGCGTGCTCGCGGGCGCGGGCCTCGAGCGTGGGGGAGACGAAGGCCCGCAGGAGCACGGCCATGAGGACGATCATCACGATCCCGCCGACGTACTCGGCCAGGGTGAACTGCCAGCCGATCAGGACCCAGAGCACGAGGCCGAGCTCCCACACGAGGTTGGTGGAGGCGAATTGGAAGGCGAGGGCCGAGGCCGCCGAGGCGCCCTTCTCGAACAGCGACTTGCCGATCGCCACCGCGGCGTAGGAGCAGGAGGAAGAGGCGGCGCCGAGGCCGGTGGCGCGGGCGACGGCGCCCGGACCCGAGCCCGACAGGGCCCGTTCGATCCGGGCCCGGGGCACCCACGCCTGCACCACGGCCGAGATCGCGAACCCGAGCACGAGCGCCCACCACACCTCCCACGCCATCAGGAAGGCGTCGCGGAGCGCGTGCCAGAGGAAATCGGCCATCGGTTCTCAGCATACCGGTAGGGGGTACTGGTATTCTGGCCGTGACCTATGGCACACGCGACTTCCCCCACACGCGGTTACAGCGCGACCAAGGACCAGCTCCTCGCCCGGCTGCGGCGCATCGAAGGCCAGATCCGGGGGATCGAGGGGATGGTCGAGGACGACCGCTACTGCATCGAGGTCCTGACCCAGATCAGCGCCGCCCAGGCCGCCCTCGACAAGGTCGCGCTCGGTCTCCTCGACGGGCACGCCCGCCATTGCGTGGTCGGCGCCGAGCCCCCCGAGGAGCGCGACGACAAGACCGTCGAGCTCATGGCCGCGGTAGGCCGATTGATGCGCCGGGGCTGAGGGTCCCGGCCAGCGCCCGCAACGCCGCGCCCTCGAGCCGCAGCGTGTGCCAGTCGGCGAGAACCTCGGCGCCGAGGGCGTCGTAGAAGCGCAGCGCGGGCTCGTTCCAGTTGAGCACCGACCACTCGAAGCGCGCGCAGCCGCGCTCCACGGCGACGGCGGCGAGGTGGGAGAGGAGCAGCCGGCCGATCCCGGCCCGCCGGTGCTCGGGCAGGACGAAGAGATCCTCGAGCCAGAGACCGGGGCGGCACACGAAGGTGGAGAAGGTGTGGAAGTAGAGGGCGAACCCGACGGGGTCCGAGTCGAGCTCGGCGATCACCGCCTCGGCGTGGGGGCGCGGGCCGAAGAGCGCCGTCTCGAGCAGTTCGCGCGTGCCGGTGACGCGATCCCGGAGTTGCTCGTACTCGGCGAGCGCGACGATGAGCTCGAACACGGTGTCGACGTCGCCGCGCGTGGCGGGACGCAAGCGCAGGTTGCGTTCGCTGAGCATGCCCCAAAGGTAGCGGCCCGCGGCGGATGGGATCCCGCCGGCGGCCGGAGCTCAGGCCGGCGCGAGCCCGGATCCGACCCAGCCGTCGGGTCCGCTTGCGCCCGCGGGCGCGAAGAAGTAGCCGCCGCCCACCGGGGTGATGTAATCGACCATGGGCTCGGGGGTCAGCCGGGTCTGGATGGTGGCGAACTGGCGGTCGATGTCCTGGTTGAAGGCGACGAAGAGCAGCCCCTGGTCGAGATCGCCGGCTGCGTCGACGCCGCGGTGGTAGTTGTAGCCGCGCCTGAGGATGCGTTGGTCGGCGGTGCTCGGCGTGCGGGGATTCGCGAGCCGGATGTGAGCGTCGAGCTTGATCCGCCGGCCGCCCGGATCGGAGGCGTAGTCGGGGTTTTCGAACTCGTTCTCGCCGCCTAGGGGAGCGCCCGACACGCGGTAGCGCCCGATCATCTGCTCCTGCTCGAGCAGGCCGACGCGGTCCCAGAACTCGACGTGCATGCGGATCGTGCGCACGACCTGGTAGGTCCCCCCGGTGGCCCAGCGCGGCTCGCCCGAGCTCGGCTGGATCCAGAGCAGGCGGTTCATCAGCGCCGCGTCGGTGACGTCGGGGTTGGCGGTGCCGTCGCGGAAGGCGAACAGGTTGCGCTTGTTGCTCTTCGGCGTGGGCCCCCGGGCCGTGCTCTGGAAGCCGTCGAGGGTCCAGCGGACCGCGAGCTTTCCCGCCGTGGCGCGCAGGATCTCGCGCACGGTGTGGACGACCGTGTCGCGGTGGTTGGCGCATACCTGGACGAGCACGTCCCCGCCGCTGCGCGCCGGGTCGATGTCGTCGTTTGGGAAGTTCGTCATCTCGACCAGGCGCTTCGGGCGCAGGCGCCCGAGTCCGTAGCGGTCGTCGAAGAGCGCGGCACCGAAGGCGATCGTCACGGTCAGCGCGTCGGGGGCGTCGTAGGCGCCGAGGATGCCCGAATCGGGCGGGGGGTCGTCGACCTCGCTGACCCCCACTCCGTCGCCCTGCGTGAGCCGGCGCGCTTCCGCGGAGAGGGCTTGGAGCCCCTCGAAGAGCACGGCGGTGTTCGGCGCGATCGAGTCGAGCGCGAGCATCGTCATCTGATCCTGGGGACGGGTGAGGATGCCGGCCTGGTGCTCTCCGTCGAACGGCATCCTGCTCGCCAGCTCGTCCGCGAGCACGCTCCGAGCCTGCTGAGCGGGGCTCGCCTCCTTGGCCGCGGCTTCGCTCGCCCCTACCCCGAGGCCGACGCCCCCCGCGCCCGCCGCGATCAGCGAGCTCGTCAGGAAGGTGCGGCGATCGAGGGGGCTCACCGGCCCGCCGGGTCGGTGGGGATCTCCGGGAGGTTGGTCGTCTCGAGCGAGCCGGGGAGCTGCTCGAGCGCGCCGAGCGCTCCGGCGAGGGTGCCGTCGAGGAGCTCGCGCTGGGTCACGGTCAGCTGCCCGAGCGTGGGCCAGGTGCCGTGATGTTCGCGGCGGACCTTGGCCAGCGCCTCGCGCGTGAGCAGGAGCTCGTTCTGCACCTCGACCAGGGTGTTGTCCCGTCCCCCAAGCAGTGGCGTGAGGGTGCGGAGCACCTCGTCGGTCGCCGCCACGCCGGCGGCGGTCCCCAGCACCCCTTCGCCGCTCCATGGCACGTCCATGCCGCTGAGGAGATCGCGCTGGGCGTCCTCGAGGATCTCGTGCGCCCGCGTGGCGTACTCGAGCGGCGTGATCTGGACGCTCGGCAGGACGCGGCGGAGCTGGGCCACGTCGGTGGCGAGCAGGGTGCTCCAGCGGACGAGCGAACGCGGCGATTCTCCGTTCCATAAGCCCATCTCGATCCGGTGCAGGCCGCTGAACTGAGGGCTCGAGGTGCCGCCGGGGAGGCTGCCTGGCATTCCGTCGATCTCCTGGTCGAGCGTGCCGAACAGGCCATACACAGCGCCGAGGTGCAGGTAGGCGCTCCACGTCTGACGCCACGCCGCCTGAGCGGCGCCGCGGCCGCCGCCGCGCAGCGCCGCGCCGAGCACGGCGATGTCGCGCGAGACGCGGACGAGCCAGCCGGCGGCGTAGCGCTTGTAGGCGGCGACCGGGGCGCGGAAGGCCCCGGGCGCGATGGGGGAGAGGTCGGAGATGAGCTGGCCCTTGGCGTTGATCCCCTGGTTCTCCATCTGGCCGATCTCGGTGCTGTAGATCTTGGCGGGGGTGGTGGTGCCGAAGACCTTGGTGACCCGGACGCCGAGGGGATCGCGGGTCCGCGCCGGCGCAGCGAGCCGGTGGACCGAGAATCCCGCCGAGCCTCCGAACAGGCCGGCCGGGTTCAGGGCAGCGCCGAGCGAGACGGCCACGGCCAGGACGACCACCACCACGAGCGCCGTCAGTCCCTTCCCGGGCCGGCGTTTGGGGTTGATTCGCTGAAGCGGGACTCGAGGTACGAAGGTCGCCATGGGAACACTGGGAGCGGGCAGCACCGGACCCGCCGGCCGCGTGGGGCCGATTCTTATCAAGGCAAGCCGCGCCGATTCGAGCCAGGCCGCGGTCGGCCACAAGAAAGCAACATCGTGGTTACAAAGCGATTACGTGGACGGCGCTCCGCGCGACCAGGATGCGCGGCGTCCCGTCGCTCGGGCGGCCGACGCGGCGCTTAGCACTGCCGCTCACCACGGATAAGGAGGGGGCCTTGCGCCACCACAGGAAGCTCCTCGCAGGCGTGCCGGTAGCGCTTGCGGCCGGGGCGGCGGTCATCAGCCTGGGAAGCTCGAGCGCGAGCCCGAGCGCCCTTCCCCAGCCGACGACGCCGATCAAGCATGTCGTCGTCATCTTCGACGAGAACGTCTCCTTCGATCACTACTTCGGCACCTACCCCAAGGCCACCAACCCGTCCGGCGAACCGCAGTTCCACGCGGCACCGAATACGCCCACGGTCAACGGGCTGAGCGGCGGACTGCTCACCAACAACCCGAACGAGGACAACCCACAGCGCCTCGATCCGAGCCAGGCCCTCACCTGCGATCAGAATCACGGCTACTCGGCCGAGCAGGAGGCCGACGACGGCGGCCTGATGGACATGTTCGTCCAGAAGACGACGGGCGGCGGCTGCACCCAGAGCACGACGCCGGACAAGAGCAGCTACGGGCCGGCCGGCATCGTCATGGACTACTTCGATGGCAACACGGTGACGGGCCTGTGGAACATGGCCCAGCACTACGCGCTGAGCGACAACTTCTACGACACGCAGTTCGGCCCCTCGACGCCGGGAGCGCTGAACCTCATCAGCGGGCAGACCAACGGCGCCGTCGTCCACGGCGGCACGTCGAGCAGCGTCGCCAACGGCACCATGTTCGGCGACACCGAGCCTTACTACGACGAGTGCTCCAACAACACCACGGCGATCAACTCCGACGGCACGCCAGGGGGCGTGACGGTGTCGCTGACGGGTAAGAACATCGGCGACCTGATGAACAGCGCCGGGGTCACCTGGGGCTGGTTCGAGGGTGGGTTCACCCCCGGGGCCACGGTGCCCTCGGGGACGGGGACCGACGTGCTCCAGGACGCGGGCTCGAGCACGAACTACGCCGAGGGCCCGGTGGCGCGTCCGGCGTGCACCACCTCGCACGAGAACATCAGCGGCGCTTCCGTGCAGGACTACGTCGAGCATCACGAGCCGTTCGAGTACTACGCCGACACCTCGAACCCCGATCACGTCTCACCGGCGTCGGTCTCCGACGTCGGCTACAGCGACCCCTCGGGCACGCCCGCGGACGAGGCCGTCAACCACCAGTACGACATCTCGTGGTTCACCCAGGCGCTCGAGCACGGCAACCTGCCCCAGGTCTCGTTCGTGAAGGCACCGGCGTACCAGGATGCGCACGCCGGGTACTCAGACCCGCTCGACGAGCAGCGCTTCCTGGTCGACACGATCAACCAGATCGAGAAGTCCAGCTACTGGGCGCATACGGCGATCATCATCACCTACGACGACTCCGACGGCTGGTATGACCACGTCCTCGGCCCCATCGTCAGGCCGTCGGAGGACACCCCCGACGAGCTCGACGGCCCGGGCAAGTGCGGGAGCTCGGCGACCCCGCCGGCGCAGAACGACCGCTGTGGCGTCGGGCCTCGGCTCCCGATGCTTGTGATCTCGCCCTACGCGCGCCAGAACTTCGTCGATAACACGTTCACCGAGCAGGCATCGATCACGAAGTTCATCGAGGACAACTGGAACCTCGGGCAGATCGGCGACGGCTCGGCCGACGCCACGGCTGGAAGCATCGACAGCATGTTCGACTTCAGCCCCTACGCGCGGCGTGCCCCGGCGATCATCATGAACGACACCACCGGCGAGATCACGCGGACCATCCCCACAGGGGGCGGAGGCGGCGGCTGGGCCGAGGAGGTCGGCGGCGACGCCGGCTCACTGCTGCCGAAGTTCACGTGCACGGTTGCCGGCCGTTCGCGGCACGTCAGCATCACCTGCAGCGAGCCGGGGAGCGCCTCGGTCGCGGCCAGGAAGCTGAAGCGGTCGACGATCGAGGTCCTGCTGCACCGCGACGGCAAGCTCGTGGCGAGCGCCAAGGGACGGCTCGGCGCCAAGATCAGGCTACGCGCCCGACTCCGGGGCAGGTACACGCTCGCCGTTGACGTCGGCGGCAAGGTCGAGGTCGTGCGCACGGTCAGGATCGCCTGAGGAGCGACGGCTCCCGAGGTGGCGGCGGGGGTGCCCGAGTGGGTTGCCCCCGCCCCCGCCCCCGCCCCGCCCCCGCCCCGCCCCGCCCCGCCCCGCCCCGCCCCGTCGCCCCTCCCTCGCCGGCGTCAGCCCGGGCCGGGTCGCTCGATCTCGCGCTTGAGGATCTTCCCCGTGGGTCCCTTGGGGAGGTCGTCGACGATCCAGACCAGGCGGGGGTACTTGTAGGCGGCGACCTGCGCCTTGACGTGATCGCGCAGGTCCCCTGGGGTCGCCTCGGCGCCGTCCTTGAGCGCCACGGCGGCGCCGACCTCCTCGCCGAGCTCGTCGTGGGGGACCCCGACGACGGCGACCTCGCGCACGGCCGGGTGCTCGTAGAGAACCTCCTCGATCTCGCGGGGATAGACGTTGTAGCCGCCCCGGATGATCATGTCCTTCTTGCGATCGACGATGAAGAAGTAGCCGTCGTCGTCGACCTTGGCCATGTCGCCGGTGTGGAACCAGCCTTCGCGGATCGCCTCGGCGGTGGCGTCGGGGCGGTTCCAGTAGCCCTTCATCAGATTGTGGCCGCGGATGACGATCTCGCCCACTTCGCCGGCGGCCAGGTCGTGGCCGTCGTCGTCGACGACTTTCATCTCGACCCCTTCGATCGGCGTCCCGATCGAGCCCGCCTTGCGCTCGCGGTCGGGGTGGTTGAAGGAGGCGACGGGCGAGGTCTCGGACAGGCCGTAGCCCTCGAGGACCTTACATCCGAACTTCTCCTCGAAGCCGTGCATGACCTCGACCGGCATGGCGGCGCCGCCCGACACGCACACCGCGAGCGTCGAGGTGTCGAAGCGGTCGGCGTCGGGGTGATGGAGCATGGCGTTGTACATCGTGGGCACGCCCTCGAACACGGTGACCTGGTCGCGCTCGATGATCTCGAGCGCCTTGCCCGGGTCGAACCGGGGGATCAGGGTCAGCATCCCGCCCCCGGCGATGGTCGCGTTCAACCCACAGGTCTGGCCGAAGGCGTGGAACAGGGGCAGCGCCCCGAGCGTGACGGCGTCGGCGCCGAGGTCGAACAGGCCGCGCGAGACCTCGCAGTTGCGTTTGAGATTGGCGTGCGTGAGCTCGGCGCCCTTGGGCGTGCCGGTGGTGCCAGAGGTGTAGAGGATCACCGCGGTATCGGAGTCCGCGGTATCAGCGACCTCGGTGCGTGGCGGGGCCGCGCCCACCATGTGCTCGAACTCGCCGGGCGTCACGAGCACGCACTCGGCCCCCGCCTCCTGCGCTCCCGCCTGCGCGTCATCGGCGAAGGCGTGCCAGGCGAGCACGACCTTGGCCTCGGGGTCGCGGGTGTAGAACTCGACCTCGCGCCGCTTGAGGAGGACGTTCATGGGGACGACCACGGCGCCGGCACGGAGCACGCCGAAGTAGCAGACGGCGAAGTAGGGCACGTTGGGGAGCATGATCCCCACGCGGTCGCCCGGGCCCACCCCCTTCTCGGCGAGCAAGCCCGCCATGTGCGCGGTGGCGCCGTCGAGGAGCCCGTAGCTCAGGTCGACGTCTTCGAGCCTCAGCGCGGCGCGGTCGGGACCCTGCGCCGCCGAGTCGGTGAGGATGGTGGCGAGGTTCACGCGGCGCGAAGACTAACGTTTCCGCCCGTGCGCCCCCGAAGCTTCGCCGTCTTTGCCGTGCTTGCCGCCCTCGCGCTGCCCGCCACCGCGGTGGCCCGTATCCGTCTCGCGGGCGAGTTCGTCATGAGCGGCCGGATCACCGCCGCCCACGGCGTACGCGGCGAGCACGTGGGCGAGAGGGTAACCAGGACCTGGGACTTCCTGGCCCCGTGCCCGGCCGGGCAGTGCCGGACCGAGAACCTGATGCGCTCCCGGGCCAAGGGCATGGACAAGGTCAAGCTCCACCGCAAGCGGAGGATGCACGGCCACTGGACCGGACAGGGAAGCTTCTTCGCGCCGCTCAGGTGCGGTGCGCGGGTCTACCCGCGCGGGGAGCGGGTGTACTTTCGGATCAAGGTGAGGATCACCGGGGCGACGATCGTCGACGGCATTCTCGCCGCGACCACGGTGAAGGCCAGCTACACGAGCACCCGGCGCACCAACCGCACCCGCTGCGTCGGGGCGCTCGGGCACGACGCGGCCACGTACACCGGGAAGCTGGTTACCCCGGCCCCGGCGCCGACCCCGGCTCCGGTGCCGACCCCGACCCCGACCCCGGTGCCACCCGGACCGACGCCAGCACCGTATTGAGGGCCCCGAGCTGCGCGCGGCGCTCGGCTCCCGTCGGCGCCGTGGCGATGACCACGTAGAGGCAGAGGGGACGGCTCGAGGCGGTGAAGAAATGCTGCGTGGCCGCCTGGCCGGGGCGCGCATGCGCGAGCTTGCGCGTGGAGAAGCTCGCGGGGTCAAGCGGCCGGGGAAACCGCCTCGGCGCGAACAAGCCCACGCCCGGCTCGAGCCCACCGCCGGGCAGGTACTCGGTGAGGGCGAAGAAGGAGCCGCCCGGCGGGATCGCCGCCGTGCTCGCGTCGCCGAAGGAAGAGCCGTCGTGGGCGAGGGTGAAGGTGGCGGCGTGCAGCGTCGCGCCGCCGCCCGCGAGACGGAAGATCCGGCCGCTCCATCCGCGCGGGAGCTCGACGGCGATCCCGTGCGCTTCCATGCTCACGCGAGCGCACCGGCGATCGCGGCGGCGGCGATCGCGGCCAGGGTGGCGAGGACGGCGGCACGGCCCGGGGCCCGCCAGCGCCTGAGCCGCGCGTGGAGCGCGATGAGCTGCTCGGGCCGTCGCACGCCCGCGGCGCTCAGCAGGGTCAGCCCGCGCGCGGCTCCGAAGCAGCCGAGCACGAGCGCGCCGAGGCCCGGATCGCCGGTGGCCGCGGCGGCGACCACCGCGACGTAGAGCGCCGCGGAGCTGACCACCGTGGTGATCCCGAATCCGAGCTGGGCGCCGTATCCGAGTCCGTACACCCATCCCCGGAAGGCACGCAACCAGTCCTCGTTGACCTGGCGGCGGGGGCCGGGGACGCGCTCGCCCCGCGCGTCGAGCACGGCGGCCAGGAGGCCGACGGCCGCCAGCGCCGCCAGCCGATCACCGAGACCGACCGAGCGCGGGAGCAGCAGCGCGCCCAGCTCGCCCGCGAAGGCGCCGAGGGCGCCGGCGGCGATCGTCGCGCCGAGCAGGAAGGCGGTCACCGTGATCCCCCAGCGGGAGTGGCGGCCCCGCTCACCGAGCGGGGTGATGCTCGCGAGCATCGACTCTCCTCACGGCGACCACGCCGAGCGGATCGCGCCGGCCACCGCCGCAACGCAGCCGAGCAGCACGAGCTCGGTCAAGGCGCCGGGGCGCTTCGCGCCCTGGCGAGTTCGCCTGGCGGCGAACTCGCGGGCGTTTCGGGGGCCTCGGACGCGGGATACAGGCTCGGATCGCCGGGCGCGATGCCCGCGGCGGCGAGCCTGGCCTCGATCCGCTCGGCCCGGCCGCCGCCGCCGCCCTCGCGGGCGTCCGCCAGGGCGTCGGTGAGGAGCGACTCAAGCGCGTCCCAGGTGCTCGCCACGCCCTCGCCACGCACGCTGCCGTCGACGAGCACGAAGTAGGGAGCGCCGGGCACGGCGTACTCGGCGTAGGCCTGCGAGGACATCACCACCGTCATCCCGGGCGGGGCGAGCGAGCGCAGGCGCGAGGGACTCTCGCGGCTGGGGCCGTGGGTGACCACGAGCAGCCCGAGCTCGCCGGGGAGTCGACGCTCCCCGAGACCCTCCCAGAAGCGGTGGCAGGTCGTGCAGCCACTGGAGAGGAAGGCGAGGAGCGTCGGGGCGGCGCCCGCCCCCGCGAGCGAGAGCTGAATCGCGCCGCCGTCGGGCGTGGTGCCGGCGATGTCGGGGGCGGGCGTGCCCGGTTCGCGGCGGACCGCCTCAGGCCCCGGGCCGGCGACCGGCGCATCGCTACGGTCGAGGCTGCCCGCGGGACCGAGCCGCCGGAGGATCTCGGCGTGGCTGCGGAGCAGGCCGGCGACGAGCACGACGAGGAGGACGAGGAGGACGGTCTCGCAGGCAACCAGCGCCGTCATCACGCCCCCCCGCCCCCGGGAAGCTGAACCGCGAGCCCCTCGAGACAGTCGGCCTGGTGACCGCACACGGCGTTGTCGATCATCAGAGTGCCGTTGCAGTTCAGTCCCGGCACGGTGGCGGGGTTCTGGCAGATCACCAGCCGGCACACGACCTCGGTCGTGTACACGACGTCGGTGTTGCACTGGCCGTACCGGAACAGGTTGCAGTCGACGATGCGCTCCGCGCAGTTGCCGTTGGCGCACTGGCAGCCGCCGGGGTAACCGATGCCGGGGATGCGGTTGCAATCGAGGTAGTAGCGCACGCCCTCCTCCTGGCACAGCCCCCCGTCCTGGTAGTCGGTGCACTTCCACCACCCTCCGACGTAGGTACCCTCCGGGCAGCGGTTGTGGCCGTTCTGGACCTCGCAGCAGAACGCGCTGTACCCGTCGTTGCAGAGGCTGTCGCCCGGGCAGTCCGCCGAGGTCAGGACCGCCCACGCCGTCTCGGGGCGTAGGAGGTAGCGGATGGGCGCGACAGTGAACGCCGCGCCGGCCAGGGCCGAGCGGGCGAACAGGCTCCGCCTCGACGTGCGGCGCTCGATCAGGCCTCCGAGCGCTCGCGCCAGCCGTTCGCTCATCGCGGCCTCCAGGCGCTCCACGCCGAGGGCAGCTCGGTGTAGAGGAGGACGGCCGCGTAGGCGGCGCCGACGATCCCGAGCGCGAGCGGCGCGGCCACGCCGGGCCTCCCCGTGAAGAGCCAACCGATCCCGTGCGCGGGCCAGGCGATGCCGGCCCCCGCCACGAGCGCGAGCGCGGCGCTCAGCCAGACGTGGGCAGCGGTCGCGGGGGCGTCATCGCCGCCTCCGAAGCAGCCGCAGGCCGCGCCGCGGCGGGCGAGCGTGCCGGCCACCAGCGCCAGCGCCGCGTACATCGCCGTCAGCAGCGCGCACGCGGCACGACCGGGCGCGAGGAGGACGAGGGCCGCGAGCGCGAGCTCGGCGCCGGCGACGATCCGCACAGCGGCGCCAGGCACGGACACGCCGGCGGCGGCGAGGGCGCGAGCCGCTCCGCCCGGAGAGCGGAGCTTGGCGGCGCCCGCGACCGCGAGCACGAGCGCGGCCACGGCGATCGGCGCCGTCAGGATGGCGGCCATCGGTCGCTCTTGCCCCTGGCTTCATGCCACATACGCTGCGTCACCACGCGGCGGGAACGGTATCACTCCATAAGGTGAGGGATAGCGGAGACGACTCCGCGGAAACGTCGCTGGGTTACGCCGCGGCCCGAGACTCTCCCTGTTCTCCGCGCAGCCAGGCGAGCAGGGCTGCGCGGGAGAATCGCCACTCGTCGCCGATCGCGCGCCCCGGCAGCTCGCCCTCGACGGCGGCGGACAGGAGCTCGCTCTCGTCGACGCGGAGGAACGCCGCCGCCTCGGGGGCGGTGAGGATCTCCGGCGGGTTCTCGCGCAGGGCGACCCGGCCGACGGTGAGGCCCTCGTCGCCGAGGTGCTCGCGCACCGCGTCCTCGATCAGCTGGCGCTTGCTCTGGCCGGACATGGACACGGCCTCCTCGAGGCGGCGGGCTTGCTCGGCGGGCAGGCGCACGTACAGGGGTGTTGGTGGCTCTTTCATGACGAGGATGATATCAGGTGATATCGTTTAGATATGACTGAGGTCCCCATCCGCGGCCAGATGATCAGGCTCGGCCAGCTCCTCAAGCTCGCGGGGGTGATCGACAGCGGCGCTGGGGTCAAGGTCTTCCTCGCCGCCGAGCCCGTCATCGTCAACGGCGAGCGAGAGGCGCGCCGGGGCCGCCAGCTGCACCCGGGCGACGTCGTTCGCGTCGGCGAGCACGAGCTGCGGGTGACGGCCGGGGGTAGCGGCTAGCCCTTGCGGCCGCCGCCGTGGGCGACGCGGAGGCTGCGTGCGGCCTGGGCGCCGGCGTCGGCGGGGGCCGTCCCGGCCTCGGCCCCGGCCCCGGCCCCGGACCCGGCTGAGGCGGCGGCGGCGATCAGCGCCTTGAGCTCGGCGACCTCGATCTCGACGGTATGGGCCTCGCCCTCGACGACGTCCGCGTCCTCGGGCTCGGGCTCGGAGGTGGGCGCGAGCCGCGCCGCGCTGACCGGCGCCGGGGCGAGCTCGAGCGGCGGCTCGGCCGCCTTGATCTGGGCCCGGAACTCGAGCTGGGTGCCCGACTCTCCCCACTCGACGGCGAGGCGACCGTCGAGCCGGCGCCCGAGCCAGGCGACCGCGACCATCAAGGCTCCCGCGATGACGAGCGGAAGCGTCCACACCGAGCTCGTGACGAACACCCCGCCCACGAGCAGGAGAACCACGCCGGTCAGCGTGAGGCGCACGCGCGGGCGGCACAGCCACTGGGCGACCGGTATGACGACCTCGCGCAGCCGGTCAAGGGGCTCGGATCCGTTGGAGCTCATCGCAACTACTCCCTTTCGACCTCAGCGCGGGCGAACCTCCCCGAGCGGTGTCAGAGCGCGAGCCGCGCTCAGCCCGCGCGCTCGGCCGAGGCCAGGCCGCGCCGGGCGAAGACGGCGAGGAGCGCCGCGCCCGCGGCGAGCAGGGCGAAGGCGAGCCCGACCTTGACCGGCGAGGAGGCGAGCAGCCCGCGCCCGGCCTCGAGCACGACGGTGGCCGGATTGAGGCGGGCCACGTCGTGGATCCAGCCGGTGAGGAGGGGGAGCGGGACGTACACGGGCGCGAGGAAGAGGAGGACGAACACGGGCATCTGGATCACCGCCCCCGCCTGCTCGGTGCGCAGGAACATGGCCAGGCCGCAACCCCACAGGGCGGCGACGAGGTTGAAGAGGATCCCGAGGCCGAGCAGGCCGACGAGATCGGTCCCCGTCCCGTCGACGTTCATCCCCGCGATCACGGCCGCGATGGTCACGATCGTCCCGGTCAGCGTCCAGCGCAGGAGCGCGCCGACGGCGTAGCCGGCGATGATCCCGCTGCGCCGTGGGGCGCTCAGGAGCAGGCGCCGCGCGAATCCCGAGTCGAAGTCGCGCGCCACCGCGAAGCCCGTGAACACTCCGCCGAAGGCCGCCGACTGGAGGAACACGAAGACGAACTGAAAGCCGGTGTAGCCGGGTGCGTAATGGAAGTTGGGGATGTCGGCGAGCCGCGAGAGCCCGCCGGCGAAGGCGACGAGGAAGAAGAGCGGGAAGATGATCGAGGGCAAGAGAATCGCCGGGCTGACGAGCGTGTTGTGGATCGAGCGCCACGCGACCCCACGCGCGACGTAGAGGAAGCGCCTCACGTCCTCACCAGCCGGGTCTTCATCGCGGCTCCCGCGAGCGCGAGGGTGATGAGGAGCAGGAGGGCGGCAAAGCCGAACCCGAGCGCCAGCGCCTGGGCGTCCCACCCGGTGATGATCAGGCTGCGGATGCCTTCGATCAGGTAGGAGACGGGGTTGTAGGTCGCGACCTCGCGAAACCATTCGACCTTGATCAGGTTGCGCGGGAGGCTCGACGAGCTCAGGAACACGGTCACGAACAGGAGCGGGAAGATGCCCTGGACGGCCTCGCCGGTCCCGAAACGCAACGCCATGAGCGCGCCCAAGCTGGCGAACGCGAACGCGATCATGATGGCCAGCGCCAGGAGGACGAAGGCGCCCCCCACGCCGGTCACGATCACGACGCCGGTGGCGAGCCCGACGAGGAGATAGACCACCGCTTGGATGCAGGCGAGCACGAGCGGGCCGCCGAGCTGGCCGACGAGGAGGGCCGTGCCGCGCAGCGGAGTCAGCGCCAGGCGGTTGAAGAACCCGGTCTCGATGTCGCGCGCCAGATCGGTGCCGGTGGCGACCGCGACGAACAGCGCTCCCTGGATGAAGGGCAGGGCGAGGGCGAAGGCGCGGTAGCTCGAGGTGGGGAAGCCAGGGATCTTCGTCGCCGCGCTGAGCGAGCTTCCGTTGATGGCAAAGAGGATCAGCGGGAAGAGGAGCGGGAACACGAGCAGGGCCCGCTGGCGCAGCGTCCGAGTGATCGAGCGCCGCGCCACGGCCGCGACCTGCTCGACCAGGCCGGGGGCGCGAGTGCTCTCAGCGTGCACGACGACCGCGGCCACGGCGGCCGGACGCAGGCGGTGGCGGCTCCTCGCCCTGCTCGTCACCGGTGCCCTCGAGCTTGCGCCCCGTCTTGGCCAGGAAGACGTCGTCGAGCGACGGCTGATGCAGCTGTAGCGAGGCCACGCGCAGATCGGCCTGGTCGAGCGCGCGGACGATCTCCGCGAGCTGAGCCTCACCGCCGGGGAGCTGAACGGTGACGCTGCCCCGCCCGTTGCGCGCCGGAGTGCCGAACCGGGTCAGGAGCCCGGCGAGCTGCTCGTCGGCGGTCACGTCCACGGGCGAGACCTCGACGCTGGGACTCCCGATCTCGGCCTTGAGCTGGGCCGGGGTGCCCTCGGCGACGATCTTCCCGTGGTCGATGATGCCGACCCGGTCGGCGAGGACGTCGGCCTCCTCGAGGTACTGGGTGGTCAGGAACACGGTCATCCCCTCGTCGTGGGCGAGGCGGGCGACTTCCTCCCACAGGGCCGCTCGGCTCTGCGGGTCCAGGCCCGTCGTGGGCTCGTCGAGGAAGAGAATCCGCGGGCCGTGGACGAGGGCGAGGGCGAGGTCGAGCCGGCGCTTCATGCCTCCCGAATAGCCGCCGACGCGGCGATCGGCGGCCTCGGTCAACCCGACGCGCTCGAGCAACGCCCCGGTCCGCACGCCGCGCTCGGCCTTGGCGATCCCCTGAAGCGTCCCCTGAAGGAGCAGGTGCTCGCGCCCGGTGAGGATGGGATCGAGCGCGGCTTCCTGGAGCGCCGCCCCGATCGTCGAGCGCACCTGCGAACCCTGCTTGACGATGTCGAAGCCGCCGACGCTGGCCCGCCCGCTCGTCGGGGGCAGGAGCGTCGTGAGCATGAGGACGGTGGTCGACTTTCCCGCCCCGTTGGGGCCGAGGAAGCCGTAGATCTCGCCCGGGGAGACGGCGAGGTCGATGCCGTCGACGGCCCGTGGCCCCTTGCGGAACTCCCGGACCAACTGCTCGACCTCGATGGCGGCGCTCGCATCATTCATCTGGGCCACAGTAGCTCAAACCTTGAGGTTGTCAACTATCGAATAAGTCAATAAAATGGAGTCAACATGGCCACGGTCGCCCCCAGGCACCAGTCACCGGCCGACGAGGCCTGGGCGGTCCTGCGCCGGCTGCTCATGGCCGAGCGGCGCCGCTTTCTCGCCGCCGCCTCGGAGTTCGATCTCCACCCCGCCCAGGCGGGCGCGCTGCTCCAGATGGAGCCTGAAGCGGCCATGCCCATGCACGAGCTGGCGACCATGCTCGCGTGCGACAACTCCAATGTCACCGGCCTCGTCGATCGCCTCGAGGCTCGCGGTCTGGTCACGCGCCGCCCCTACGCCCAGGATCGCCGCGTCAAGCACATCGTCCTCACTTCCGCGGGCGCTGACCTGCGCGACCGCGTCCGCGCGCGCCTGGCCGAGCCCCCGGAGGCGATCAGGAATCTGGCCGTGGCCGACCAGCGCTTGCTCCGCGACGTGCTGCGGCGGGCGGTCGAGGGCGGGTAGGGCGCGCGGGCTGAAGCGCGCGGGCTACCCCACGTTGAAGGTCGCGCGCTCGCCGGGCGTCAGGGCGCGAACGCTTTCGCGCGCGGCGAGCGAGGACAGTCGCGCCGGGTTCTCGCACACGTCGCAGGTGTCCCACACCCACACGACATGACTGGCGTCCTCGATCGCGAGCTCGCGGCTGTCGGGAGAGAAGACGAGCGTCTGGATGGCGTTCCCCAACTCGTGCTGGCGGACGAGCTGGAGGGACCGAGCGTCGTACTCATCGACGGTTCCATCCTCGCGCCCGATCGCGTAGAAGCGGCCGTCGGGCGAGATCGCGAGCACGTTGCCCTCGGTCTGGGTGCCGGGAACCTCGACGGTCCTTCCCGTCGCCAGGTCGGCGCGCACGAAGGCTCCGCCCAGCACGGCCACGAGGACGTAGCGCCCGTCGGGTGAGAGGAGAGCGCCCGACCCGTTGGCGCGGTCGGGGAGCACGATGCTCCGCTGTACCCGTCCGGTGCGCAGGTTCCACACGTCGACGTGCAGGCAGCCGTCGACGATCGCCATCAGTCGGCCGTCGGGTGTGAAGGACGGCGTGGTGGCGGCGCAACCGGCGCTGCTGGCGCCGGCCTGGAGATCCCGCACGGCGCCCGAGCCCGGGTCGATGAGATGCGCGTGGAGTTGATTCCCGTCGACGTAGGCGACGGCGATCCGGCCATCCGGGGCCACGCCCTGGGCGTCGAGGCGCGGGACCTTGACGGTGGCGACGCGGCGGCCGGTCTGGCCGTCGATCTCGACGATGCGGGGGGTTATCGACCCGGGCTGGAGGTAGGTCAGCCGGCGGAGGCCCGGGGAGGCGGCGAAGCACGCCGAGTTACAAGTGTTGAAGACGCTTCCCGCCGGGAACCCCGGGAATCTGTGGACGAGCCTGCCCGTGCTCCGGTCGACGATCTCGCCCTGTTCGCCCACGAGCACCAGATCCCGGCCGTCGGAGGTGAAGTCGAGGGCGGGGTCGGCGGGCGCCTGGAGCCGCAGCTCTTCGGTGCCGCGGACGGCCCAGGTCCGGAACACGCCGTCCAGGGACACGGTGACGAGCGAGCTGTCGTCCGGGGGGATGGCGAGGTCACCAGCGGCGATGCTGCTGCTGCTCGTGTCGCGCACGACGAGTCGGCCGGTGGCGGCGTCGAGCACGTCCGCGGCCCCGGTGCTGTAGCCGACGGCGACGAGGCGGCCGTCCGGGGAGGTCTGGATCGGGCTGGCGATCGCCTCGACCGGCCCCGACGCCGCCCAGCGCACGCGCCGGGTCCTCGCGTCGACGGCCCAGGTGGTGGCGATCTCGGCGTTGTTGTTGGTGTTGATCTCCGAGCCCGTGATGTACCAGGTGCGCCCATCGGGTGAGACCCTGAGGAAGTTCACGGCGGCAAGCTCGGGAGGCCGCGCCAACGCGACGGTCTTCCGCGTCCCGTTGACCACGTCGAGCGCGGTCAGACCGGGAAAGAGATCTCCGTGGCCTCGGCTCTGCCCGGTCGAGGCGATGAGGAGGACGTGGGCCGACGCCGGCATCATGCCGTTGACGATGTTGACGCTGGCGTCGCCGTCGGCGATCACGCGCAGGCGGTCGCGGCGGAGGTCGACGATCCCCACCGTGTCGTTGTCGGCGATCGCGAGGTAGCGGGCGGGCGCGGCACCACCGGCGACCTGGTCGATTGCGAAGGGGGCGGTGAAGAGGTGGCGCACCCGCCCCGAGCCCACGTCGAGGCTGACCAGGTCGCGCCCGGTAGCGACGATCAAGGTTCGCCCCCCGGGGCCCGGGACCATGTCGGTCGAGGTGGGCCCGACGCGGACGCGCCTGATGATGCGCTTGCTTACGAGGTTGGCGAAGACGACATAGCCGTCACAGGTGTTGTCGGCCGCGATGCGTCCACCGTCGAAGAGGAAGAGGAAGTTGGCGGTCAGGCAGCCCTGGAGTCCGAAGGAGGGGAGCTGCGACCGGACCGTGTTGGCGTCCAGGGCCTCGGAGGCGGCGAGCTCGGCCTGGGGGGTGGGGGCGGCCGTGAGCGCGGCGCGGGCCAGGAGCAGGGCGAGCTGCGGGTCGCGGGTGACCTGACTCTCGGCCTCGGCGGCCAGCGCCTGGGAGCGCGCCGATCCCTCTGCCGTGAGGGCGGCGTGGCGAGAAGTCAGGGCGAAGACGAGGAGCGCCAGCGCCGCGACCAGGAGGCCCGCGGCGGCGGTCAGGGTGCGGCGGAGGCGCCGGTTGGCGGTGAGCTGACGGCGCTCGGTCCGCGCCGACTCGTCGGCGCCGGCGGTGAGGAAGGCCCGTTCGGTCTCGTTGAGGAGCGCGCCGTTGGCTCTCGACCACTCGAGCGCACCGTCGAGCCGCGTGCCGCGGTAGAGGTCGGCGGGCTCACGGCCCGCCGCGTCCCAGAGCGACGCGGCATCGCTGAGCCGCCGGTGCAGGCGGATCCCGTCGCGGTCCTCCTCGAGCCACCGGCGCAGGGTCGGCCAGCGCCGGATCAGCACCTCGTGGGCCACCTCGACGGTCCCGCGGTCGAGCGTCACCAGGCGTGCCTCGGCCAGGCGCTCGAGCAGTGTTCTCACCGCGTCGCCCGAGGTGCCCTGCGGGACGAGCTCCTCGACGCGCACCCGGCGTCGCGTGTCCTCGACGTCGTCGCCGATCTCGGTCAGGCGCAGGAAGACGTTGCGCAGGAGCGGCTTGTCGGACTCGGGAGTGCCGTCCGCCACCGCGTCCGCGGTCTGCGCCACCGCCGAGCTCACCCCGCCGCTCTCGTGGTAGGCCTCGACCGTGAGCGTCCTCCCGTCGCGGCGCTCCCAGGTCTCGCGCAGCGCGTGCGACATCAGGGGCAGAGCGCCGGGCTCCCCGGCTACGTCACGCAGCACCAGGTCGATGAGACCGGGCTCGAGCCGGAGCCCGGCCAGGCGCGCGGGCTCGGCGATGGCGCGGCGCAGATCGTCGTCGCGCATGGGGCCGAGGAGCACCTGGTTGTGGGCGACGGCGTCCGCGAGCTCGCCGTCCGCGCTCATCTCGCCGTAAAAGTCGGCTCTGACGCCGATGACCACCGGTCCCGAGCGGGAGAGGAGCGCGGCGATGAAGCGCGCCCGGCGCTCGGGGTCACGGCACTGCGTGTAGATCTCCTCGAACTGATCGACGACGAGGAGCTCGGTCTCGTCATCCTCAAGATGAAGTGGGGGCTCGGCGCCCGGGGTGATGAGACGGGCCGAGCGGGCCAAGGCGTGTTCGCCCTCGGAGACGGCGGCAAGCACGCCGGCTCTGAGCACTGAGGACTTCCCGCTTCCTGACGCGCCCACCACCGCAAGCAGGCGTCCCGGCGCGATCCGCGCCAGAACGTCGCTCACTGCCTGCTCACGGCCGAAGAACAGGTGGCGATCGCGCGGCTCGAAGGCAAGCAGGCCGCGATAGGGGCAGTCGGCGGCCGCGGGGGCGGTCTCCAAGCCGGGGCCCGTGAGCGCCTTGATCGCCTGCTGGCGCTGGATGCCCTTGAGGCGGTGGGGGCCCAGGTCGACAATCGCGTAGCCCGCGGGAAGGCCGGCGGCCACCAGCCCCGCCGTCGTCTCCGAAA
>Ga0302325_10004466_pt1 | contig 32373 bp, 31 predicted proteins | sample Palsa_T0_2_FD_201948 | JGI IMG/M metagenome (GOLD analysis project Ga0302325, IMG submission 201948) | Peat permafrost microbial communities from Stordalen Mire near Abisko, Sweden - Palsa_T0_2 | ecosystem: Environmental > Terrestrial > Soil > Palsa > Peat permafrost | place: Sweden: Abisko... | reverse complement strand
CCTGGAATTTGGGACGGCTTTGAAGCTGCCATCCGCGCCATTCTCTCGGAATGCATCGCAGACCAGGCTCCCAGAGCCGCGCTGCTAAGACTGACACAAACATTTGGAAAGCCGGTGACAACGTCTATCGCTGGGCTCACACAGCTATTTCCCGGCCCCGAAAACCTGGCGGAAGCGGATCTTCGGTCGGCCGATATTCACGGCCACGCTGCTTCCTCCATCCGGTCTCTGGCCCGCGCGGTGTTGAAGAAGGATCTGACGTTCGAAGCATCCATGAACTTACAGGATGCAATCGCGCGCGTGCGCGTGGTGCCGGGGATCAGTCGGCGCATGGCGGAGTATATCGCGATGCGGGCGTTTGGCGAACCCGACGCCTGGCCGGTCTCACGGGCCAAGTCTGGGCTCCCTACCGAGCGCTGGCGACCCTGGCGCGCTTATGCCGCGATGTATCTGTGGGGATGGAAGCGCGCATAGACGTTGTGGCACGCTACCAGCTGCGCGTGTATCCGATGCTGGCCGTGGTGTACCACGGGACGGAAACAATTTTGTTATAGGTTTCTTGAATCCAGATAGCATGGCGATCGTTGAAATGGATGATCGCGCCGATGGATTCGCCATCGTAGAGCCGATTCTGCACAAAAGGGTTTCCCGTGAAGCTGGTAATGCCGCCCTGAATCCACGTATAGCCCGTCACGCGCTTGGTGCCGGGGATGGGGAAGTTCTTCATGAGGCCGAGCGCTTCGGTGTGCGACCCGAAGTCGGTATGCAGGAACCCGTGCGAACCGGCGTTCTCGTACGTGTAGGCGAAGGTAATCTCGTCGCCGATCGGGTCCCTGTGCAGGAACTTAAAGGTGTGTCCCAGGCCGATGTTGTAATTTGCCTTCGGCAACAGGCCAGGCCGGACCAGGTCAGAACCAAACATCACGAACAGATCGTTGGATGTGCCGGAATCCGACGATTCCGATGAGGCCGGCGTATCTTGGCCGAAAGCGCAGGCTGCGGCGTACAGAGCGATTGTCGCGATTTGGATAACGGGTTTCACGCCATCCAACATAAACCGATCGGCGCGGTTTGGCTGGCAAAAAACGGACACCATGCGAGTTTCCCGTGGTTACGGTAATCACGGCAGGCTAATTGCTTTATGCGTTATGCTCCATGCGCCAGGACCATCCAGATTCACCGGCTGTCGACGTTGGGGAGGGGCGTTTTGGGACATTGGTTCGCCGATGTGCCACACACGCTTGGATAATTTCCGCGGCCTTGCTCGCAATTCCGTGCATGGCGCAGCCGCCGGGAATCGTTTATTCCACCACCGTTCCTTATTCAGGCTCGAACTCGTCCCTGTTCCCGACCGTAGACCTGTTGGTGACCGATGCAGCGGGTAACAGTTACATCGCGGGAGCTGTCGGTTCAGCCGGCTTGCCCACCACGCCGGGCGCAGTACAGCCCGGATTTGCCAGCGGAATTTGCACTTCCTTGATCAACGCGTCGAATCCGTGTAACAACGCGTTCATCGGGAAGTTCGATTCCAGCGGCGCGCTCGTGTTCCTGACTTACTTGGGCGGCACCAGCGACAACATCCCGTATGGCTTGGCAGTAGATACAGCGGGCAATATCTATATTGGCGGACAAACCACTTCCACCGATTTTCCTCTGGCTGGAAATTCTTGGCCCACCGTGCCCAATCCCGGCACATTTCTTAGCAAACTTTCCGGAGATGGAAGGACCCTGATCTGGTCGACCGTTTTGAACGGAAGCTTGTACCAGTTAGCGGTTGCCCCCGATGGTTTTGTTTATTACTACGCCAACGCTACCTCGCCCATAACGAACGGCTTTTTCACGAGCGGCGCTCTAACGGAGTTGACCCCGGATGGAGACCTTGTGGGGGTCATGAGCGTGCTGCCAACCACCGCAACGCTGGCGGTAGGCGCGGATGGATCGGTGTACATCGGCGGAAGCACCAACGGCATGGGCGGCCCCGCCGGCGTCACTGCGACCCCAGGGGCTTGGCAGACCACATACAGCGGCGGGTCGGACGGCTTCGTTGGGAAAATGAGCCCAAATCTTTCGGGATTCGAGTGGCTTACGTTTGTGGGCGGGGCTGCAATGGGCTATGAATCGGAGGACAGTGTCAAACTGATTCAGCCGGCCCCGGACGGTAGCTTGTGGATCAGCGGAAACACGTCCGACAGCGACTTTCCCGTTCTTGCGGGTGCGTTGCAATCCCAACCGACTCCCGCCGGCAGCGGCTTTCTGGTTCATCTTTCCGCGGATGGATCGAAAGCTCTGGCATCCACTTACCTGCCGATCCCGCTAACGTCACTCGCGTTGGATCAGTCTGGTAATGTCGTCTTTCGCGCCTCCAACGAGAATGGATTCCAAGCCACCCCGGGATCGCAGTGGCCGTGTCCACAACAAGTGCCCGGCCTGCCCTTCGTATCCAATGCTCAGAACTTCTTCGGGAAAATCGATTCGGTCGGGCAAGATCTGCTGTGGGGTACCTGGAGCGGCCCTTCGGTTCCCATTGGCCCCGCAGCAGTCGATATAAACGGAAATGCAGTCGTCGCAGGCAACGTTCCCGGCAGCGCCAACATCACTTTGAGTGCGATGACGACGGTAGCCGGCCCGCCCAGGCTGGTGGAGTCCTGCATCGCTCAGTCGGGTTCTCCCTACCTGGCCGCCGGGCCACTCGCTCCAGGCGAAATTGTGTCCATCTACGGCGCGGGCTTTGGGCCGCAGCAGGGCTTGGTAGAGCAGCCGTCTGAAAATACCATCGGAACCGGGCTAGGCGGCGTACAGGTGTTGATCGAGGATACGCCCGCGCCGTTGCTTTACGTTTCGTCGGCGCAAATCAATCTGGCGGCTCCCTTTTTGCTCGCTGGGCGCACGGCCGCGCACATTAAAATCGTGACGTCGGATGCAACGTCGAACGAGGTGGTGCTGGGCGTGCGGCCGTCAGCACCAGAGATCTTCGTCGCCGCTAACGGGACAGAAGCAATCTTAAACCAGGACGGCACGGTGAACGGCCCGAATAATCCCACTCACATTGGCGACACGGTGGCCATGTTTGTATCCGGCGTCGGCCAGACCACGCCACCGGGTGTGGACGGCGCCGTTCCGCAGGCGGCGGGGGGAACGCCGGTACTCCCGATCATGGTGCAACTAAACGCTACCGCCTACGCGAACGTTACCTATGCCGGAAACGCACCTGGACTGGTGGCAGGTGCGTTGCAAGTTAACTTTCAGATACCGCAGGTGAATCTAGTCGGCCCCGGCCCCCCTTATCAAGTACAGATCGTTCTGTTCGCGGGAGCGGCGTCGAGCGGCGAGGGCGAACCTGTAATCTGGATCGAGTGATGAAATTTTCCGCCGTGTTGCTTGCGATTCTTCCGTGCATGGCACAGCCGCCTGGAATCGTTTATTCCACCACCGTTCCTTATTCAGGCTCGAACTCGTCCCTGTTTCCGACCGTAGACCTGTTGGTGACCGATGCATCTGGTAATAGCTACGTCACAGGAATTGCCTTCTCGAATGGAATGGCCGTCACGCCCGGCGTAGTGCAGCCCCAATGGACCGGAGGAACATGTTATGTGGGTGGCCCTCCAATTCCCACCCCTTGTCCCCAGGTGTTCATCGCCAAGTTCGATTCAACCGGGGCGCTGGTTTTCCTGACCTATTTAAGCGGCACGCAAGCCCCGAGTGCGCTGGCGGTGGATGCAGCGGGCGACATCTACATTGGCGGTCCAGGCGGTTCCGGTTTTCCGCTCACCGGCTCACTGTGGCGTCCCACCTTGAACATGACGGGACCAACTTCCTTTCTGGCCAAGCTTTCCGGGGATGGAAAAACACTGATCTGGTCTACGCTCGTGAACGGAGGAATATTCCAGTTAGCGATTGCTCCGGATGGGTCGCTTTATTACGCGGGCGAAGCGATCAATTACACGCCCCAGGCTAACGCCACCTACACGCTGACCAAGCTGACCGCGAACGGCCAGCTCGTTACGTCCGTAAACATGCCGTCAGGCTCCGCTTTGGTTGCCATAGGCGCGAACGGATCGGTGTATATCGGAGGCAGCACCAATGTCACCGGCGTTCCGAACGTTCCCTCTGTCACCGCGACTCCAGGCGCGTGGCAGACCACCTACGGCGGGGGTCTCAGCGACGGTTTCGTCGGGAAGATGAATCCGGATCTCTCGGGATTCGCGTGGCTCACTTTCGTGGGCGGGAATGGGACCGATTATCTCGACTTGATGCAGCTGGCCACGGACGGCAGCCTGTGGGCTAGTGGAAGCACATCTTCGTCCAACCTTCCCGTTCCCGCCGACGCGTTCGAACCGCAACTTTCTCCCCGGTCAACGCCCAGCGGTTTCCTGGTTCATCTTTCCGCGGATGGCTCGAAAGCTCTGGCATCCACTTACATCGGCAGCGAGTTAAACTCCCTGGCGTTGGATGCTTCCGGTAATGTGATCGTCGGCACCCTCGCGCCAAGCGAGCTCACGGCGACACCGGGATCGCAGTGGCCGTGCCAGCAGCCTGCGCCTGTTTTGTACGAACAGCTGGGTACATTCGGGAGTATTCCTTATCAACAGCTAGGTTTTTTCGGGAAAGTGGACGCAGCCGCTCAACATCTGCTGTGGGGCACCTGGACCGGTCCTTCGGTCCCATTTGGCCCCGCCGACGTTGGCCAAAACGGAAATGCGATTGCCGCGGGCAACATCGCCGGCCAGGGAGCCATCACTCTTACTGCGATGACGACGGCGCCGGGGCCGCACCGGCTGGTGGAGTCCTGCATCGCTGCGGCCACGTATCCGTATTTGCCGGGGCCGCTCGCCGCGGGCGAAGTCGTTTCCATCTACGGCGCGGGATTCGGGCCACAGCAAGGGGTGATGCCGCAGCATTCCGGAAACACGATTGGAACCGGTCTCGGGGGCGTGCAGGTGATGATCGAGAATACGCCGGCGCCGTTGCTTTACGTTTCGTCGGCGCAGATCAATCTGGTTGCTCCTTACTTGCTCAATGGACGCACGGCTGCGCACGTGCAAATCGTGACGGCGGATGCCGCGTCGAACCAGGTGGTGCTGGGAGTTGAACAGGCAGTGCCGGAGATCTTCCAGAGCCAGCCCGGAGTTGCCGCCATTCTAAATGAAAACGGCACGGTGAACGGCCCGAACAATCCCACTCACGTTGGCGATTCGGTGGCGATGTTCGTATCCGGCGCCGGCCAGACCACGCCGCCGGGAGTGGACGGCTCGATTCCGCAAGCAGCGGGCGGAACGCCGCTGCTCCCGATCAAGGTGCAATTCGACATACCCGGCATGCCCTACGCCGACGTTACCTACCCCGGCAACGCGCCCGGACTGGTGTCCGGGGTGGTGCAAGTGAACTTTCGCGTCCCGCAAACGAATTATCCGCCTGGCTCGGCTTATTCGGCGCCGGTTGTTTTGTACGTGGGAAATGCAACGGCTGGCGGCGCGCAAGGTCCCGCGCTGTGGATTCAGTGACGCGCCACGTTCCTATCAGTTGGTATTACCAATGAGCGCCAAGTTTGGTATGATTCCTGGTAGTAACATGAAGACAGCCATTTCAATCGATGACGGAATACTCTGTGAGGCGGACAAGACAGCGCGGCGCATGGGCCTGAGCCGCAGTCGGCTCTTCGCGTTGGCGGTCGATGATTTCCTACGGCGGCAGCGGCAGGAACAGATGCTGCTCCGGCTGAATGAGGTTTACGGAAGCGAGAGTGCGCCAGCGGAGAAAAGGCTGCTCAAGGGAATCAAAGCCAAGGTCCGCCGAACGGTGAAGGACCGCTGGTGAGTGAAGTCCGGCAGGGACAAGTTTACTGGCTTGACTTCGGACCTGCGGCAGGTTCGGCGCCCGCGCAACGTCATCCCTGCGTGGTGGTCCAGAACGATGTCTTCAACCGGAGCGCCATTCGCACGAGCGTCGTGTGCCTGATCACGTCGAACCTGAGCAGCCCGAACGCACCGGGCAATGTGCTCCTGAAGAAGGGCGAGGCCAGCCTTCCGAAAGCCAGCGTGGTGAACGTGTCGCAGATCCTGACGGTGGATAAAGCAGATCTTGCGGAGCTCCTCGGCAAGCTGAGCGGCGCGGCGGCCCAGGCAGTGCGCGACGGACTGCATCTTCTGTTCGACCGGCTGTGATCATGAAACGGCGCGAAGACGACGGCCGCCGGTGGGGCGACATCGAGTCGATGCCAGGAGTGATGGCATACGGCGCCACTCGCGAGTCCGCCATTGCCGCAGTGCGGCGCTAGCGTTGCGCGTCGCAGCCGATTGCATCGAACACGGCGAGGAGATTCCTGAGCCGTTCACCAGAGTCTTTTCGGTGGCTTGAGCCGCTGGAAATCCGTCAAGGCCGACGGCTCACCTAACTATTACTTCCGTGGGCACGCCGTCGGCTGACGGAAACGCCAGGCTGCTAAGCAAGGCCTGCAGGCGTTTCTCGAAGGAGTCACTATACTGAGCAGCGCTGGCTTCGAGGTCGGCGAAAATAAGCAGCACGGATCCCTCCTCGGTCCGCGGTTCCACGCGTAAATTCGACTTATCATAGGTCGCGCTCGGCGGGACCCATAAGGCCGGATAGCGCTCCTTCACCGAAAACCATATGGACGCATCTTTGGGCCACACCGTATTGGTGATGCGACACTCGTACGACTGTCCCTGGTTCCTATCGGCCTTGAAGACGGTGCTATTCAGCGCCTCTACCGCTGCTCGCATGAAGGCGACTCGGACGGGGTCTCGAGCATACTTGCGACTCTTAGATTCTTCGCGCGTTGCTTCGATCAGTGCGCGAGCAGTCGGTGGGGGAAGGATCTGCTCGATTCCAAGGAAGTGTTCTCCGGAATCCAAATGCACCGAGTACCGCCAGCACTCAAAGGAGCACCGATCAAGCTGGAGCACACCGTTCAGATAGTCACATATGGCAAGGGACTTGGCAGAACTGGTAGCAGCGGGCTATTCGTTAGGGCCGAATCTCCCGAGGAGGCCGAAAAGCGACTCGCTGACCAGCCTTAGCGCTCTGCTCGGAAAAGAGGCTCTGCAGGTCCTCAACTGATCTGCCTTTATACTCGGCCGTATACCCGAGCGCCTGCGTAATCGCGCTCTCTTCGACTACTCCGCGTTTTAATTCCGCAATTAGAAGATTTCCGTTTTTGTCGACACCAATAATGTCGGATCGCTGTTCATGCGACGGCCGATCCTGCCGTGCGATCCACAGGATCTCGCGCCCGAAAAGGCGATCCTGACAGCTCGCCAGCCACGCCTCAAGATCATTGCTCTCAGTTAAATGGATAGATTCCATCGAGAACGCTGACACCCGACGCAGTGTCTTTGCCCTCGGGTCCAGCCGGAACAAGTCAATCGCCATATCGCTATGCCCCGTACGATCATATGCGAGATTGCTACCGCATCGGACGGACTGTCGCAAATCGGGGCCCAATGAGCCGCACGACAGTTCCCCCCCCCGGCTTCTCGCAGCACTGGGTGCACTCGCCGATCGCCTGGTCCTTCCAGCCCAACGCCTGTTGTTCATGCTATAAAACAATCAGAGTCAAATTTGTTCGTCTGTGGAAAACCTGTGCGATCCCTCGAATATCCCGTCCAACTCAGTGCTAGCGCACCACTTTTATTCAACAACTCACCGGGGCTTTTTCCACCGGATGATTCACAGCCTATCTGGCTCAAGGCACGGCGCGAAGAAATGACTTGGTTCCAGACCCCCGCGCCTCTACTGTAGAACGGTTGGCTTATGGCGGCATCGGCTCCCGACATCGCGCTGGAACGCGGGCTCCCCGCCAATCAGGACGCCGAGCGCTTCGTCCTGGGCGCCATCCTGATGGACGACGCGCTCTACATCCAGGTAGCCGGCTCGCTCGAAGCCGACGACTTCAGTCTGGAGAAGCACCGCCGCATTTTCCTCCGCATGGGCGAGCTGTACGCCCGCGGCGACCGTATCGATCGCGTCACCGTCGCCAACGAGCTGATGAAGCAGAACCAGCTCGAATCGGTGGACGGCATCACCTATCTGGTCTCGCTCGACGAAGGCCTGCCCACGCTCGCCAACCTCGAAAGCTACGTCGGCATCGTCAAAGACAAAGCCATCCTGCGGCGCATCATCTTCACGTCGCGCAATCTGATAGACCGCTGCATCATCGGCGAAGAGGAGCCCGACCAGATCCTGGCCAGCGCCGAAGAGAGCCTGCTCAAGCTGGGCGACACGCGCGCCGCCGACGCGCTGGTCAATCCCAAACAGATTCTGGACCAGTTCGAGGGCGGCATCAACGCGTTTCTCGATCCCAGCAAGCGCATCAAGGGCCTGAGCACCGGCTACCTGAAGCTGGATGAAATGACCGGCGGCCTGCACGAAGGCGAGTTGATAATTCTTGCGGCGCGTCCATCCATGGGCAAGACGGCGCTGGCGCTGAATATCGCGCAGCACGTGGCGATGTTCCCGGAAAAGAAGCAGACCGTTGCGGTTTTTTCGCTCGAAATGTCGCGCGAATCGCTGCTCACCCGTATGATTTGCGCGGGCGCTCGCGTGGATCAGCAGAAGTTTCGCGCCGGCTACCTCAATCAGGACGAGCGTCGGCGGCTGGCGCGCACCGCGTCCGACCTGGTGCAGGCGCCGCTGTTCATCGACGATACGTCCGGCACGCACCTGATGGACATTCATGCCAAGCTCCGCCGCCTGAAGAGCGAGCACGGCCTCTCGCTGGTGGTGGTGGATTATCTGCAATTGATGAGCGGGCGCGGGCGCTTCGAAAATCGCAACCAGGAAATCAGCACCATTTCCCGCGGGCTGAAGCTGCTCGCCAAAGAGCTGAGGGTCCCGATGTTGGTGCTTTCCCAGTTGAGCCGCGCGCCGGAGACGCGCCCCGGCGATCATCGCCCGCAATTGAGCGACCTTCGCGAATCGGGGTCCATTGAACAGGACGCCGATCTGGTGTCGTTCATTTTCCGCGAAGAAGTTTATAAGCCCGATCGCGAGGACCTGCGCGGCATGGCCGAGTTGCTACTCGCCAAACAACGCAACGGCCCCACTGGCCGCGTGAACCTGGTGTTTCTCAAGGAATTCACGAAATTCGAAAACCGCACCAACGATCTGGGCGGCGACGATTCGTTACCGGAATAGCGAATTAGCGCTTTCCCAATGCGGCAGCGCGACTCATGGCGGATTCCATCACCTGGCGAAATCGGATCGTCGCGAAAGTGCCCAGCACAAGGAACGCCACCAGCACCGCTAGCTGCGCGACCAGGAACGCCGGCTCGGTCCCGGTGGGCGCCAGCTCATGCAATGCCGGTACCTCCTCGAACGTCTGGACCACCAGCACGAAGACGTTCAGATAAAGTGCCAGCGTCGCGCCCACCACATAGATGCCGCGCCAGGCGCCGGCCATGTGGAACGCATAGCGCGCCGCGATGGCAATGGCCAGCACCACCAGCGAGATAATCCCGACTTTGATTCCGGGGGTAACGTGTTCGTTCGGAAAGCCGAAACCGGTTACGCTGGTCAGGACCGTGGTCGTCAGGAAGAGGCCTGTCCAGCCGTCCAAGCGCTTACCGCCCAACAGCCCGAATATCACCACGAAACCAGAGGCGATTGCAACCAGGCTGATCAAAACGTGCACGAAGGTGAATGTCGCCAGAGACATACCTAACATCATGATGAGCGTCCTTTCTGAGCGAGGATCCGGACGTCGGGAAGGACGTCCTTTGTTTGTACTGTACCCAGTCGTCGCGGCCGGCGCATCCCAAGATGTAGCGCTTCTTGGCTACCACGGAAGGCGCGTGGGTGAATAACACTTTCGGGGTATTCACCCGTGCGGGAGTAATGATTTGTCAGGCGCCGCTAAAGGAATCCCCTTCTGCGCCGATGTTTAATAAGGAAGGCCTTTATGGGATCTGTCGCCTCAACAAACAATGGTCTGTCGGATCTGCTTCAAACTCTGACCAACGAGAACTCGCCTCTGCTGTCGACCGTGTCTTTGCCGGCCGTGGAAGCGGCGCTCGAAAACGCGCCCGCCGGCGACATCGCCGAAATCTCCGATCAGGCGCTACAGCTGCAAGCCACCGACGCCCTCTTCGGGATTCCGAACGCCGCCACGTCGCCTACCACCGACTCGCTCTTTTCGGCCTTGGCTTCCGTTGGCTCCAGCGCAACCTCATCGGCCTCTGGATCCTCGCTTGATCCGGGATCGTCGCTCACCGATCAATTGGCGGCCTATCAAGGCCAGATGCAGACCCAGGAAACACAAGCGCTCTTCGGCACCACCCCGTCCACCACCACGCCCAGCTCTTTGTACGACGTCTTCGCCTGATTTCGCTTTGCCGCTTGCTCGACGCTCACAGGGCTATGCGGGGATGGCTTCTTACAATGTGGATATGACCGCTGTCCTTGGCATTTTCCGCTGGTGGAAAAAGCGCTGCGAGCCGAGGGCCGCGTCTCGGTTAACGCAACTCGTCAAGGTTTTGGTCTGTTCGTTTGCCCTGGCTGGGTGCCTTGTGGCGCAGCCCAGCCTCCGGATCACTTCACCGGCAGATGGGAGCCACCGTCCATCCGGGCGAATTGCTGACCGTGACAGTCGACGTTTCTCCTCCGGAGGGAGCCTTCAAGATGGTGGCCGTAATTAGCACCTCTCCCATCGAATCCAGCAAGGAAACACTCAAGCGCCACCCTATCGGTTCACGATTCAGGTGCCTATCCGAGTCAGACCAAACAGCTACCAAGTTATTGACGGAATGATCATCGCTGCCGCGGAGCGTGGCGGATGCCAACGGATATTGTCGGAGGATTTTAACGCAGGCCAGCAATATTTCGGCATCGTCGTCGAGAATCCCTTTCAGGCCTAAGCGTCGTTCGCCAAGAGATCTTCTTCCGCACCGCCAGGCTCCGTCGCATACCTATATCCCGCGCACTCCAGCACCGGCAGCCTCGGATACTTCGGAAACCTAGTGTCCACCTTCGAGAGCTCGCAAAAGTAGAACTGGGAGCCACGATCCGACGTCACGCGCCGCATGTGCCCGCAAGTGGCACAAAGCCCGGCAATTGCGGATTCCCGCTGCATACAAAGGTTTACCTCAAAGAGTCTAGCAGGGTGCTGAAAAAGCCTCCGCAGACTAAAGTCCGCCCTACAGGGGAACCGTATGTCATTGATCGCCCGTGTAGGTTCGTGACTGTAGAAGGGCTTTTTCAGCATCCTGCTAGCCTAGGCTAGCAAGCGCCCCATTAAAGGCGGGAAGCCGTAAAGCCGATATTCCAGTGTGATGTCCAGTGGCTCATTCTTTGTCAAAAATCCCGAAGATGCGCTCCGCCACCTCACCCAACTGGTGCAGGGCCTCAAGAAAGTCGCCGTGGCGGGCATCATCGGCGCGGTACTCTGCGGCATAATGGCTGGGTTGCTGAGCCGCTTTCTGGCGCCGTCCCCCAACCGGCCGAACGCGCCGCGGGGGTTTCCGGAGATGTCCGCGATCAGCTCCGTGATCTGGTTCATGGCTATAGCGCTAATTGTCTTTTCCTGCCTCTACCAGTTGGTGGCTTGGGGACTCGCGCAACAAAAGCAGTGGGCTCGATACACCGCCGCCGGTACCTTTGTAGCGAAGATTCTGTTGTGCATCTGGCTGGGACGCGGGACCGTCCAGGCGATGGTCGTTTTTCTCGGGATTTCAAGCTGGGATTTCTACGGCCTGTGGGTGCTCCTCTCCAAGGAAACCGGTCATCTGTTCAGTTCCTCGCACATCAGCCAAGTCAGTGCCAAACCTGCTAACCTAGTCACTTAAAGTGTTCTCGCCCGAATGCCCGCTCGAATGAGCGACAGCTTCATCCTGCAGACCTATCCGTTCCGTGAAGCCGACCTCGTCGTCAGCTTCTTCACGCGCGATCAGGGCAAGCTGAGGGGCGTGGCGCGGCGGGCGCGGCGGCCGAAAAGCAGCTTCGGCTCGGGTTTGGAACGGCTGTCGCATGCGACGGTCTCGTACTATCAGAAGGAGAATCGCGAGCTGGTTAGCCTGAATTCCTGTGAACTGACCCAATCGCAGTTCGCTCTGGCCTCAAACTACGAATCGAGCGTCGCCCTCGATTATCTGGCGGAAATTACAGAACAGTTGCTGCCACCCAACGAAACCAACGAACGCCATTTTCGCCTGCTGATCGCGGTGCTCGATTCGCTGCACGCGGGCGGCAACGTCTGGGCCGCCGCCACGTACTTCGCGCTGTGGGCCGTGCGGCTGGCGGGGCTTTTGCCGGAGCTTCGCGTCAGCGCCGAGTCACGCGCCATTGTCGAAGAAATGCTTGTCACCCCTATCCAACAACTTTCCGCGCGTCCGTGGGCCAAAGAAACCGCGGCCGATGTGCGGCACGCGCTGAATCGGCTGATCGAAGAACAGGTGGAGCGCAAGCTGCGAACCACATCCATTCTTGAGGCCTTATGAGCACCAGAGGCGCTTTGACCTTTCAAGAGACGGTCCTGGCCCTGAAAAAGTATTGGTCCGACCGCGGCTGCATCATCCAGGAGCCGTACGATATGGAAGTGGGCGCGGGCACCATGGCGCCCGAAACATTTCTGCGGGTCCTCGGACCACGTCCCTATAATGTGGCCTATGTTCAACCGAGCCGCCGCCCCGCTGACGGACGCTATGGCGACAATCCGAACCGCCTCTACAAGCACCAGCAGTTGCAGGTGATCCTGAAACCGGCGCCCGCAGACGTGATTGATTTATACCTCGGAAGCCTGCAAGCGATCGGCGTCGATCTCGCGAAGCACGACATCAAGTTCGAAGAGGACAACTGGGAAGCGCCGACGCTTGGGGCCTGGGGCATCGGCTGGCAGGTGATGCTGGATGGCCTCGAGATTTCGCAGTTCACCTATTTTCAACAATGTGGTGGGTTCGATTTGGATTTAATCCCGGCCGAGCTGACCTATGGTCTCGAGCGCATCGTCGCGTTCCTGCAGAATGTCGACAGCGTTTACGATATAGTTTGGGCGCCGGGATTTTTGTACAGCGACGTTCGGCTCAAAGATGAGCAGCAGTTTTCCAAGTACAACTTCGAGCTGGCGGATGTCGCGATGCTGTGGCAGCTCTTCGATCTGCACGAGAAGGAATGCCAGCGGCTGATCAAGCTAACCGGCTTGGTTCTGCCAGCTTACGATCAAGTCCTCAAGTGCTCCCACATCTTTAATCTGCTCGATTCGCGCGGGGCGATTAGCGTGACAGAACGCGTCGGCGTGATCGGACGCGTCCGCAGGCTGGCGCTCGGCGTGGCGGAAGCTTGGATGGCCGAAATCGCGCCCCCCAAAGAGGCTGTAGCGTGAGTTTGCCGTTTCTGCTGGAGATTGGAACCGAAGAGATTCCGGACTGGATGATCGCCCCTGCATTGAATAATTTGCAGGATATGTTTCAAGCCATGCTTGATCAGCAGGCTTTGGGCGGAAAGGTCGCCTCGGTGGACGCTACGCCGCGCCGTTTGGTGCTGCAGGCCGAAGGATTGTTGGATCGGCAAGCGGATGTCGAAGAGCTGGTGTTGGGTCCGTCGAAATCGGCCGGAGCGGGCGCGGCTGCCGGATTCGCTAAAAAGATGGGTACCACGCCCGATCAGTTGGCTACCCACACCACCGCCAAGGGCGAATACTTCGCTTTTGCAAAACGAACCCAAGGCCAGGCGACCGCCGCCGTTCTGGCGCGCGATCTGCCCAATCTGATTCTTAAGATTCAGTGGCCGAAAACTATGGTTTGGAACGGGAAAGGGACCGAACGCTTCATACGGCCGATTCGCTGGCTGGTGGCGCTGTTGGGCGATGCTGTTGTCCCGTTCGAGATCGGCGGAGTGAAGTCGGGCAATACGACCGGGGGCCATCGGGTTCTTGGAAAACCGTCCATTCCGGTAACCATTGCCAGTTTTAGCCAAGAGCTAATAGCCAACGGCGTGATCTTGTCGGCGGCGAAGCGCCTCGACAAGATCGAATCGGGCATCAAAGCGTGGCGCGTCAAGCCCGATCCCGATCTGCTCCAGACGCTGATCTACATCACCGAGTTCCCTACCCCGATCCTCGGAAGCTTCGACCCGGGCTATCTCGACCTGCCGCAAGAAGTCCTGGTCACCGTGATGCGGCATCACCAGAAATATTTATCGGTGGAAGACGCCGACGGCAAGCTCGCGCCCCACTTCATCGCGGTGATGAATACCAACGCCGATCCCGACGGCTTGGTCCGGCAAGGCAATGAGCGCGTCTTGCGCGCGCGATTCAACGACGCGCGTTTTTTCTGGGATCAGGATCAGAAGAAAAGGCTCGAAGACCGCGTCGAGGATTTGAAGACCGTGACGTTCCAGGCTAAGTTGGGTTCCTATTACGACAAAACAATGCGCGTCGTCAGGTGGGTGAGCGATCTCGGGGGCGAAGAGGACGCACAGCGTGCCGCCTTACTGTGCAAATGCGACCTCACCACCGACATGGTGAAAGAGTTCACCGACCTCCAGGGCATCGTCGGCGGACTCTACGCGCGCGCGCAGGGCGAATCCGAAGAAGTCGCTCAGGCGATCTACGATCACTACCGCCCCCTCAGCATGGAGGACGCAGTCCCCTCCACCATAAACGGCTGCCTCGTTAGTCTCGCCGACAAACTGGACACCCTCACCGAGTGCTTCAAGGTCGGCATGGCCCCCACCGGATCGCGCGACCCGTTCGGACTCCGCCGCGCCGCGCAAGGCATCGTGCGGATCAGTACCGAGGGCCAGGTCAACTTTGAATTGCCGCAACACGGTGAACTGGCCGAGTTCATGCGCGACCGCGTCGAATACTACTTCCGCGATGTTCGCGGCTTCGCCTACGACGAGGTCCGCGCCTGCATGGCCGTCGGCTGGAACGAACTGCCCGATCTCTGGCGGCGGCTGAGACGCGTGCAAGCCATCCGCCCCACGCCCGACTTCGAGCCCATCGCTGCCAGCTTCAAGCGCATCAAGAATATTCTGAAGCAGGCCGCCTGGTCCGACGGCGACTCCTATCGAAAAGAACTGTTCGAAGGCGGCCCTGAGCTCGATCTTTACGAAGAGATGCGGCGCACCGCCGATCAACCGCTCGAATCACGCATCGGCCCGCTGCGGCCCAAAATCGACCTCTTCTTCGACAAAGTGCTCGTTAACGACCCACGCGAAAACATCCGACGCAACCGGCTTGGGCTGCTTTACAGAATCCTCCAGGAATTCTCCACAATCGCTGACTTTTCGGAAATCGTCACAGAAAGGCAATCATGAAAAAATACGTTTACGCATTTGGCGGCGGCGCTGCCGACGGCGATGGCAAGATGAAAGACGTCCTCGGCGGCAAAGGCGCTGGCCTGGCCGAAATGAGCCGCGCGGGCGTGCCCGTGCCTCCCGGCTTCACCATTTCCACGGAAGTCTGCAACATTTATTTCCAGAACAAGAACAGCGTCCCGAAAGACATCGGCGAGGAGATCGCGCACGCGCTGGCCGATCTTGAAAAAAAGATGGGCAAGAAGCTCGGTGACGCATCGGACCCGCTGCTGTTGAGCGTGCGGTCGGGCGCCAAGTTCTCCATGCCTGGCATGATGAACACCATCCTCAACCTGGGATTGAACGACAAAACCGTCGAAGGCCTGGCCAAGAACAGCGCCAACCCGCGCTTCGCCTACGATTGTTACCGCCGCTTCATCCAGATGTTTGGCGAAGTAGCGCTCGACATCGACATGCACAAGTTCGATCACATCTTCGACGAACGCAAAAAGAAGGTGAAGGCCAAGCAAGACACCGACCTGTCGGCTGAAGATCTGAAAGTCATCATTGGCGAATATCACAAGCTGGTGAAGAAGGAGAGCGGAAAGCCGTTTCCCCAAGACGCGCGCGAACAGCTGGCCATGTCGCGCGATGCGGTGTTTCGCTCCTGGTGGGGCAAGAACGCGGTGACGTATCGAAGGATGGAGAAAATTCCTGACGAGATCGGCACCGCCGCGAACGTGCAGGCCATGGTGTTCGGCAATCTGGGCGAGACGTCCGGAACCGGCGTCGGCTTCACGCGTAATCCGGCCACGGGCGAGAAAATTTTTTGGGGCGAGTTCCTGTTAAACGCGCAGGGCGAAGATGTAGTCGCGGGCATTCGCACGCCGCTGCCGATCGCGGATCTGGAAAAGGTGATGCCCGGCGCGTATCGCCAGCTTCGCGATATCACCACCAGCCTGGAGAAGCATTATCGCGACATGCAGGATTTCGAATTCACCATCGAGAATGGCAAGCTGTTTATGCTCCAGACGCGCAACGGCAAGCGAACCGGCGCCGCCGCGCTGCGCGTCGCGGTGGAAATGGTGAAGGAAGGCTTGATCGACAAGAAGGAAGCGGTATTGCGCGTCGCGCCGCCGCAGCTGGATCAATTGTTGCATCCGCTGTTTGACCAGGCGTCTCTCAAGACGCTCACCAAGATCGCCAACGGCATCGATGCGTCGCCAGGCGCAGCGGTCGGCCGCGCTGTTTTTGACGCCGATGATGCCGTGGAGATTGGCAAGAAGGGGCCGGTGATCCTGATCCGCAAGGAAACCACTCCGGACGACATTCACGGCATGGAAGTGGCGGCCGGCGTGCTCACTGCGGTTGGCGGCAAGTCGAGCCATGCGGCGGTTGTTGCACGCGGGATGGGTCTGCCTTGCGTAGTTGGAGCTGGCTCCCTGCACATTGAAGAGCACAAGAAGCAGTTCACCGTGAAGGTTGGCGCCAAGGACATCGTCGTCAAAGAGGGCGACTGGATTTCGTTCGACGGAACCACCGCCGACGTTTATCTCGGCCAGGCCAAGACCAAGGAGCCCGATCCCAAGTCACCGCTATTCGTCGAATTCATGAAGTGGGCCGACGTGTTTCGCGGTGATTTCGGGGTGCGTGCCAATGCCGATATTCCGCGCGACGCCATAGCCGCGCGCGATTTCGGCGCCGAAGGCATCGGCCTGTGCCGCACCGAGCATATGTTCTTCGCCTCCGATCGCATTCCGTACATGCAGGCCATGATTCTGGCCGAAGACGAAAAGACGCGCGATAAGGCGCTGAAACAGCTGCTGCCCATGCAGCGTAAGGATTTCGCTGGATTGTTCGAAGCCATGGACGGTTATCCGGTGATCATTCGCACGCTGGATCCGCCGCTGCACGAGTTCCTTCCGAAGCGCGAGAACCTGATGGTTGATATGGCCCTGCTTCCGCACGCGAGCTCCAAGGAAAAAAAGAAGATGTCGGAAGACTACGGCATCCCGGTGGGCGAGCTGAAGAAGAAGCTGCCGGCGTTGCTCAAGCGCGTGGAGGATTTGCACGAGTTCAATCCCATGCTCGGCTTCCGCGGCTGCCGGCTGGGCATCGTGCATCCCGAAATCACCGAGATGCAGGCGCGCGCCATATTCGAAGCGGCCGTGCAGGTGGCCAAGAAAGGCATCAAAGTTATTCCGGAAGTCATGATTCCTCTCGTTGGCTTCAAGCTCGAGCTCGCAATGCAGAAAGAAATCGTCGACCGCGTGGCGAAAGAAGTGCTCGAAAAGGCCGGCATGAAAAACATGAAATACCTGATCGGCACCATGATCGAAATCCCGCGCGGCGCGCTCACCGCCGATCAGATCGCCGAAGTGGCGCAGTTCTTCAGCTTCGGCACCAACGATCTGACGCAGACCACGCTCGGGATGTCGCGCGACGACTACACGAAGTTTTCAAAGAAGTATGAAGAGCTCAAAATCTTCAAAGCCGATCCGTTCCAGACCATCGACCAGGAAGGCGTCGGCAAGCTCATCGAGCAGGCGGTGAAACTTGGCCGGAGCACGAACCGCAATCTCGAAATCGGTATCTGCGGCGAACACGGCGGCGATCCCAGTTCGGTGGAGTTTTGTTATCGCGTGGGCATGGACTACGTTTCCTGTTCGCCCTACCGCGTCCCCATCGCGCGGCTGGCGGCGGCGCAAGCGGCTATTGCCGGCGGCGATAAAACCGAAGCCATGCGAACCGCGTAACTAGTTTTGATCGGGGGGCTTCTCGCCGGGTTTGTACAGCGTGGGAGCCTTCTGATCCCCGGCCTTAATCACGCTCGGCTTATCCTCGGCACTTTTCTTCACTTTCTTGTCTTCGTCAGTCGCCAGGGCCTTTCGCTCCTGCTTCTCTTTCTTTTCCTCGGCCGCCAAATCACCTGTTCGCGTGTGCAGGTCTTCTTCAGAAAGCTCCTTGCTATCGGACGTGGTATCGATGGCGCTCTTCAAAACAAATTCGTAGCGCGCCAAATCCTTGGGCGCCGTATCTTCGATTTTTTTGAGCGTCTCCAGCATCTCGGTCTCGGCCGCGGCCACTTCCTTCATCCCGATATCGAGCGGCAATTTGCGAACCAGCGCGTCGTCCGCTACAGTGTCGATAGACTCGATGATATGCGTGTAATCCTCGAGCGCGTCGTGAATCAGCGCCGAGCGCCCGGGCTTGTCTTTGCTCAGATATTGTTGCAAAACGGCCAGCCGCTGCCGCGCGAACTCAACGTACAGCTTCAAACGCGCGTTCGGTTCCTGCGCTTCCCGGATTTGATCCACTTCGTCCGCCGTAAGAAAGTCGCGCTCTTGCGCGAAGCCGCAGGCGGCGCATACCAGTAAGAGTGCCAAACATCGCATGGGGTGTTTCCTCTAATTCCGTTCTACTTTTTTTTGCTCATAATGTCGGACAGCAATTCGTCGTGAATGTCCGAAAGTTTCTTCAGCGCCGCTTCCACGCTGGGACGAAAATCGAAACTCACTTCGTCGCGAAAGCCCGTGAGCCTGCGCATCAGCGCGCTTACTCTCAGTTCGGCGCGCTTGTAGTATTTGTTCTTGCGCGGCTCGCCGCGGGTTTGTTCCAGCGCCTGATAACAGACCGCCACCGATTCGGCCACCTCCTGAATGGCGGCTCCTTCAGCGGCTTCGTTTCCGTCCTGATACGCCTGGCGCGCCTGATCTATCTTTTCGTCTGCATTGAGCAACGCCAGCTCCGAGCGATGGTTGAGATCGGGCTCCGATTTCACTGCGTCCAGATCGGCGAACGCCAGCACGTCTTCGCACAGGACAGTGTTAAACGCCAAAAAGACCAGCAGCGCAGGGATCACTTGTCGATCTCCCTCTCCAGCGTCTTTATCCGCTGGCGCGCCTGCCACTCCTGGTTTGGATTTTCGCCCTGGCTCATTTCGAGAAACCGCCGATAACTTTCGAGCGCCGGCTTCAAATCCCGCATTTTATCCAAAACGATGGCACGAAAGAAAACGTGGCCGGGCTTTTCGGCCTTCAATGCCGCGATGCGGTCCAGCGCCGCCAGCGCGGGCGGATAGTTTTCCGCCATCACCAGAACCCCGGCCAGTTCGCTCCAGGCTTCCGCAGCATCGGGCTTCAGTTTGGCCGCTCGCTCAAACTCCGCAGCGGCCTCCGGGAACTTGCGCTGATCGCGAATCAGGCGCCCGTGCAGCATGCGGATCTCGAAGTTGTCGGGATTGGCGGCGAGAATCTGTTCCACCACCGGCTGCGCTTTTCCGGGTTGGTTGTTCTTGAGATACGCTTCGGCCAGCCCGGCGCGACTGGCCTCGGTCGGCGACTTGGCGACGGCGGTCTCAAAGCAGGGGATGGCGTCGGCCGCGCGGCCAGCTTTGAGCAGCAGATTGCCGAGCCGCTCCTGCGCGCCGGGATTCTCGGGAAACTGCTGGTAGATTGACATGGCTTGCTCCGGCTGCTTGGCCTTCTCGTACATGCCGGCAAGCTCCAACAGGTCGTCGTGAAATCCTGGGTTCAGCCCGGCTGCCGTCTTATAATGAGCCGCCGCGTCTTCGAGCTTGTTCTCACCGGCCAGCGCGTGCGCGAGTCCCAGCTCCGCGTCCGGAGATTTCGGATCGATAGCCAGCGCTACGAGGTACGACTGTTCGGCTTTGGCGAAATCGCCGGAGCCCAGCAGCGCCGTAGCCAGGTAGTAATTTGCCCTGTAGTCATTGGCCTTTTGGCCCACGGCCGCTGTCAAATACGGGACGGCATCGGCGGCACGGCGTTCTCGCAGCAAAGAGATCCCGAGATTCAGCTCGGCCTCGTAAAGATCCGGCTTCAGCTCCAGCGTCTTTTGGTACTCCGGAATCGCATCGGCATTCTTGCCCATCAGGCTGTACGCCAGCGCCAGGTTGAAGTGCAGGCTGTAGTCCTTGGGATCGGCTGCGATGGCTTGGGTGAAGCTCGATACGGCGTCGGGATAGCGCTTATCGTCGAGCGCCTTCAGCCCTTGTTCGGAAAAGTTCGTCTGAAAGGCGAGGAGAAAAGCCAGGGCAATGCTCAGGTACATAAACAGCTTCTTCTATTTTCCCCCAGAAACCAGCCGGGCGATCCCGAAGGCCGCGGCGGCAGCCAGGCCGCCGATGAGCGCAGTGCGCAGCGCGCCCGATCCCAGGGGCATTCCCGTGTAATGGCCCTTCACGGCGCCGAAGACAGCGAGAGCCAGGATGGTCGCAACAACGGACACCAGCAGGGCCGAACTAGCCGATGCCATGAGCATATACGGCGCCAGCGGAATGAGGCCGCCTGCGATGTACGCGCCCGCGATGGTGCTGGCGCTGCGCACGGCGCGTTTGGGATCGGGCTCCTCGAGGCCCAGCTCGAAGCGCATCATGAAATCGATCCACTGGCTGGGACGTTGCCGCAGTGAGTCGACGATGGGAACCGCCTCGGCGTGCGTCAACCCGTAGTTTTCAAAAACCTCCAGCACCTCTTGCGCCTCTACCTCCGGAAGTTCCTCCACTTCGCGCTGCTCCCGCTTCAACTCGCTCAGGTAGTGATCGGCGTCGTTCCTGGCCGCGAGATATCCGCCCAGGCCCATGGCGATGGAGCCGGCGGCGATCTCCGCCAACCCCGCGACTACGATGATGCGCGTGGTGGTGTCGGCGCCCGACAATCCGGCGGCCAGCGCGAAAGGAACTGTGAGGCCATCCGCCATCCCAATTACAATGTCGCGTACGAATTCCGAAGCGGTAAAGTGCGACTCAACGTGCGGCGTTTGCGGCATATTCTTTCAAGTATCGCCCAGTGTAGGAATTCCGAGCCGCCGCAATCCGCTCCGGCGTTCCTACCGCCACGATCTGGCCGCCGCGGTCGCCGCCTTCCGGTCCCAGGTCGATCACCCAGTCCGCGCTGCGAATGACATCCAGGTTGTGCTCGATGATCAGAATGCTCCCGCCGTTCTCGATCAGGCGTTGAAAGGCCGCCAGCAGCTTCGCGATGTCGTCAAAGTGCAGGCCGGTGGTGGGCTCATCGAAGATGAAAAGCGTGCCGCCGCAGGTGGATTGCGCCAGATGCGCCGCTAGTTTCACGCGCTGGGCCTCGCCGCCGCTTAAGGTGGTGGCCGATTGTCCCAGCCGCAAGTAGCCGAGGCCAACGTCGGAGAGAACCTTCAAGCGACCAACCAATCTCTTCGACTCCGAGAAAAACGACAGGGCTTCCTTGACCGTCAATTGCAGGACTTCATGGATGTTCAGTCCCTTATATCGAATGTCGAGTATGGCGCTCTTGAAGCGTGTTCCTTTGCATTCCTCGCACAACAGCTCGACGTCGGCCAGAAACTGCATCTCGACGGTCACGGTGCCGTCGCCCTGGCAATTCTCGCAGCGCCCGCCGGGAATGTTGAACGAAAAATGCCCGCCATTGTAGCCACGCTTCGCCGCTTCGGGCGTAGACGCGAAGATTTCACGGATCAGATCGAAGGCTTTGATGTACGTCACCGGATTAGACCGAGGCGTTCGTCCGATCGGCGATTGGTCCACCAGCACCACCTCGCGAATCAGTTCCGCACGTTCCACCCGGCGGCAGGTGACCTTCTCGGCCTTCTGTTCGTGCTCCTCATCGAATCCGTCGAGCGCGGACTGGCGCAAGCGCTGCGTGAGGGATTGATAAATCACGTCGTGCACCAGCGTCGATTTGCCGGATCCTGAAACGCCCGTAACCGCAACCATCAGGTCCAAGGGAATCTCGACGTCGATGCCCTTCAGATTGTGAGCGCGCGCTCCGAAGAATTTAACAGTTCTACGCGGATCAACTTCGCGGCGTTCGCCAGTGCTCTCGGCGTGCAAGTCTCCACGCAAATATTTCGAGGTGAGCGTGGCCGAACCGTTCCCCATGATCTTGCGGTACGAGCCTTCGAATACGATATGGCCCCCGAGTTCGCCCGCGCCCGGCCCCATGTCGATAATGTGGTCGGCGGCGCGCATAACGTCGGAATCGTGCTCTACAACCACGATAGTGTTGCCCAGGTCGCGCAGTTCCTCGAGAATGCGGATCAGCCGCCCGGTATCGCGGCTGTGCAGGCCGATGGAAGGTTCGTCCAAAACATAGCAGGCGCCCACCAGTCGCGACCCCAGGCAAGTGGCGAGTTGGATGCGCTGCGCTTCCCCGCCCGAGAGCGTGGACGAAAGGCGATCGAGCGTGAGATAGTCCAGACCGACGTCGTTCAGAAATTTCAACCGCTGGCGAATTTCCACCAGGATTTTGTCGGCGATGGCAGACTCTTCCGGCGACAGTTCGAGCGTTTGAAAGAATTCGTACGCCTGCTCGATGTTGAGCTTCACTAGATCGGCGATGGTCCGGCCCGCGATCCGTATGTTGAGCGCGTCAGCTCGCAGGCGCGAACCATGGCAATCCGGGCAGTTGGCATAGCCCCGATAGCGGCTCAGAAAAACGCGCACGTGGACTTTGTACTTTTTGGTTTCCACTTCGGCGAAAGCATCGTGGATCGCCTTCACCACCATGGCCTGCTCTTCCGGCGTCAGATCCCCGTAAGGGACGTTCGATCGGACTTTCCCGCGCGAAGTTTTCTTGAACTGCAGACCGAAGCGTTCGTACTGCGGTTTGGTCCAAGGATCGACGGCGCCTTCATCGAGCGACAGCCCGGGATTGGGAATCACCAGGTCCATGTCGTAGTCGATGGTATTTCCGAAGCCTTGGCAGCGCGGGCAGGCGCCCATGGGATTGTTGAAGCTGAAAAGGCTCGGCTCGGGTGTCACCAGTTCAATTTCGCAGCGCTTGCAAGCGAACTTCTCGCTGAAGCGCAAGGTGAGCGGAGGCGGATTTTGCGGCGTGGCTTCTTCGAAGATTACTTCGCCGGCTTCGCGATAACAGATCTCGGTGGTGTCGACGATGCGCTGATGCAGATCGGGCGAGATGACAAAACGGTCTACCAAGATGAATAACGGCTGGCCGAAATCGATATCCAGAAGCGACTCGGGCGTGGAGAATTCGAACACGCGTCCGTTCTGGTACAACCGGTTGAAGCCCTTCTTGCGCAACTCGAAAAGATGGTCGCGCAGCGCGTCCGTTCCGCCCCCCACGCGCACCGGGAACAACGCGTACCAGCGCGAGCCCGGTGGCTGATCCAGCATCTTCTTGGCGACGTAATCCACCGTGTCGCGCTGCACCTGATCGCCGCACTTCGGGCAGTAGCTTCGCCCCGCGCGAGCGTAGAGCAACCGCATGTAGTCGTAAATTTCGGTGGACGTAGCGACCGTAGAGCGCGGATTCCGCGTGGTATTTTTCTGACGTATGGCGATGGGAGGCGCGATGCCAGAGATCTCGTCCACATCCGGCTTCTCCATGCGCTCCAGGAACTGCCGGGCATAGGCCGACAGCGATTCCACATAGCGCCGCTGGCCTTCCGCGTACACCGTGTCGAAGACCAGCGACGACTTGCCGGACCCGGAGACGCCGGTGACCACGGTCAGCAGATTGTGCGGAATGGCGAGCGACACGTTCTTTAAGTTGTGGACTCGCGCTCCACGGATGAGAATGGATTCTTCCAAGGGACTCCTCGGGGGATGTTTCGGGAGAGGGGGACTGCCCCGCCTTCTGGTTTAATTATCCCAAATGCGTCAACTGGCCCGCAGCTCTTCAGGCACTACCCAGCGAAGGCGAGCGATAATGGACATATGCCGATGGTTCCTGCCGGATACATCCACCTAGGTCATCTGGATGCGATCGTCAAGGACGCGAGCGCCCTCTTAGGGCCCGAGGTGCTACACGTGGCTTACAGGATACGTCCCGATTCTACGGACGAGCCTTCGATCTTCTTTCGAATCCTGCTTGCGGACGCTGCTGTTCAAGAGGACACAATAGTAGACGTCACTCGCCGAATCGCGGACGTTCTTCTGGAAGCTGTACGCCCATTAGAAGATTGGGGCCTGCGTGCCTACTTCAACTACAGGAGCAAATCCGAGCAGGATCGCCATAAGGATCCCGATTTTGAATAGATGGCATACCACGACGACCTGCTCCGCCAAGCGTTGGAACTCGTCCACACTGTCCCGCCTTCCCAAGTTGCCTTGCGGCGCGGAGTTTCGGCTGCGTACTACGCTGCCTTCCATTTCCTAATCTCCGAGGCCACATCAAACTGGGAAAATATTTCCTTGCGCACAGCTCTCGGGAGAGCGTATGAGCACGGCGTCATGAAGACAGCCTCCAACCGAATTGTGGACACGAGGAAGTTTCCTTTTGCGGGGGAAGATGAAACCGTCGTGAACAGCCTTCGATTTGTCGGTCGAACCTTCAGCGAGCTTCAGGAAGCGCGAGAGTTCGCGGATTATAATCTCACGAAGGATTTGGGTTCCGCCGGGGCGTTGGCGCAAGTGAGATCCGCTGAAGAAATCTTTAATACCTGGCCCTCGATACGCGCGCAGCAAATCGCACAAGCATATTTGGTTTCGCTCCTCGTCAAGCGCGCCTAATCCAATGCTATGGGCTCGAGCCGTCAAATTTCTTTCCACTTCGGCGTCTAAGCTCAGATTTACGTTCATGGCGCTGATCTCTTTCTCCACGGTGCCCAATCTCGAACTGGCTGTGTCGGAAGAAGAGGGCCATGTGAACTTCACCCCAAGCCGAGTTCCCGCACGACATCGTCATGCGCGACGACTTTTCCTAAACGGACTTCTTCTCGCGCCCGCGCGATTGCAGCCGCGTCGCCATCGGTGACAGGCGCGTCATCCGGCGGCGCAGACAGGGCTGCCCGATGGGCTGGGCTTACCGCCAGGTATTCCAGGAAACGCTGAGCGGCAGAAAGCTCCTCTTCGGGGAGTCTGTCGATGAGCTGATGGAGGGTGTGACGGCTCATTCTCGCTCCTGACTTTAGGGTACTGTATGTAGCAAGCAGACGCGGCTAACGTATGAACTCCCGAATGTAGCCGTTCACCAACTCCGGCTTCTCGTGAATCACCCAGTGCGATCCATCGGGAATGCGCTTGACGGTCAGGTTCGGCACAAACTGGTCCATGCCATCCAGGTTCCCGGTGAGAAGCGCGGTGTCTTTTTCGCCCCAGATCACCAGCGTGGGAACTTTCACCATCATGCCGCCGGCATCGGCCGCGGGAGCTACCGGCGAGTCAGGCGTGGGCGGTCCCAAGTTGGCGGCCCGGTAGTAATTCAAGCCGCCGGTGAGCGCGCCGGGCTGCGACCACGCTGCGATGTAAGCCTGCTTGTCCGCCTGGGTAAACACTCCGGTTTTTAAGCCATCGCCGAGCACGGCATCCACTAAGCCCGCATAGTTATTCGCCGACAACATCTGCTCGGCCTGCGCGCTGCGGAACAGCAGCATGTATTGGCTGGCCTTCTGTTGCGCGGGATTGCCGGCGAGCTCGCGCGCCAGGATGGCCGGATGCGGGCAATTCACGATCACCAGCTTCTCCAGATATTCCGGATGCGCGATAGCGAAACCCCAGGCCACGCCGCCGCCCCAATCATGACCCACCAGAACGAATTTCTTGTATCCCAGATGTTCGGCCAGGGCGCGGACGTCTTCCACCAGGTCCTTCATCTGGTAGCGATCCACGCCCGGCGGCTTCTCGGAGAGATTGTAGCCGCGCATGTCCGGCGCTACCGCGCGATGGTCCTTCGCAAACTCGGGCAACTGGTCCTTCCACTCGTACCAGAATTCCGGAAAGCCGTGCAGGAATACGATCAGCGGGCCTTTGCCTTGGGTCACGTAATGCAGACGCACTCCGTTCACTTCGGCGTATTTGTGTTTCCAGGGCGGCGGCGCCGCTAACGCGCAACCGGCGGCAAAAACGAAAAGCAGCGCAATCTGGTTAACCATCTTCAAACGGTAATGCGCGGCTTTGGCGAAGTCAACGCGGGCGAAGTCAACGCGCAAACGAAAAAAAAACTCCAGAAGCCCCGGAGAAGTAAGGCGGCTTCTGGAGTAACCCGAAGAAGTGGGTTAGACAGCCTGTCGATGCGCAAGGGTGGATTGGGGGGATTGTGCGCTCCGCCTGGTTTCACGCATGCGCTCGGTGGCGGAAGCAATCGCCTCGGCCAACGGTTGATTTTGAATTTCCACGCTGCTCCAACTGAACAGAATGGAGCTGGTGTCCAAACCGCGCAGTTGGTAGTCCCATAAGCGCTCGGCAATGCGATTCAACCGGCGTTGCAACGGCGCGCCTTCGTCTCCCGGGCACACCATCACGAATTCGTCATAGGAGGCGCGGCACGAGAAATCGTTTTCGTCCAGCAAACCGGCAATGTAGCTCCCCACCGACTGCATCAACCCCTGGCTGTGCCACATGCTGCTATCGCTATCGTTAACGCCGATGGAAATAACCAGCCCGCTGAAAGGCTTTTTGTTATCGAGCAATTCTTCGAGCGCCGGCTGCTGGATCATCCCGCGCAGCTCGGTGGACTCAGCGACATTCGGGCCGTCATCTGCAGACGGCAGCAGCGGCGGCAGCAGGTTTTGCTTGGGGATGCCGGCGATGAGGCGTTCCCACAGCACTTCGTCAATGGTGAATGGCGGCAGGACGAGCTGGACCTCCGTTGCTGGCGATGGCGCGGAGGGAGAGGGCTGCGCCAATTGGACGGTGACGGTTTCACGTTCCATCCGGGGTTGCACGGGCGGCCGGGACGATGTGACAGTAGGAACCAATTCCAGTGCCCGTTCGGCGGCTGGCCGCTTCACGGGAGCGTAGAAGATGGGCGCGGGGTCTAACAGCGCGCTCGAGCTTTGATGAGGCGCGGTATTACGGATGTAAACGCGATGGGACTGCTTGCGGCGGATATCGAAGAAGACCGCCACGGCCACAACGGTTAGGATGAATCCCACGATGAAAGTCGTTTGGAAATCGATAAAATCCATGACGAGTCGATTGTAAAATTGCGTCGATGGGTTCGAAATAGACTGGCGGATTCAAACTGGGAGGGTACCAGTCCGGGGAATAGGATGGATCGAGGGTACTAAGAGGGAACTAAGAGGTTCAGCGAACGGGCCGCCGCCTGGATAATTACAAAATCGGCCAGTGCTTGGTCTGTAATTTGCGGCTAGGCTGGGGACCGGGGCCATCGCTGGATTGCGCGCGCGGCATGGGACTGCGGAAGTCGATCTCCGCCGTATTGAATTGCAACGGCCGGTCCAGCACCATCTCCATGGTGGTCCCTTTGGCGAGAATCGCGTCGGGACCGCGCGTCAGCAGCACGCCCATTAACCCGGCCGTGGCTCCGGCAGCGGCGCCCAGGCCAGCTCCCAGGCCCGCGTGTCCAGCGGCAGCGCCGGCCAGACCGCCGACGGTTGCGCCAACTCCAGCGGATTCGCCCACCGTCTTGACGTCGCCCGCTTTGTCGCCCTCGCCTTTGATCTTGCCTTCGGATTTGTCCAGTGTTTCCGGCGCGCGTCCATCCAGGCTGCCCATGCGGGCGCGGAAATCGCGTGTCACGCCATTTGGCAAGGTGAGCGAATCGAATCGGACGTACAACTCGCCGCGCCCTTTTACCCGGCCTGGGCGCTTCACCTCGGTGACCGTTCCGGCGACATAGCTTCCAGGAGGAATTACCACGTGCCCGCTGACAAGAATCGGAAACACGCTCTCCAGATACACGCGTTCGCCAGTCACAGCGGTTTTGGTGCTGACGCTGTTGATCATGCTCAGGGGGATGCGGGTGCCAACGGTCACCACGAAATCATCCGGGTTGGCTGTTTCGGCTCGTTGCGCGGGCGGCGCCGTCCCCGAAGAAGCGGAAGAAGCCGGAGCCGGCGCTGGTTCTTGCGCGCCTAGAACAAGCGAAGCCGCGAGCGCTAGAAAGGCCGAGCGAAGGAACATCGGAATGCCTCTCTTCAGTTTAAACGGAAGCCGGAGTCAGCGGATTTCCGCAACCCGGCGGGCGCCCCTACCGGCCTTCTTCTCCTTGTTCACCTTCCCCTGGCTCAGCTTCCCTGGGCTCAGCTTCCCTTGAGGCTGCGGCGCCACCAGTTGCAGCGGACCCGATGCCGCGAACAACGCGAGCAACGCCGCGGGCCACAATTGAAGCAGAATGCGTTCAAACGACGTGCCGATTTCGAGCCCCAGATTGTCCACATAAAGGATGTCCAACAGCAATTGCACGGCAAGCATCAGGCCGAGCGCGATGCCGGCGGTTACAAGCGACGCGCGGTCGCGCGCCTCAACACGAAAGCGCACGATATACCAATACAGCGCCAGAGCCAGAGCGATCGGGATCAGGAATCGGCCGAAATTAAACAATATGACCACTAAGCCTTCAACCATTACGATCCAGCGCGCGGGATCGGCAAGATGCTTCAGGATGGTGGAGGCCGGGGTGGAAAACAGTTCGCTCGGCCCCCCCACGCGCAACTTGAAGAAGACGACAATCGCCAGCGGCGCGACCAGCCCCAGCGCCAAGCGAACGAGTTGGAGACCAAGAAGCCGGGTCTCGCGCAGCCGGAGCAGCGCAATCACGCGAGCGACAATCAGGGCCGCCACAAAGATGAGTCCTTCGTTCCTGGTCCAGGCCGCGAACCCGGCCATCAGACCGGCCAGCGCGCTGAAGCGCAGCTGCTCCGGATGCCGGTCCTGCAGAAACATCAGCGCCAGCGTCGCCAGAATGTAGAAGCTCAGCGGCACGTCAGCGTAGAGCGCGGCGCTCAGTGCGATGAAGCTCGCCGTCGCGAGCAACAACGTCCCGGCGAGCAAGGCCTGCGCCTTACCGCGTAAGACGCCGAGCACAGACACCAGCACTCCCGCGGTGCCCAGGGTGAAAAGAAACGCGATCGCGATCGGCGCTTCGGTGGATTCCTGCCGGCCTAGCTTCCAACACAGGGCAATCAGCCCGGGAAGCAACAGCGGATAGTCGGGATGGCTCCAACCGAGATCGGTCGAAAAAGCATCGCGCCAAAACGCACCGGCTCGAAACAGGAATCGAGCTTTCAAATTCCAGATGCTCCACGCAGCTTCCTCACCGTGCGGATTGTAGGCCACCGCGCCCAGGAACATAATCACCGCCAGCGCCGCCGCGAGCGCGAACAAAGTTGTCAAATACCAGGGAACCGGCGGGCCTTCCGCCCAATCGAGCAACGGGCCGTGGCTTGTGGCAAGGAAACCCAGCGCGCAAGCGACGACAACGGAAGCGCCCAGCGTCCAGGCGAGTGCTGTGACACCGGGACCCGCCACCAGCAGCGCCAGAAAGTACAGGCAAGATGCGACGCCGGCGCCCACCCCGATGGCCAGTGAAAAAAGCAGAACGTTGTGCTGCGACCAGCCGAGCGGCTGCGGAAACATCCAGCGAACCAAGCCGAATCCGGCGAGCCAGATCGCGGCCAGACACAACAGAAGCGTCATCGCTTCTCGCCCTGGCACAGCGCCACGCCAGCGCCGATGTTGCGAAACGGGCGTAGGCGATTGGCGCGCAATAGCTTCATGTCCAGGTCTTTGGTGTGGTAATTCACGATCACCAGGTTCTCGCTGGCAGATGGCTTTACGATGGCCGGTGCAAGCACATACTCGGTGAGATGAAACTCGGCCAGCGCGGTCGGACTGTTGGGCGGATTATCCGAAAGGTAGCCATACACGCTGTGCGGTTGAACGGTCTGGCCAAAACCGTTGAAGCGGTCCTCGAAGGCCGCGATGCCGAAGGCCCGGGTGCTGTGAGTAGCGGTGCCCAGAACGTCCAGCAGAAACCAGAAACTGGATATAAGCGCGATGGCCGCGAGCGAAAGGACTGCGAATTTATAGCGCGCCAAGCCGATCAGTTTACCACTTGCGGGCCTACCGGTAGATGCACGCCGGGGATGCTGGACGCACCGTCCAACTGCAAGCGAATTTCCGGATTCATGGCGGTGGACATCGGCAACTTCAGGTTGATTTGATAGAGGCCGGGATAACCCGGCGCGACGCCCGCATATTAAATGGCGCTGGGATCAACCGGCGTTCCGTCCAACAGGATAGACAAGTTCGCGCCGGCGATTAACGGCGCCGGGGCGGTGGGAATCTGGAAGCCATCCGCCGGCGGCGTTGTTTCGCCCAGGCCGGTGGCCCAAAGCAGGACGATATCGCCGGGCTTGGCGGGCGATGAGGATGAGGGAGTGAGCACCGATCCATCGGGCAGCGTGGCAATCGCATTTTGCGGGTCGAGCTGGAAGAGGCCGGGCGCAGCGCGGCTGAGCGTCAGTTGGACTGGGCCGTCCGTGGCCTGGTAGCCATCGACGGCGACGTAAAGTGTGACCGGACCAGGCAGCAAATCCGGCGGCACCAGGAAATTGATCTGCCCCGGCGATACGTAATACAAGGCGGCGGGGGTATTGTTGATAATCACGGTGGTCTCGCTGGCGCCGAGCAAGATAGGAAGCGCGCCGCCGGCGATGCTACTCTCTGTCACCTGCGCCGTGCTGTACGCGAGATTCGTGCCGTAGATGGTGCCGATAGTGTTGGGAGCCAGCGCGCCGGATTGGTTGTCGGCCGCGTTCACAATGCTTGCGGCGGTGTAGTAGGGCGCTACCAGGGGCACGGGTTTTTCGGCCCCCAGTAAGCACCAGCCAACTAAGAGGGCCAATGGGAACGCAACCAATGGCATTGTCACAATAGTTCAGGACTGCGCCGGAATTTCTCAAGAATAGCGGGGATTAATACCGGGCTATGAGCGGGTCGATCTCCAGGCTCCAGCGGTCGATACCGCCGGCCATGCTCTGGCACGCACCGACGCCCTGCTCGCGCAGCCAGTGAACCACGTTCAGGCTGCGGACGCCGTGATGGCAAAACACGATCAGCGGCGAATCGTCGGCCTGCGCGTCCAGCCGCGATAGCTCGGCCGGCACCGTTCGCATCGGAATCAGCTCGGCGCCGCCGATTCGCGCCAGTTGGAATTCAGCCAGTTCCCGGACATCGATGAGCGCGAGCTTCTCGCCCGCCTGCAAGCGCCGCTGGACATCTTGCGGCGTGATCTCGAGTGGTAATGCGGTTTCCGTCATTGAAACAACCGTTCGTCCCATATTACCGGCTTCGGCTTGCTTGCTCGCAGTTTTCGAAAGCCGGGATGATCCTGGTTGATGGCAATGTTGCGCTCCTCGCGCACCACCGCCGATGGCATGATCAGCACCGTGGAGCGCTTCTCGTCATACCACCGGTCTCCAAAGATCCGGCTGGCTCGCTGTTCTACCTCCTCGACGCTCACGTCGCCATCGATCAAAATTTCAATCCAGGCATGCTGCCTGGGCACGCGCCCGATGTTCGAGTTCACCAGCACTTCGAGCATCGCGCCCGCGTAGGTTTCAGCGGCATAGATGATGCGACGACCCGGCGAATTCCAGCGGCCGCCGAGGGTTGCCGCTCCTTGTCCATCGAAAATCTCGTGACGCCGGTCAGCGATGCGATAGGCTAGCCGTGGCGCTCTGTCTAAGCGTCCGCTACGCCGGGAGGCCATGGAAGATCTTGCCGAGAATTTCTTCCACTTGGCGGGCGCCCAGCTCCGTCATAGCGGCGTCGATGGGACTCCTGCGCCCGCCGGCGCTGGAGCCCGCCGCAGGGGATGGTGCATCTGCGCGATGTTCGGGTTCCCCTTCGTGGCCAAACAACTCGGGATGGGTGTTGCGACCAGTTTATTGGCGGCGCGCCAGAGGAATCTGCCCTATTTGATTACGCCCCGGCGCTCTTGTCTCCCGCGCCGGATGCTTTGTCCTCAGTCCGCACTACTACAATGGTGAACTTCGAAACCAACGCCGAAATCGCGCCCACCGCAGCCAAGACCGGGGCTAACACCGCGCCCACCGCAGCCACGGTGACGGGGATCTCAACGAACGTGTTGCCGTGTTCATCCCGAACGATAATCCGGCGCACGTTGCCTTCGTGGACCAGGGACTTGATCTTATCCACCAGATCCCGTCCGAGAACCTGCACTTCTTCGACAAAGTCCTGTAATGCCATAATGCCCCCCCTCTAGCTTACGGGAACGGCGGTGGATTAGTTCTGCGTCGCTAGCCTAGCTTAGCTATAGCTACTTTCCGGCGCAAAAATGAGATGGTTGGAACAATGTTTACCGAAGTTGGGGTAAGCGGGTAACTGCCGAAACATATCGTTCGCCTAATGTTGTAGAGCCGAGCAATGGTCCGAACCCACCA